>Ga0310121_10002268_pt1 | contig 18478 bp, 17 predicted proteins | sample CB27_Tmax_986_MG_FD_203504 | JGI IMG/M metagenome (GOLD analysis project Ga0310121, IMG submission 203504) | Marine microbial communities from Western Arctic Ocean, Canada - CB27_Tmax_986 | ecosystem: Environmental > Aquatic > Marine > Oceanic | place: Canada: Western Arctic Ocean | collected...
TGTCGATACCGCGCGGCGAGTACCCCTGGATCGGCGCGTTCGGGTTGTCGAACGGCGGCTGGTAGTACTCGGCGATACAGGTCTCGGGCGGATTGTCGCCAAGCGCCAGTCGCACGATCTGTCCAGGTACGCCGCCCGAAGCGGCCCACACGACGTGGTCCTCCGTCGGATCCGGGACGATGCCGTACCACCCGGCTCCCAGCTCCTTGTCCTTGGTCGGGTCGAGCTCGTCGCCACGGGCGACCCAGTCGCCGATCCGGCCGTCACCGTTCGTGTCAACGATGATGGGGCACCAGCCCTGGGCCGCCTGGGCATCGCCCGTCTCCTCGTAGACGTCCACGTCGAGCCAGCCGATGACCGGACCCACCGAGCTGAGATACAGCCGCTCGCTGTCCTCGTGACCGAACTGCAGATGGTGGGTGTTGAAGCAGGTATCGACTAGGCCGACCTCTTCGCTCTCTGGATCGTAGAAGGCGATGTGCCGCGCGGCACGCGTCAGCGGGTAGTGCTGGGCGTAGGCGTTGCTCGATCCCTCCTGGCACCAGGCCGGGTTGCCCGGTCCGCGGATTTGATGGGTCATCCACACCCGGCCCTGCGCGTCCATCATCGGGTTGTGCGGGTTGCCCGGGTTGTCCCAGATGACCTCGTCGCCCCAGTACAGGGAGGGTTCCGGCATCTCATTCGAGATGTACGACCTGAAGTCGCCCTCGCCCGGGGTGTCTCGAACGGGGATCCTGACCTGCCTCGCTTCGTTCGTGGCCGGGTCCACCCAGACGAGGTGGTCGCTGGCGAACTCGACGCCGTAGATTGGACCGCCCGCGTTGACCTCCGGGTTGCGCTTGTCGGTCGCTACCTCATCGTGGATGTAGCCGGTCGGGCCGCCCCATTCCCACATGGTGAGCACCACGTCGCGTTCGCGTCCTTGTGGACGCGGTGGCACCGGCGGGACCTCGCCGGCCATGATGCGATCGGTCCAGTCGGCATACATCGAGACGGCGCGCTCGGCCCCGAACCGGCGCAGTCCCCCGCTCATCATCGCGCCGCGCTGGCCGACCTGCACGCGATGCGCCCAGGCGGCCTCGGTCGAGTCGAAGTCACCTGGGTTCAGGACCTCGCGGGTAGCCTGGTTCCCCAACTGGTGACACAGCTGACAGCCTTGTTTGAGGCCGTCGACCCACGCGGCTTGACTGCGCATATTGGTCGAGATGCCGTTGCCGGCGTCGCCCGTTCCGGGAAACTCGCTGGTCGGCGGCACCTCGACCAACGAATACCAGTAGTTGGCCGGATAGACCTGAGCCGCCTCGCGCGGATTCGCCGCGTCCGCCACCCGCAGGTCGAGCGCGGTACCGGGTGAGCCGGCCACCGGCTCCGAGTCCTTCAGGCCGTAGCCGCGGACCCACACGTTGTAGCTGGCCTCCGGCAGATCGGGCACCACATACCGCCCGGCATCGTCCGTGACCACAATCTTGCGGAAGCGGGTGGCGAGGTCCTCTGTCTCCGCAATCACCCAGACCCCCGCCTCTGGTCCGGCGGATCCTTGCACGGTGCCCGCGATGTCGTCGGCGTCGGCCGAGACCTGAGCCGTGACACCTGGTCCCATCCAGGCGGTACCTGCCGCAAACAGTGCCACGACGCCGACGACGCCGAGTCCCCGAAAGAGTGTCATGCGCATGTGTGCCTCTGTCGCACCGGTGCCCGCGAGCACCAACGCGTCTTCCAGACCAGCACTGACTGGACTGGGAATCCCCAGGATGCCCCCACGTGGAGCGGGTATGTCGAAGGGTTGTATCACTTCCCACCAACTGATTGCCAGTGGCGTCGTCGCCCCCTGGGTGGGCTGTGACCCCGTTGAGCCGATGCCGCGACGTCCGCCCTCTACGGGCGCCTCGTCGGAAGACCTAGGGGGGCGACGGCAAGTCGGGCCGGCGTTTCCAGAATTCGGTGGCCTGTTCGAACGCATGGGCCAACTGCAGGACGCCACGTTCGTCGTAGGGACGGCCGACGATCTGGAGTCCGACCGGGAGCCCTTCGTCGGTGTGGCCACACGGGATCGAGACGGCCGGTAGACACGTCACGCTGATCTGGTAACAGGACTTCATCCAGTCGAGATAGGTCGGCAGCGCTTCGCCGTTGATGTCGGTCACATACGGCTGGTCGATGTCGAACGGCAGGACCTGGGTGACCGGGAGCAACAGGAACTCGTACTCCGTCATGAACCGGCGCACCCGGTCATGGAGCGCCGCGCGAGCGCGCTCTGCGTCCGCCAGGTCGCGGCCGCTCAGCCGGCGTCCTGCCTCGATGTTCCAGACCACCGTGTCCTTCAGCATCCCCGGGTGGCGGTCGAGGGTTTCGCCGTAGAGCAGGTCGTAGACCCAGGCCCGCCAGGTGGTGAAGACCATGTCCGCGCCGGAGAAATCCGGGCATCCGTCGTCGACCAGACACCCGAGCGACTCGAACGTCGCCCGTTGGCGCTCGAGGACGGCAGTCACCGCCGGTTCCACCGGGAGTCCTCCGAGGTCGGGGCTCCAGGCTACCCGCACGTCCCGAAGGTCCCGACCGAGCGCGTGCTGACACGTCACACTCGGGACGCCAACCGAGAGCGGGGCCCGCGCATCCGGACCGGCGATCGTGTCGAGCAGGAGCGCGACATCGCCAACGGTTCGGGCCATCGGTCCGGCCACGCCAAAAGGAAACCACGGCGCCGCGTCGGGCCAACTGGGTACCCGCCCCGGCGTCGGGCGCAGACCCACCACGTTACAGAAGCTGGCCGGGTTGCGGAGCGAGCCGCCCAGATCGGTGCCGTCCGCGATGGGCACCATACCCGTCGCCAGCGCCACGGCCGAGCCCCCGCTGCTGCCGCCGCAGGTCTTCGTGAGGTTATACGGGTTGCGCGTCGCTCCGAAGACCTCGTTGAACGTCTGGGAACCGGCCCCGAACTCCGGCGTGTTCGTCTTGCCAAGGGTGATGGCGCCGGCACGGCGTTGCCGCTCGACGATGAGCGATGTCTCGGTCGGTATGTGGTCCGCAAAGACCCGTGACCCGAACGTCGTTCTCAGGCCGGCCGTGACGAAGAGATCTTTGTGGGCTACCGGTAAACCGTGGAGCGGGCCGACCGCATCGCCGCGGGCCAGCGTCCTGTCGGCGGCCTCCGCCTCGGCCAGCGCCGTGTCCGACGCCAACGTCACCACGGCGTTGACAGCCTCGTTGTGCAGATCCACACGTGCCAGATGGGCCGCCATCACCTCTCGGCACGAGACACGCCGGTTGCGGATCAGCGCGGCGAGTGCACGGGCCGTGCACTCACACAGATCGGTGGGTATCGTCTCGGTGGCGGGCACTGGCGCATTCTACCGTGGTGACCGAGTACGACCGCCGTGTAGGATTTGTCATAGAACATAGCCTTGGTCCCAAGTTCTTCGACCCTCGCATCGGCGCGCGGCGTCAAAAGCGGATGGGGGAGAGCAAGGAGTTAGCGAGTCGGGAGACACCGGTGTTGACAAGATCTGGTCGTGCGCTCTGCGCGGGGCTCGTCACGCTGTTGGCCACGACGGTGCTGGCCCAGCCGTTGTCGCGCCTGCTGGTCGGTCCGTTCTCCTATCTCCAGCCAGGCGGTATGCCGGTGGGGTGGGAACCGATGCGTTTTCCCAGTGTCGACACGGAGACGGATTACGCGTTGGTGTCCCAAGCCGGACGCGTCGTGCTACGGGCCAGTAGTCGGATGTCGGCCTCGGCCGCGCTCCGGCGAGTGTCCGTTGATGTGGAGCGTCGTCCGGTGATCGAGTGGTCCTGGACGACCGACGCGGCATGCTACGTCGGGAACTGGCAGGACCCGGAGACGGACGATTTCCCGCTTCGCCTGTTTGTGATCTTCGAGCCCATGAGCGGGATATTCTCGCTGCTCCAGCGCTTTGAGCCGGGTTTCCGTGGTGATGCCGTCGTCTACGTGCCTCAGTCGCAGCCCCCTCAGGCATCTGATCCGACGTCTCATGTGAATGCCCGCATCAAGTTCCTGCCGGTCCTGCCGGGTGCGCCGGGCGGGGCGTCGGCGCGCGAACAGGACGGATGGGACCGACACCGCCGCGATGTGCGAGCCGATTACATCAGGTTGTTCGGCCGGGCGCCGAAGAGGGTCGCGGGGGTGGCGGTCATGACCGACACGGACAACACCGAGACAGCCTGTGTGTCCCACTTCGGCGACATCTCGTTTTCGGAGTCGGCGTCATGACGCGAGTGGTGGTAGCGGTGGCCGCGCTCTTGCTGTCGATCCTCTCCGCCACAGCGCAGCCGTTCGACCACCAGCACGCCGAGTGGAACCGTGTCCTCCGGCGTCACGTCGTCAACGACGCCGCGATCAGCTCCGTCGACTACGCCGCGTTACAGGCCGACCCGTCCGGACTGCGCCGCTATGTCGCTCAAGTCACCGGTGTGAGTCCCACGCAGTTCGAGGCGTGGACCGACGCCCAGCGGCTGGCGTTTCTGATCAACGCCTACAACGCGCTGACGGTCACGTTGATCGTCGACAACTATCCGCTGACCTCCATCAAGGATCTCGGCGGCTGGTTCTCCTCACCGTGGAAGAAGCGTTTCTTCACGCTGCTCGGGACAACGCGTCATCTCGACGACATCGAACACGGGATCATCCGGAAGCAGTTCGACGAGCCGCGTATCCACTTCGCCGTCAACTGCGCTGCCATCGGATGCCCGCCGCTGCGCACGGAGGCGTATGTCGCGTCGCGGCTGGATGCGCAACTGGAGGACAACACGCGGGTGTTCCTGCGCGACGAGCGGCGGAACCGGTACGAGGGCGGGGTCCTGCGGTTGTCCGAGCTGCTCGATTGGTATGAAGGCGACTTCAAGCGGGGCGACGGCTCGTTCAAGAGCTTTGTAGCCCCCCGGCTCACGGACGACCCCGCTGAGGCCGCCACGATCGACTCCCGCGACACGCGGGTTCGCTTCCTGGCATACGATTGGGGTCTCAATGACCGGTAGGCCCGTGATCATGCGGCCGGTGGTTGGGCCGCAAGCGTCGCCGGGTACGGGAGGAGACAGTCAGCCATGTGTTCAGCCAGGCCTTCGACCAACAACGGACCGCGTGGCGGTCGGTTCGAGACGTCAATCGTGACGGCCATGCTCGTGGCCGGCGCGCTCTGCCTCCCCCGGGCTGCGGGCGCGCAAGGCGCGTGGACCAAGCTGCCGGACATGCCGGTCGAGAAGTGGGAGCCGGGCACGGTCGTGCTGGACGACAAGCTGTACTTCTTCGGCGGCTACACCGATGGCGTCAAGTCGAGCAAGGTATCGAACGTGTTCGACCCGGCGGACGGCAGCTGGACCCGCATCCAGGACCTGCCCAGCGCGATTTCTCATATGAACATGGTGCTCGACGGTCGCACCGTCTGGTTCGCGGGCGGGTACAAGGACGGCTACAAGGGGCACACCATTACCGAGGTGTGGAGCTACGACATCGACGCCGACCGGTATACGGCGGCACCGCTGCTGCCGGAGACCCGCGGCGGGGGAGGCCTCTCGCTGGTGGGGCGCAGCCTGCACTTCATGGGCGGCACGGAGGCCGACCGCGACACCGATTCGCCCGACCACTGGGTGCTCGACTTGGACGCCTGGGCGCGGGGGAGCGCGGGGTGGACGCACGCGGCCCCGATGCCGGTGCCCCGTAATCAGTTCGCCTGCGTCACCTTCGACGGCAAGATCTACGCGATGGGCGGTCAGTTCCACCACGACAGCGAGCAGCTCGACCAGGCCCGGGTGGATATCTACGACCCCGCGACTGATTCGTGGAGCGCCGGCCCTCCGCTGCCGAAGGGGCACTCGCACGCCGAGGGCAGTACGTTCGTCCACGGCGATCGAATCTACATGGTCGGCGGGCACACCACCGCGCCGGGCGAGTCGAAGAAGGTCGATGCGGACGTCCTCGCGCTGTCTCTCGGCGGACACTGGGAGGTGGTGGCTACGCTCCCGATGCCGCTGTCCTCACCCGCGGCGGGAATCATCGACGGCAAGCTGTACGTGGGCGGCGGCTCGCCCGGCAACAGCGCCGTGCAAGCCGACATGTGGGTGCGAGACGCGCCCTGAGTTAGAGCGGGGGGGCGACGGGGCGCACCGTGCGGCGGGAGTGTGCATCTCGATCCGCGAACCGGTCGACGAGCCTAGCTCTGTTCACCTTGGCCCTCGAGGCGCTTGGCGCGGGCTAGCGGGGTGCCTGGTCCCGGCACCGAGGGAAAAGCGGGCACGTAGCTGGCCCCTGACCCGGAGGTAAAACTCCGCGCCCGCGCACGGTCCCCACCGGCGGCGGCACCGGCATTCCGGCTCGTCTCCGACGGTTCACGGACCGAGACGCACACTCCCGCCGCCCGCTCCAGGGTGACCGACATGCTACGTGCTCGGGCGTGTCGGCCGAACGAAGCAAGCCAGCGAGGGTGGAAACCTACTTGGCCAGCGCCGCTTGCGCCTCGGCGATGTGACTGTCGAGGTCGGCCAGCGCCTGGGCCCGGGCGGCCTGTAGCTTGGGGTGGGTAGTGGCGTCGGCTTGGCGCTGGAGGTCGACCCGGGCCAGGCGCAACGACTCGATCCGGTGCATCGCGGCTGGGTCGGCGGGCGCCTTCCTACTCCGAGCCGAGCGCTTGCGCTCGAGTTCGTCCATCCGTTCCTGGATTCGTGCCTCCGCGTCGACCAGACCTTCTCCGGCGTCTCCCATCAATTGCTCTCCCTGCGAATCGTCGCGATATCCCTGTACAAACCAGCGTAGTGTAAGCCAAGCCGTGGGAACGGGCTGATTTCCCTGGACAGTGGGTCACCTGGCGGGCATCATCGGCGACGGCAATGCGCAGAAGACGACGAGAATGGATGGTGGGGCTGGCCGGCGTGTTGGCCCTGACGGCGGGCGCGGGCGCCCAGGCCGGTCAACTTGGGAACGACGACTGGAGGCAGTTTCGTGGCCCCGGTGCTCGCGGCGTCGTCGACGATGCGGGTGCCGGTCTACCCGACACCTGGAGCACCACGGAGAACGTAGCCTGGGCGAGCGATATCCCAGGGCTCGGGTGGAGCTCGCCGATTGTGACCGGCGGCACCGTCGTTCTGACCTCCGTGGTCAGTGACGGTGAGGTCGAGACCCCTGCGGGCGGGCTCTATTTTGGCGGCGATCGGGACGCTCCATCGAGCGTGCACCAGTGGAATGTCTATGCACTGGACGTCGCCACCGGCGCCCTTCAGTGGGAGCGCACCGTGCACAGCGGCGTGCCTGAGACGGCGCACCACCTGAAGAATACGTTCGCGTCCGAGACGCCGGTCACCGACGGCGAGCGGCTCTACATATCGTTCGGGAACGTCGGGCTCTTCTGTTTTGACCTGGCCGGACAACTGTTGTGGTCCCGGGATGTGGAGCCAAGCCGCACCCGATACGGGTGGGGCACGGCCTCATCGCCCGTCTTTCACGACGGGCGGTTGTATGTCGTCAATGACAACGACGAGCAGTCCTACCTGACGGCCCTCAGCGCCGAAACCGGTGGGGAGCTCTGGCGCGTCGATCGCGACGAGGGGAGCAACTGGTCGACGCCGTTCGTCTGGGAGCACGAGGGTCGGACGGAGTTGGTGACCACCGGCACCGACAAGGTGCGTTCCTATGACCTCCAGGGCGAGCTACTGTGGGAGCTGACCGGGATGTCGTCCATCACCATTCCCACGCCGTTTACGGAGTTCGGTCTGCTCTACATCGCGTCGGGGTATGTTGGAGACCAGGTCCGTCCTGTGTTCGCGATCCGACCGGGGGCGTCTGGTGATATCAGTCTGGAGCCCGGAGAGACCAGCAACGACTACATCGCCTGGTACCAGCGTCAGGCCGGTCCGTACAACCCCTCACCGATTCTGTATGGCGACATCTATTACACGGTGCTGGACCGAGGCTTCTTCACCGCTCACGACGCTCGCACCGGCGACGAGATCTACAGTCGGCAGCGCATCGCGGTGGGAGCGGCGTTTACGGCGTCGCCGTGGGCGTACGACGGCAAGATCTTCGCGCTGAGTGAAGAGGGCGACACCTACGTGATTCGCGCCGGTGTCGACTACGAAGTGCTGGGCACCAATGCGCTCGACGAATTCTCCATGGCGACGCCGGCGATTGCGCGGGGCAGTCTGTTTATTCGGACGGCGTCGAAGGTCTATCGGATTACTGACGGCGCGTAGCGTCGTTCGCGACACCCGCGAAGGGATGGGAAATGACAGTGACAAAGCCTCGCATGCTGGTCGCCAGTGCGGTCGTGTTCGGCCTGATACTCGCCTGGGGTCCCGGCGGCGGCCAGACTCAGGCTCAAACCAATCGCAACGTGACGGAAGCGATGGTCGAAGGCTGGATGACCGAGTTGTCGAATTGGGGCCGCTGGGGCGACGATGACCAGCTCGGCGCGTTGAACCTGATTACCAACGAGAAGCGGAAGCAGGCGGCCGGTCTGGTCCGGGAAGGGGTATCGGTGTCGCTCTCCCACAACTACCTGACCGAGCGGGCGGAGGACGCCACGTCACCATTCAGCCACGAGATGTCTGGCGTTGGCCGTGTGGGGCCGTTCGTGGGCGATCGGTACTCGATCTCGTATCACGGCTATGCGCACAGCCACATGGATTCGCTGTGTCACATGTCACACAACGGCGTCATGTACAACGGGTTCGAGAAAGCGACAGAAGTCACGGAGGCCGGCTGCTCGGTGCTGTCCATACTCGACGTCAAACAAGGCATCCTGACCAAGGGCGTCCTGATGGACATGGCGCGGCTCAAGGGTGTCGAGTACGTGGAGCCAGGCACGCCGGTCTACATCGAGGATCTGGAAGCCTGGGAGCGGCAGGCCGGTGTGCGGGTCGAACCGGGCGACATCCTGCTGGTGCGGTATGGCCGGTGGGCGCGTCGCGCCGAGGTGGGGCCCTGGGCCACCGGACGTCTGGCGGCCGGGCTCCATGCGTCGGTCGGGCCCTGGTTGAAGGAACGCGATGTCGCGATGATCGGCAGCGACTACACAAACGACGCGCTGCCGTCTGGCGTGGACGGGGTGCCCCAGCCGATTCACCAGCTCGTACTGGTGGCGATGGGTGTCCGCATCTTCGACAACCTCGACCTCGAGGCGCTGGCTGAAGAAGCGGTCCGCCAGAATCGGTGGGAGTTTATGCTGACCGCCGCCCCGCTGGCGGTGGCAGGCGGCACTGGATCACCGCTGAACCCGATTGCGACCTTTTAGTTTTGGACGAGGCGTGGGTCCTGCGCCATTACCTACTCGGTTGCACCGGGCCGTGCGGTGGGGGCGTGCACCCTCGGCCGGCGAACCGGTCGACGAGCCTTGCGCTACTCGCCTTGGCATCCAGGGCGCTCCGCACGGGCTAACTGGGTGCCTGATCCAGCCACCGAGGGAAAAGCGCGCGCCGTGCTGATCCGGGGCGCGGCTGTGAAACTCCGCGCCCGCGCCCGCGCACGGACTCGGCCGGCGGCGGCGCTAGCACCCGGGCTCGTCTCCGACGGTTCGCCGCCCGAGGGTGCACGCCCCCACCGCACGGCCCTGCCGGGTTGAGAAACAACGGTAGAGCGGTTTTCTGACGAGGCGTCTGTGTGGCAAGGCGCGACGAGGGAGGCATCCGGCAGTCCTGACGTCTGCCCGCAGGACTGCTAAGCAGTCCCGTCCGTGCGGGACCGGGACTGCCAGGCGGGCTGTGACCGAGGAAGCAACGCCGTCCATGCAGGCGCCTCGTCGGAAAACCTAGTCGCCGATGGCGATGAGCTCGGTGGTCGTGCGGATATACCAGGTGCCGTCTACTAGCGCTGGTGAGGCGAGGGTGCGTTCGCCGATGTCGTTGATGTGCAGCAACTCGAACTCCGGACCAGTCTTGAGCACGAAGGTCTGACCGTTGTCATTGGTCACGAACAACTTGTCGTCCACGACGACGGGTGACGCGGAGATGCCCTCGCGACTCGGACGCCCAAGCCGTTCCTGCCAGACGGTCTCCCCGGTTTTCGCGTTCAGACAGGTGATGATGCTCGACATGTCGTTGAGCTGGTAGAGGTAGTCGCCGTAGAGGATGGGTGAGGGAACGAATGGCGAGCCTCGCGTCGTCTTCCACTCCAGATGCGTGCCGCTCACGTCGCCGCGGCCGCCTGGCCTGATCGCCAGAGTGGGGCCGGCCCGACCCGAGGCACAGAAGACCAGGCCGTGCCCCACCACTGGGGTCGGAATCACTTCACGCAGGTTGCCGCTACAGCTCCAGAGCTCCTCGCCGGTCTCGGGGTTGTAGGACTGGACCTGACCCTGGCTACTGACGATCAACTCGTCGTGGTCACCGGCGGTGATCGCGATCGGTGTGCCCCAGCCGACACGGGCCGATCGGGCGGTTCGCCACCGTGTCTCGCCGGTGCGCGAGTCGAGCGCCAGGATGAACGCGCCGCCGTTCTGATCCTGGTAGATGATCACGCTGTCGCCATACAGCAGCGGTGAGCCGGCCGGGCCGTGATAGTTGTCGATCTGGCCGAGGTCGCGGTGCCACAACAACGTGCCGTCAAAGTCCACCGCCACGAGGCCGCGGCTTCCGAACGATGCATACACTCGCTCGCCGTCGGTGGTCGGGGTCGCCGACGCGGGGGTGTTCTTCCCGTGGTGCCGCTCCGCGCGTCCTTCGGGAACGTCGGTTTCCCACAGCAGGGCTCCGTCGGACCTCCGGAAGCCGAGCACCGAGACCTGACGACCACGGTCACGCGATGTTGTGAGGAAGATCTGGTCGCCCCAGACGATTGGCGACGAGTGACCACTGCCGGGGACCGCGGTCTTCCACAACACGTTGGTGCGGTCTGACCACGTGTCGGGGTATCCGGCGCCGTCGACGACCCCCTGCCCGGACGGTCCACGCCAGCGCGACCAGTAGTCCGCGCCGCCACCGGAGGGTGGGACCATACGAACGCCCGAGGCGTCCTGCGCGAACGTTGCCGCCGGCAGCGCGGCGAGCGCACCGACCATGGCCGCGGCGGCAAGCAGCGCCGCGGGAAACCTGTGGCATCGAACGAGGGGCAGAGTCATGACAGGGGACTAGACGTTGGCCGCACGCAGGGCGTTTACGGCCTCAGTCTGCGAAGGGTATGACTCGACGACCTGGTCGAGCCGGGTCAGTTCGAGCAGTTGGGTGAGTTGTCTTGGGACGGAGGCAAGAACCAGCCGTCCCCCCACGTTCTGGAGCATCACATGGCTGCGAACGAGCTCAGCCACCCCGATACTGTCGACATAGGGGACGGCTGCCAGATCGAGGACGACGTGCCGGGTCCCGGTCTCGACAATCTGGCGCACGTGGGTCTTCAAACGACCGAACGACTCCAGCGTGAGCCGGCCACGTAGCTCGAGCACCGGGACCTGGCCGGCCGTCTGTTCGTGGATGTCCATCGTGGTGGCGGGTCTCAAGCCACCGTTACCCCCCAAGCTCGGGCTGGTCCGGACCCGCAGGCGCGGTCGCGTAGAGCGCGTCCCCGCGCGCGACCTCCTTCCCGGCGTCGTTGGTCACAATTGCGTCGGTATGGATGATCTGACGCCCCATCCGGACGACTCGCGACTCGCAGGTGATTGACCCGGCCGACACTGGACGCAATTACTTCACCCGTAGGTCGACCGTCACGAGTGAGCGGCCGGCGTGGAGTGCGTCCTGCACCTCCTCCCGCAACAGTAGGGCATAGGCGATACCGGTGTCGATGAGCGATGCGATGACCCCCCCGTGCATGAGTCCGACCGGGTTCGCGAGCTCGGGCCGCATGCGCACCCGTGCGACCGAGCGGCCTGGTTCCGCCTCCAGAATCTCCAGTCCGATCAGCTCGAAGAACGCCACGCCCCGGGAGTGCGCGAGCAGCTGTTCTGGCAGCGTGGTCGGGTCCGGACGAGTCATCGGACGTTGGCAGAATTGGCGCCAGACACACGCGGTGCTACGCGAAAGCCCGGTCAGTGACTCATGGCGTAGAGCAGCACGTTGATACCGAGCCCGTAGCCGTTGGGAGAGAACTGTTTGAAGTAGTTGGGGTCTTCGCCCTCACGCTCCCACGCGTCGGCGACGTCCGTATTGTGCGACATCAGCACCAGGATCCGGCCCGATTCATCCGTGATGGCTCGCAAGTGCGCTTCCGCACTGTCGGCGCCCCGTTCCGATGTGTTGCCGCCGTTCCAGCCCCAGAACTGGATCGCCGTGATTTGGGGTACCTCCTCCACATACATCAGCGCGCGAAACACCGGGTGATCCAGCGGCACGTCATGAATCGGGTACTGCCCGGGAGGCAGGACTTTGGCGATTTCCGCGCTCCAGTGCTGCCAGGCAATCGAGCCCCAGAAATCGTCTACCCACAAGAATCCGCCCTTGAGCAGGTAGGTGCGGAGCCCGTCCGCCTCGGCGCGGCTCAGTCCGATGGTGCCGACATCGGCCGCCATGATGAACGGGCAGTTGAACAGCTCTTTGTCCGTCAGTTCGACGACCCAGTGATTCGGCTCGCCACGCGTGTCCGTGCTGATGTGTGCCGTCGTCAGTTCCGAATACCGGGTCATCAGGTTGATGCCGGCGTACGGATAGTCCGTCCGCCATCCCATGCCCAGGTCTTCGTAGCGAACACTCGTGTAGGCGAGCTTGCAGAATGAAAAGTCGCGGTCCGGCATCGAGGACGGTGGGTATCTGGCCGGTCCTCGGCCTTCTCGGAAGTAGCCGCGTTGCGCGCTGGTGGTGACCGCCAGCCCGGCCAGCAGCCCGGCCACTGCGAGCAGTGTGGTTGCGCGAGTGAGACGACGCCGCGGCAGAGTCATCAATCGAGTCCGTTGTCGGCAGGCAGAACAAGGCTACGTCATCTTGGCGGCTTCTGGCAAAGTGGCTCGGGCGGTCCGACCGGGCGTGGCCCTCGGACAGGGGAATCGTGCGCGTGTACACTGGCACGCCAGTGCGCGGCCGGCCCGCCAACTCGCTGGGACGCCGCGGGATCTGGTGGGACCACGTTGGAGCCTGATGCCATCGTTCGCGATTCGCCCCGGTCTGACCATGGACACGCTCGAGTTGCGCCACGCGGATGACCTGTTTCAGTTGACCGACCGCAACCGCGGTTACTTGCGCCGGTGGCTGCCCTGGCTGGATAGTATCCGGGTCGTTGAGGATACCCGCGGCTTCATCCGTGCCACGCTGGCCCAGTCTCGGGACAATCATGGGTTCCAGGCCGCGATCGTGTCGCGCGGCCGTCTCGCCGGTGTCATCGGTCACCACAAGATCGACTGGCGGAATCGCGCCACGGCGATCGGTTACTGGCTTGGCGAGGACTTTCAGGGGCAGGGGCTGGTCACGGCCGCCTGTCGCCGCCTCATCGCCCACGGCTTCGGGGTGATGGGATTGCATCGCGTCGAGATTCGGTGCGCGATTGACAACCATCGAAGCCGCGCGGTGCCCCACCGCCTCGGGTTCCGTCTGGAAGGTCAGATGCGGGAAGCCGAATGGCTCTACAACCATTGGGTCGACCACGCGGTCTACGCCGGTCTGGCCACGGATCACGGGCTGGTCGAGACGCTGGTCCACCAGCCGGAGGAGGCGCCGGATCAGACACGGGATCAGCACCCGATCAGCCCATGAACCAACCGGTGATGCAGCCCCAAGCCGAGCCGTTGCCGGAGACAGGAGACCGATGACCACACGTGTGAGAAGTGTGCTCGCGCTGTTCGTGGCTTGCCTCGCCGTCGGGGGTACCGTGGTGGCCCAGGATTGGCCGCAGTTCCTCGGTCCCACCCGCAACGGCACCTACTCCGGCGTAAGTCTCGCCGACACGTGGCCGGAGGACGGCCCGACCCGTCTGTGGGAGCGACCGGTGGGGGCCGGATTCGCCGGCCCGGCCGTGGTCGGTGAGCGGGTCATTCTGTTCCATCGGGTTGGGGCTGAAGAGGTGGTGGAGGCGCTTGTCGCCGAGTCTGGCGAGACGGTCTGGAGATATGCCTATCAGTCCACCTATCGGGACGACTTCGGTTTCGACGAAGGGCCGCGGTCGGTTCCGGTCGTCGCCGACGGGCGCGTCCACACCTACGGCGCGCAGGGACAGCTTCATACGGTAGATCTCGAGACTGGCGAAGCTTTGTGGCAGGTGGACACGCATGCGCGCTACGGCGTACGCAAGGGATTCTTCGGCGCTGCCGGGTCTCCGCTCGTCGAAGCGGGACGTCTGGTCGCGAACGTCGGTGGCAGTCGAGGCGGCATCGTGGCGTTCGACGCGGCCACCGGGGACGAACTCTGGACGGCGACCACCGACGAGTCGAGCTATTCATCGCCGGTCGGAGCTACCTTCGACGGGCGACGGCATGCGCTGTTCTTCACGCGGAACGGACTCGTGGGTCTCGACCCGGAGTCGGGCGCCGTGCTGTTCGAGAAACGCTGGCGTTCCCGGTCGGGTTCGTCGGTCAACGCCGCGACCCCACTGGTCGATGGGAACCACATCTTTCTTTCCTCCAGCTACCAGACGGGAGCGACGCTGCTTCGGGTGGAGGGCGATTCGCTCGTCGAGGAATGGGCGGGCGACCAGAGCATGACCAATCACTATGCGACGGCGGTGATTCGGGACGGCGTGCTCTACGGGTATCACGGTCGTCAGGAGTATGGACCCAGCCTGCGCGCCGTCGACTTGGCGACCGGCCAGGTGCGGTGGACCGAAGACCGATTCGGGGCCGGGTCGCTCATTCTCGCCGGTGGCCGACTGGTGATTCTCCGCGAGTCTGGCGAATTGATGCTGGCGGAGGCTTCGCCGGAGCGGTTCTCGCCGACCGCGCGCGCACAGATCCTGCCCGGCGTGGTCAGGGCGTATCCGGCCCTGGCGGACGGTCGTCTCTACGCGCGGAATACCGACACGCTCATCGCGGTGGACCTGAGGTAACGGGACTAGTCCCCGGCCTCCCGGGGACCGCCTTCCCACTCGTCCGCGGTACGCCGGTTGCGCGCACGGGCCGGTGGCAGTATCGTGAACCGGTGATGTGGCGACAAACGCCGGCCGGTCTGCTCATGACCCTGCTCGTGGTCGTTCCGAGTGCAGCCACGGTGTGTGAGGTCTTCTGCGTCGACGGTTCCGCGGCTCATGCGTCTCCGACATCAGGGACCCACTCCCATCACGATGCGTCGACACCGCACGCGTCCTCCGCACGCGTAGCAGCGGCCGCATCCCACGAGTGTGTCGATCACGCCAGCGCCCGTGAGGGGCGGGCCAGAGTGCGGAGATTCGTAGAGTTCGGCAACGTCGACGGGCCTGTCTCGAACGTGACGCAGCCGCCCCTCCAGCTCTCGGTTCGATCGATCGCGGTCCCTGTCCAGTCCACCCACGGTCCTCCAGGCTTCTCTCTGTCCGCCGCACCCTCGGTCCTTCGGATTTAGGTTTAGTTTCAGACGGGGCTACGCCCCGAACCCCACGCGGTCGCTGCGCGGGGATCCCGGGTGCCCCACTCCGCGGCCGCGGGGCGCGCATTGTCGCGCGCCTTTGTTGTGTTTATCCGTAGTCCGTTCAGGGGAAGGTTCATGGCTACACATTCGATCGAACATTGCCGTCGTGGCGACGATGCGCCGGTCCCGTCGGCGGGGCCCGCCGCGACTCACTCACGTCGGACCTTTGTGAAGGGGCTCGCGATGGGCGGGGCGGTGGCGGGTCTCGGACTGTGGCGTCCGGCCGTCCAGGCCTTTGTCGATACATCTCCGTCGGTCGCGACGCTCGACGGTTCGGACTTCGATTTGACCATCAGCGAGACCTTGGCGGACTTCACGGGTTCGCCACGGTTCGCGCTCACCGTCAATGGGTCCGTGCCGTCCCCGACGCTCCGGTGGCGCGAGGGCGACATCGTGACCGCGCGGGTGACCAATACCCTCGACGAGGTCTCGTCGATCCACTGGCACGGCATCCTGCTGCCAGCAAATCAGGATGGCGTACCGGGACTCAGTTTCAATGGCATCCGGCCCGGGGAGACGCACACATACCGATTCACGGTGCGCCAGGGCGGGACGTACTGGTATCACAGCCATACTAGGTTTCAGGAACAACGCGGGATGTATGGCGCGCTCATCATCGACCCGATCGAGCCGGAGCCGTTCGCGTACGACCGCGACCATGTCGTGATGCTGTCCGATTGGACGGACGAGAACCCCGACCGCGTCTTCGCCAAACTCAAGAAGCAGTCTCACTACTACAACTTCAACGAGCCGACGGTGGGCGACTTCGTGCGCGATGTTCGGGCCAGGGGGTTCGGAGCGGCCCTGGCCGACCGAGTCGCGTGGGGCGAGATGCGGATGAACCGCACCGACCTGTCCGACGTGACGGGGGCGACCTACACCTATCTGCTGAACGGGCAGGCCCCGGCGGGGAATTGGACCGGTCTGTTCACGCCCGGAGAACGCGTCCGACTGCGATTCGTCAATGGGTCGGCGATGACCTACTTCGACGTCCGGATCCCGGGCCTGTCGATGCGCGTGGTCGCTGCCGATGGCCAGTATGTGCATCCGGTGTCGGTGGATGAGTTTCGCATCGCCTCGGGCGAGACGTTCGACGTCATCGTCGAGCCGTCGGGTCAGGACGCGTTCTCCATCTGGGCACGGTCGTTGGATCGTACGGGGTTCGCCAGCGGCACGCTGGCCGTGCGTGCAGGCGTGCGCGCGCCGATGCCCGAGCTCGGTCCCAGACCGTTGTTGACGATGGACGACATGGGACACGGCGTCCACACGGGCATGCCGGGCACGATGTCGGACCCGCCGCCCAGCAATCACGACGCCCATGACGCGGCCGCGGCGGCGCCCCCGCCCGACGCACCCCATGCGGAACACGGGGTCGCCCCGCCGCCGCCGGACGCGGAGGTCGGTCACGACATGCCGGCGATGGTCACCGCCGACGCGGCCATGCAGCCGCATCCATCGAGCGAACGAGGTAATCCCTTGGTCGACATGCAGACCATGATGCCCAGCTCACGGCTCGACGACCCCGGCATTGGGTTGCGCAACAACGGGCGTCGGGTGCTGACCTACGCTGATTTGCGGACGTTGTTTCCCGACCCCGATGGGCGAGAACCAGGCCGTACGGTGGAGCTCCATCTCACTGGTCACATGCAGCGGTTCGCGTGGTCGTTTGACGGCATCAAGTTCTCTGATGCCGATCCGATACCGCTCACCTACGGCGAGCGGATGCGCATCGTGCTGGTGAACGACACGATGATGTCGCACCCCATGCATCTGCACGGCATGTGGAGCGACCTCGAGAACGACGACGGTGAGTTCCATCTCCGAAAGCACATTGTCGACATGCCGCCCGGTTCCAGGCGGAGTTTTCGGGTGCGAGCCGACGCGTTGGGACGGTGGGCGTTCCACTGCCACCTGCTCTACCACATGGCCGCTGGCATGTTCAGAGAAGTGCGGGTCGACGTATGAGGCGCCTCACCGTCCTTGTCGTCGGGTGCGCAGGTGTCGTGGCGTGTCTCTCCCCGCACGCGGCCCTTGCGCAGCCAGCCACGCCAATACCGCCCGTCACCGACGCCGACCGGGCCGCGGCGTTTCCGGACGTGGAAGCGCATGCGACGCCGGACAGCGCTGTGCACGCCTTTGTGCTCGTCGACCAACTCGAGTGGCACGGGGGCGACACGCATGCGGGCCCGAGCTGGGACTCGACAGGTTGGATTGGCGGCGACCAGAACCGGTTGTGGTTTCGTACCGAGGGCGACGCGGATGGCGGTCATCTCGGCGAGGCCGAGGCGCATGTGCTGTACGGACGGGCGTTCGCTCGCTGGTGGGACGTGCTCGTCGGACTGCGCGAGGACGCCCGGCCGGGCCCCGCGCAGTCCTGGCTGGCGGTTGGTGTCCAGGGCCTGGCGCCCTACTGGTTCGAGATTGAGGCGACGGCCTATCTCGGGACCGGAGGGCGCACCGCGGCCCGGCTGGCGGCGGAGTACGAGTTGCGGTTGAACAACCGGCTCGTGCTGCAGCCGGTGGTGGAGCTCAATCTGTTCGGCAAGACGGACGTCGAGCGAGGTCTCGGGGCCGGGTTGAGCACCGTGGACGGTGAGCTCCGGCTCCGCTACGAGATCCGGCGCGAGTTTGCGCCATACATTGGCATTCGGTGGCGTGATACGTTGGGTGACACGTCGCGTTTAGCGGCGGCCGCGGGTGCGTCGGCAGGGAGTCGGCGGCTGGTCGCGGGGCTGCGGCTCTGGTTTTGAGTTTACGGACCTGGATCGAGGGGCGCATGCCGGCCGGCCGGGTTCGACCCGAGGAAATGTCATGAGACAGCGCACCTGCGTGTCCGCGGCGATGTTCACGATCCTCGTGCGGTTGGGCGTCACCCTGCTCATGGTTGGAGTGGCCGTCGCGGATCGCGCGCACGGCGCAGAGCCCAACGCGGTTCGGCTGCGGCAACTGCCTGAGGGGCACATCCAGCCCATGGCGCGGGTCGACGCAAGCGGCACCCTGCACTTGATTTACTTCACCGGCGACC
>Ga0310121_10002269_pt1 | contig 18472 bp, 18 predicted proteins | sample CB27_Tmax_986_MG_FD_203504 | JGI IMG/M metagenome (GOLD analysis project Ga0310121, IMG submission 203504) | Marine microbial communities from Western Arctic Ocean, Canada - CB27_Tmax_986 | ecosystem: Environmental > Aquatic > Marine > Oceanic | place: Canada: Western Arctic Ocean | collected...
TAGGCCGCACATCTACCCAATGAGAGTTTTAAGCTTGTTGTTCGTGGCGCTGCTGGTTGTTTTAGGACTCGGGTGTGGCGGAGCGCCTCCAGAACCCGAGATCACTCTGGTGGTCTCCGGGCAGGCATTGATCAAGGTCGACCCGAGACTCTCCTGGGAGGACGCATTTGGCTCACTGCGACCGATCCTTCAGAACGCTGACGTCGCCTTCACCAACTTCGAGATGGCGGTAAAGTCGGAGGTAGACGCCTGTGGCGTGCCTGACGAGTACGTGGTGGTTCTCGGTGAACCGCGCCTCGCGGTGGAACAGCGTCCGGGGAACTCCGGGGGCCCGCATGCTGTCGACGCGACGGTGATGGGGTTTCTCGCATCTTTGGGTTTCAACCTGATGTCGATCTCCAACAATCACGCGTGGGATCTGGGCGACTGTGGTGTGGCCGCCACGCGGACGGCTGCGGATGCGCATGGCGTCGCGTACGCCGGAGCTGGACCCAACCTTGCCGCGGCCACGGCCCCCGCCTACCTGACCGTGAATGGCGTGACGATCGGGCTGGTGGCGTCGACGACGAGTCACGATCAGCGAGATGCGATCCACCATGCGGTGAACGGGGTCTGGACGGGGCGACAGGACGACTGGGACCGTAACCTAGCGGCAGTAGGGGAAGCTGCGGCCCACGCTGACTTCGTCATCTACTATCAGCATTTCCAGATCGACCTTGACGAGTTCGACGAGATCACGCCGGGCGAGGCGACAGGGGACGGGCACATCCGGGTCGACGACGTTGCTGGATGGCAGACGGATTTCGCACGCGCCGTGATCGACGCGGGTGCTTCGATGTACATCGGTCACGGGCATCGCGCGTTCGATGGGATCGAGATCTACAAGGGGAGGCCACTGATCCGACAGCTTGGAGGCTTGGCGTACCAAGGGCTCCAGCCCGAGATTGGGTACTACGACCAATACCAACCGTGGGAGGGGGTCCTGGCTGAGATAACGATCCGGAATGGTGGTGTTGTTCGTATCGGGTTCACCCCCCTTGAGCTGGACGAGGGTGATGCCTACCGGTCCGAATACGGCGACGTTGGTTTCCTGTCACGTCGGGGGCTCGCGGAGGTCGCGACCGGTGACCGAGCAGACTCGATCCTGGCTCGCCTTCGCGACCTGTCCGCCAAATACAGCACCGAGTTCACCATTACGGATCAACGAGCAGTGCTAGAGATCCGGCCTAGTCGGCAAGAGGAACCGTTTTGGTAAACGCGCTTGGTCGCCTTGACGATGAAGGTGGGACAATCGGCGGTTTCCAGCGGGAAAGAGGCAGTCAAATCGTCGAGAGTTATGTGACCGTCGTCCACCGCAACCCTTGCAGAGACTTCGTTACATGGAAGTACCGAGGGAGGGACTCGAACCCTCACGTTCTTGCGGGCACCGGATTTTCCAAGGGTTTAAGTGGCGCGGTACAGATGATCCGCTCGCCCACCCAGCGAATGCCAACTCAGGCCAAGGGCGGGGATCACCGCAGCGTCGTTGCGATGCCTCTCAGCGTGTCGGCCAGCGATCCCAGCCGCTGTACGTTGAGCCAAACGGCTTCCTCGACATGGCCCTCCAACTCGGTCGCCAGCGCTTCGAGCTCGGCGACGACCGTCGCGGCGCCGCGGTCGCCCGAGCCAAGCTGGTCGACGCGCCCGAGGATCTCAGTGACAGCGTCGGCGCGTTGTGGTTCGATGCCGCTGCCGCGGTTGAGCTGATCGAGGTAGGCGCGCGCCAACGTTGAGCTCGGTGGCCAGACGATCCGCTCCTGGTGTTGCACGTTGGTCTCTTCGGACAACACCAGGCTGGCGGCGCCGATCTCATTTTGCGACAGATGTTCGCTCGCCGTCAGCCGGAACACGTCGAGCCCGCGGGCAATCTCGGCACCGTAGATGTGACCGTTGTACCAGTAGGCCGACCAGTAGCCGCCCGATATCAGGTCCTCGGCGTTGACGGGGCCGCGGTCGAAATACGCGATCTCGACGGGGTTCGCTGAGTCGGTGAAGTCGAACACCGAGATGCCGCCCTGGTACCAGCCCTGGACCATGATGTCGCGGCCCGGTACCGGGATGAGCGAGCCGTTGTGGGCGACGCAATTCTCCTGCTCCGACTGCACCGCCGGCAGCTTGTAGTAGCCCCGGAACTCCATCTCACCATCGACGATGTCGAAGATGGCGTTCGCCCCCCACGCCGGCGGGTCGATCGACCGGCAGCGCGGGCGCGAGCCTCCACCCCATTCATCGGTGAAGACAATCTTGGTGCCGTCGTTGCTGAACGTGGCCGAGTGCCAGAACGCGAAGCTCTGGTCCACGACGTAGTCGAGCCGGACGGGATTCACCGGATCAGAGATGTCGAGGAGGATGCCGTTGCCCGAACACGCTCCCGCGGCCAGGCCGATCTCTGGGTAGGTCGTGATGTCGTGACACTGCCTTGTCTCCCGAGAGCTCTGCGTCCCTCGGCCGTGGTCGCCTCCCTGCCAGAGACCCGAGATGGTACCGGTCTCTGAATCGGCAAAGATGCGCGGTCGGTTGACGATGCGCGCGTTCTCGGGAGCAGCGAGAGGCACCTGAATAACGTCGATACTGAAGAGCGCGGTGTCGGGATCCCCCTCGGTGTCGGAGCAGCCCGCCAGCTCCTCGCCCGCCCGGACCGCGCCCGTACCCGACGCGTACACGTACACGTTCGCGTTGTCGTCAGGGTCCACCACCAACGTGTGAGTATGTGACCCTCGGCAGGTTTGCACGGCGGCTACCTGTGTCGGATTCCTCAGGTTGCGAATATCGAAGATGCGAACACCACGGAAACGCTCGGCGCTAACCGGCTCCTCGACTCCTTGTATGCCGCAGTCGAGCCGGGCCCGGGTATCCTGTACCGACATGAAAAGAAGATCGCCTCGGACTGACAGATCTCCCTGGCCGCCGGGACACACCACGGAAGAGAGGAGCTCGGCTCGGCTGGCATCCTCAACGTTGTAGACGTTGAAGCCGTGGTAGTTGCCCATGAACAGGTGCTCACCACTGAACGCGAGGTCCGAGTTCGTGAAGCTCAGCCCGCTTCCCGGCCGCTGGGCCGGTGCTTCCTCCGGTTGGCCTTGTGCTGACAGTTCCTGAGTTTGAGCGTCTGGGCCAGCGGCCGGCGCTGCAGGTGGGTCCTGCGGTGCTCTGGGTCGCCCGGCGGGCGCCTCGGGGTCGTAGAAGCCCTCCGGCTTGGGCAGGTTGATGACCAGTTCCATGTTGCTTGCGGCCATCCCGGCATCCCGGAAACCAGCTGCCAGGCCGACGCGAGGATCAGCCTGGTCCGCGGCGGAAGACCGCTGTTGGTCACTCTGTGCTCCGATGAGGGGCATCGCGACAAATAGAAAAAGAACAGTAACGCGAACGATTCTCATGGTTGTTGCTCCTTAAGCATTGCGATGAGCATGGCACTCATGCGATCCATTTCCGCGCGCTGGTCGGCCACGACATCGGAAGCAAACGCGGCGATGATCGTCTCCTGACCAGCGCCAGCGGTTGAAAGAAGTTCATCGACCATGATCAAGGCACCCTCGTGGTGTTTGATCATAGACTCGAGAAAAAGCCGGTCGAACACCGCCCCGGTTGCCTCCCTCAGGCGGTTTATTTCTTTGGCCGTGAGCATGCCGGGCATCAGTGTGCCACCGGACTCGTGGTGGTCACGCACGCCCGGGATCTCCTCGCCGCGGACCTCAAGCCAGTCCTCCATCATCTTGATCTCGTCTTCCTGCGATAGCTTGATCCGCAGGGCGAACATCTGCATGTCCTCGCGGCTGCTCCGCGTGGGCACCAGCGCGGTCATGTCCAGAGCCTGGGCGTGGTGGCCAATCATCCTCTGCATGAACCGGACGTCCGTAGCGGTGTGCTGGACCCGTGACAGATCGACTGCCTTGGTGGCGGTGATCATGCGGCTCGGCTCGCCGGGCGCGCCTGGTTGCACTATGGGCGGACCGGTTCCTGCGCCTGTCGTGTGGCACGACGTCGTGCCGACGACAGCAAGAAGAAAAACTGCGACGATCGGGACGGATACCGCTCTCATGATCTGGAATCATACACACGACTAATAGCCCGCACATCCGCCGGTGTCAGCGAGGGTGTTGCGATGAAAGTCACCGGTCATTTTACGCGCGACGTCTTCGACCGATACGACATCACCAACGAGTCCGATTTGGAGAACGCGCTACTGCTGTCAATCGTCCAGAGGGACTTAGGCGCATCAACCAGAGCTCTCACCCAATCCGGCGGGCACAGGCACGCCATGTCTGCCCGCCCTGAGTTCCACCCCTGAGCATTCTCGAAATCCCGACAGCGTAGGCATGAAGTTCGCGAGCTACATCTCTTTAAGAGCCTCGAGCAGCTGGATCGCTGCGTCCTTCGCATCGGAAAACATCATCAACGCGTTGTCGGCCGCGAACAGCGGGTTGGCGATGCCCGCGAAGCCGGGGCTGAGGCTTCGCTTGATGACTACCACCGAGCGGGCGTAGTCGACGTTGAGGATCGGCATGCCGACGATCGGGATCGATGGATCTGATTCGCGTGCTAGCGGATTGACGACGTCATTGGCACCGACCACCAGAACGACGTCAGCCTGGCCGAAGGTCGGGTTGATCTCGTCGAGGTCCTTGAGGACCTCGTAGGGGATGTTCGCCTCGGCGAGCAACACGTTCATGTGCCCCGGCATGCGGCCGGCCACCGGGTGGATGCCGAACTCCACCTCGACGTTCCGCGATGTGAGTTCGTCGCACAGATCGCGCAGTGCGTACTGCGCCTGGGCGACGGCGAGACCGTAACCGGGCACCACGATCACCCGGCGGGCGGCGTCGAGCATCATGGCGACTTCATCGGGCGAGGTCGACTTTACGGTCGCGTAGACTTCTTCGGAGTCCTCGGCGGTGGCCACCTCGGCGCCGACGGCGGCGAACATGATGTTGGCCAGCGAGCGGTTCATCGCCCTCGACATGATCGCTGTCAGGATGAACCCGGCTGCCCCAACCAGCGATCCGGCTATGATCAGCACGCTGTTGTTCAGCACCCAGCCATGGCCGGCAGCGGCGAGACCCGAGTACGAGTTCAGCAGGGCGATGACCACCGGCATGTCGGCGCCGCCGATGGGGATCACCAGCATGATGCCGAGTAATGCCGCGACCCCGAACATCGCCCAGAATCCGATCGACGTGTCGGGTTGCGCGATCAGCCAACCACTCAGCGCCAGGCAGAGGATTAACAGTGTGGCGTTCATGAAGTGACGACCGGGTAACAACAGCGGCCGGTCGGAGATCCATCCCTGAAGCTTCAGAAAGGCGATGGCGCTACCGGTGAACGAGAGACCGCCGATCAACCCTGACAGCGCCGCCGCGGTGGTGAACTGAATCGAGATTTCCTCGACGAACCCCCCCTTCAAGGCTTCCTCGAGGGCAGCGCCCACGGCCAGCGCCGAGGCTCCGCCGCCGAAGCCGTTAAAAATTGCCACCACCTGCGGCATCTCGGTCATCGGCGTCAAGTAGGCGAACAGAATGCCGACGAATCCGCCGACGATCAGCCCGGCGATGATGATGCGGAAGTCAATGATGCGGTGATCGAGCAGCGTGACAACGATGGCGATCAACATGCCGAGCGAGCCCAGCAAGTTGCCACGCACCGCGGTGCGCGGATGCGTCAACCCCTTCAGGCCGAAGATGAAGAGGGCGGCCGCGATGAGATAGAAAAGATTGATGACGGACTCGGGCACCTAGAAAGCTCCTCGGGTGCCTGCACGAGCCTCGCTCGGGGAACTTCCCCCGATCCAGCCACTCGCCACGTTCACTTTGACTCTCCACTGCGAGAACGAAACATCTCCAACATCCTGTGGGTCACCAGGAATCCGCCAACTACGTTGGCGGTCGCCATCGCCACCGCCACGAAGCCGAGGATCGTCGTGAAGGTGGTTAGCTGCACCCCGGAGGTGACCAGCGTGCCGACCAGCGTGATGCCCGAGATCGCGTTGGCCCCCGACATCAGCGGGGTGTGCAACAGGGGCGGCACCTTGTTGATGATCTCCCAGCCGACGAACAGCGCCAGCACGAAGATCGTCAGGGCGCCTACGAAAACTTCCATCAGCCACCATTCCCTTCTGTCGTGGGCTCGGCGCGCATATCTGCGGCCGGAGTCGGAGCTCTCGCCGTTCCGGCGCCGAGCGCTTCGCGCACCCGCTCGTTGGTCACCTCGCCATCGTGAGTCACCATCGTGTCCTTGATGATCTCGTCGTCGAGGTTCAGGGCCAACTCGCCGTCCTTCACCAGGTTGGCGACGAACGTGGTGACGTTCTTGGCGTACATCTGGCTGGCGTGGTGGGCGACGGTAGCGGGCACGCCGACCGGTCCCAAGATCGTCACACCGTGGGCCTCGAGGGTTTCGCCCGCCCGGGTCAGCTCGCAGTTGCCGCCGGTTTCGGCGGCGAGATCGACGATCACCGAACCACCGGCCATGCCGCGCACCATGTCCTCGGTGATCAGCACCGGAGCGCGCTTGCCAGGTACCGCTGCGGTGGTGATCACGACATCGTTGGCTGCAACCGCCTCCGCCATCATCTCCCGCTGGCGACGATAGAAATCCTCGTCCATCTGCTGGGCGTAGCCGCCCTCGTCCTCGGCGTCGCCGGTATCGAGCTCAAGCTCCAGAAACACGGCGCCGAGGCTCTCGACCTGCTCGCGGACATCGGGTCGGATGTCGTAGCCGGTAACCAAGGCGCCTAGTCGGCGCGCCGTGGCGATGGCGCCCAGACCGGCGACGCCGGCGCCAATCACCAGCACCTTGGCCGGAGCCAGGGTGCCGGCGGCGGTTATCATCATCGGAAACATCTTGCCGAGCTCGCCGGCGCCGAGCAGAGCCGCCTTGTAGCCGGCGACCGTCGCCATCGACGAGAGCGCGTCCATTGACTGCGCGCGGGTAATGCGCGGCAGCAACTCGAGGGCGAAGGACGTGACCCCGGAAGCCGCAAGCTGCTGCATCGTAGCTGGCGAACCCAGGGGATCGAGCAGGCCGATGACGATGTGCCCGCGGTGCAGCGCCTCGACACGGAGGCCGGCGGGCCCGACGCACACCAGGATGTCGGCATTTGAGGCGACTTCCGCGGCATCGGAAAGAAGCCGTGCACCCTGGCCCTCGTAGTCGGCGTCCGGGTATCCGGCGCCCGATCCGGCGCCGCGCTGCACGACAACCTCGAGGTTGGCTCGTGAGAGCTCGCGCACCGATAGGGGCACCAGCGCAACACGGCGCTCCACAGCGGTCCCCTCGGTTGCCACTCCGATAATCATGCCCACCTCGTGCTTGGGGAAGCGGTCACCCATTTTAGGCGGAGCCGCGTACCGGTCAAGCCATAAGTAGTTCCTTCTAAGAAACGCACTCGGTCGTCTTGACGATGAAGTGGGACAATCTTGGGACAATCGGCGGTTTTCAGCGGAAAAGAGGCGGTTGAATCGTCGAGAGTTATGTGACCGACGTCCCCCGGAACCCTTGCGAAGACAGCGTTACAGCGAAGTACCGAGGGAGGGACTCGAACCCTCACGCCCTTGCGGGCACCGGATTTTGAGTCCGGCGCGTCTGCCAATTCCGCCACCTCGGCATATTAACGTTGTAGTCAGCGATGAGCTATGCACGCCTAGCTGCTGTGCAGACAACATGCTAATGCCACAACATCATTGATAGCGCACAGAAAGTTATTAATTAATAGAAATAGATTGACAGTGACCTCGATTATTGCGATACGTTCTACGGGGACGATAATAGCGGGTGCGCATCTGGAAACCGAGGCTGAGTTGTTTCACCATGTTGCGACCCGGTGGCAATGAGGTGTAAAAGCTTTTTCCTATGCAATATGTTGACGACGTTTTAAACGTTAAAGGACGAGACGTCTATACGGCAACGCCGACCACCACGGTTTTTGAGGCGTTGGAATTGATGGCCGACAAGGAAGTCGGTGCTCTGGTGGTAGTTGAAAAGGACCGTCTTGTCGGGATTTTCTCTGAGCGGGACTATGCTCGCCGGTTGGCGTTGGAGGGTAAGCGCTCTCGTGAGACGCCGGTGCGCGAGATCATGACTGATGTAGTCGCCACAATTAGCCAGAGTGATTCGATGAAGGATTGCATGGAGCGCATGACTAACCAGCGAGTGCGCCATCTGCCGGTCGTAGAAGGTGATCGGCTAATTGGCTTAATCTCGATTGGTGATGTGGTTAAGTCAATCATGTCGGACCAGGAGTTGATGATTCAGCAGCTTGAAAACTACATCACCGGGCGCGTCTAGCTGCTTAAGAAAAAATCCGAAACCAGAACTCGAACAGTTGCTTGACGGTCGGTGTTAGCTTCGTGCGGCGCCACTTGTCGGCGGCCTTCTTGATGACCTCGGCCTGGGTCGGGTAAGGGTGGATTGTCGCAGCGATCTTGGCGAGGCCGACTCTGGCGGTGATTGCCAGGCACAGCTCGCCGATCATGTCGCCAGCATGAGCTGCGACCATCGTGGCCCCGAGGATTCTGTCGCTCCCCTTCTTTAAATGAACCCTTAGGAAACCATCCTCTTCACCCTCCAGAAGTGCCCGGTCTACCTCGGAGAACGGTACCGTCAAAGTATCCACTTTGTAGCCGAGATCGAGGGCATCCTGTTCATATAACCCGACGTGAGCAATCTCGGGGCTAGTGTGTGTACACCAGGGAACTACGAGCTCTGAGCTATGGGAACGGCCGAAGAACAGCGCGTTTTTAATCACGATGCGAGCTTGGGCATCGGCAACGTGGGTGAACTTATGAGCGGAAGCCACGTCACCACAGGCAAAAACCTTGGAGTTTGTTGTCTGCAGGCGATCATTGATCGTAACCCCTTCAGGCCCGCACTCTATTCCAGCAGCTTCCAGTCCGAGATTCTCAGTGTTCGGAGCACGACCAACCGTAACCAGCAACTGGTCGAACGTTTGCACATATATTTCTCCGAGGCGCTCGAAATGGACTGAGATCTTGGTGCCATCCTGTTCGACCCTAATCACGTTGGTGGCGAGCTGAAGGTCGATTCCATCGGCTTCCATAGACTTCTGCACGATCTCGGCAGCGTCGAGATCTTCACGGGGAAGGACATGGCCTGTCATCTCAAAGAGGGACACACAACTACCAAGTCGAGCAAATGCTTGGGACATCTCGGAACCGATCGGACCTGCCCCGATTATGCCGAGTCGACTTGGCAGCTTAGTAAGAGTAAATATGGTTTCGTTGGTTAGGTAAGTAACGTTTTCAAGCCCCGGAATCATCGGTGTGGAGGCTCGCGCTCCAGTAGCAATCACCGCCCGGCGGAAGCTGAGCTGCTTACCATCAACCTCGATCTGATTGCTGCCCGTGAAGCATCCCGCGCCGATAAAAACGTCAATGCCCAAGTCTCGGAACCGGGCGGCGCTATCGTGGGGGCTGATGTCAGCACGGATACGGCGCATTCGGGTCATTGCGGCGCCAAAATTTCCGGGATCTGAGGTGACAGGCCCGCCAAAATCGTGTGCTTGCCGTGCTGCGTGCCAAGCGCGCGCCGCTGCAATAATCCCCTTCGACGGCACGCAGCCCACATTGAGACAGTCGCCTCCCATCAACTGACGCTCAATGAGTGCTACCTTGGCACCTAGCCCCGCCGCACCTGCAGCTGAAACTAATCCTGCCGTACCAGCGCCTATGACGACTAAGTGATAGCGCGAAGCTGGTGCGGGGTTAACCCAGTCTTGCGGGTGGACGTTGTCGACGAGTTTGCGGTTGTGCTCATCATCTGGTGTGATGAGGTTTTGCTGCTTATCGGTCATCCGTAATCCCATTTAGCACCTGGGTAGAGATCCTCGTGACGATGGTGATCACTACGAGGGTCGCAACCAGACCGAGCCCGAGAAGAGCATAGTATCCACCATCTCGTTGTGCTCCAGAGCTGCTCGCGACTTCAGCTACCGCACCCGCCAAACGACCGTAGTAGACGTATAGAAACGTTGCCGGGAGCATCGCAAGATGGGCAAAAACATATTCACCCAGTCGAACGCTAGTCAGGCCAAGGGCGTAGTTCAGCAGATTGAAGGGAAATAGTGGAGACAAGCGGAGCAAGATAACGATCTTTAATCCTTCATTGCCAACTGCGCGGTCGATTGATGCAAATTTTTCGTAACCGTCCAGCTTCTGCTTAACCCAAGAGCGGGCACCGTAACGGGATATTAGGAAAGCTAGCGTCGCACCCACCGAAGCGCCGATAAATACCGTGGCTACGCCGGTCCCGAGCCCGAAGATAGCGCCAGCAAACAAGGTCAACAACGAACCAGGCACCATCGCCACGGTGGCGATCGCGTATCCAGCGGCAAAGGCGAACGGGCCCCAAATACCAATGCTCTCGACCCAGAGCGTAAATGCTGGGCCGAGGGCCGACAGCTGGTCGGCCTTGATGAACAAGGTGATAAGAATTGCTGCCAAGATAATAATCTTGGTCGCGCCGTAGCGTGGTGTTCCCGAGGCAGGGTTGTTTGCCTTCATATCGTTGTCCGGAGAGATCCCGTTTTTCATTGTGAATCTAGCCCTCCAGCAAACTCTTGCATGACTCGAGTTAATGGTCTACTTGGGTTTCTTCGGCCATAGAACGACTCATAGAAGCAGTACTACAGAAGAAACTATTAGGGTCAGCGGAGTGGACCGCAGTCCACTGAAACAAGCCTGCTATCCGCAGAACAGCTTTCATAAGATGAACTTCCTAATCGCCGCAATCGCCTCGGAGACGTTTTGCTTCAGCGTTCTTCCGGAGGCCTTAGTTGGCTTGAAGGAATGGTCACCATCTTCCAGCCATAAAATCTTGATGGCAGGCGATAGTTCATAGGTAGAGATTTCATCAGGCTTGCCAAACGGGTCCCGTGTGCCTTGGACAATAAGAGTCGGGGTTTTCAGTCCCCCGAGATGTGACGTCCGGACGTTCTCAGGTGCACCCGGCGGGTGGAAGGGATATCCGAGGCAAACAAGTCTATGAGCGCCAACGTCGTCGGCAAGCATACTGGCAATGCGCCCCCCCATAGACTTACCACCTATTATTAGGCGCCTGTTTCCAGCGATTGCCACCGTATTGCGCCAACTTTCCATCAGCACCGGAAGGCGATCGGGCGCACAATTCTTGCCTGTCTTTCGTCGCCGCTGCATGTAGGGGAACTCGAAACGTACAACCCGAAGATCATTGCCGGCCAGTCCAACGGCAAATGCTTCCATCGCGGGCGAGTCCATACCTGCGCCCGCACCGTGGGCGAGAATTAGAGTGGTGCCACTGTCTGCAGGGCCATTGTGGATCATAGGCGTCTTCTCGTGCTCGGGAGATCCTAATCTGGACAGCATCAGCCAGTCAGATGAGGAAAAGACCTACTATCAACTATCCCAAGAACCCTCGACAATACCAGGGTTTGCAGTGGTTTCCGCGAAGTGGAAGCGCAACGTTATGCTCTATGTGTGAATCGTTGTGCAACAGAAATTCGATAGCGCCCCTTGACGCTTGATAGAATCAGTCCGATGAACGTTGACGAGTTGTGCGCCCGGTTCCCAGAAATTTCTCCAGAACTTCGTAATGAGCCAGCATTGAGTGAGTTCGCTACCACTTTTGGCAACCTGCTCGCAGTGGCCCATAAGCCAAGCAACTGTTCCACGGGCCACGATCCGGGGAACCACTTCTATTTGAAGCTGGTAGGCCCAATTACATATTTTGGCTATGGTCTCGCGACTCGTGAGCGTGTAGTCGAAGACATGCGGGACTTGCTCGACGCGCATGCCGCTAATCCTGAAGGATTTGTAGCGTCGTTATTGCCGGAGGGAACTGTGGGTATCGAGGTGAGGGGACCCGACTGCAGCTGAACAACGCTTCTGGTTCAGTGCTGGGGATGGTGCCAGGGAGGGTTTTTTACGCGCCCTGGGTCTCAGTGATGGCCGATTCGCCGGCTCGTCGACCATGCTCCACAATGAAGGCGATCGGTGGCTCCATGTTGATCGGATGCAGCCGGGTGTCAGGATGGCGGCTAGTCCAGACGCGAAACATCTCGTCGACAAAACCCTGGCCGACCGCCTCGACGCCTTTGAAATCGACCACCACGTTACGAAAACGATCGAGGCCCTCGAGTAGTTTCTTGGCCTCGGAGCGCGACAAGAAGCGATTGCCCGTCTCGAACAACTTGACTACGACGCGTCGGCGAGAAAGTTCGAATCCCTCTGACGATTCTGCCATTACCGTCTCGAGAGAAGTGGTAGTTGATACGTCGATCTCGAATCGAACCCGTGTCCCAGGCCGAACATGGACGGCAGCGATACCGACGTCATCTATTTCGTTGTCGACCATCCATAAAAGGCCGCCACTTTCGACTTCAAAGAAATCAGCGATTCGCGACAACAGGAAGATTCCTTCGCCGGTGTGTTCAGCAGGCATGGTGGTCAACTTCCCTTTGGTGAGTTGTCGTAAAGCTTCCATGCCGTCCGGGAGCCCATTCTCCTGTGCTAGGTGATCGAATATTCCGTCCCCATCGTCGCTGACTTCGAGGACTAACCGATCGTGGGCTTTTCGGAATGAAACCTCAACATAGCGACCATTTGAGTGGGACATTGCATTGTCAACCAATTCGACTACAGCGGTGTGCAGGGCGCGGTCCGCGGGGTCCGGAAGGCCAGAAAGCTCAGGAGCCTCAGCACTAACGTCCTTCCAGACCAGGTCTTCGTCGAGGTCTGGGATTCGGTAGCGAAAGCGTTGTCGTGGGTGGACGCTGCGGTAGCGGACGCCGCGTCCTGCGCCTTCCGTGACGAGGTCACCGGTCTCCACCATCGACCGGAGCTGCGCATGGACTGCCTGGCGTGAAGACCCGGTTGTTGCAACGACATTGCGATTAGCGATGCTACCCCATTCGGCCAGTAGATCGTCTATTATCGGGCGTATACGCGAGGGTCGAGGAGACATGATGGCTCACGGGATTCCGATACCTTAAACGTAATGTAAACAATCTAAAGGTAGATGATTTCATCGTTACCGTCAACTTATGATAAATAATCGTCAATATTAAAACTTTATAAACTCTAAAACTCGACATAAGCGTCATGTATTATGGATTAATGACAAGTTATTGAGTTTCGCTGAGCAAGTTTCCACAGGATCGACGTTGGGATGATCGTATTCGCAGCGATCCGCACCAGAAGCCTGCTCGGGTTACAAAATCGACTCAAAGAGAGCGTCAGAGGCCGGGGCGACCTCTCCCCAGTCGAAGCGTTGTGCGTTGCATGCGAGCTCTTTTCCGAGAAGCATCGCTGCTTGCCGATTTTCAAGTGCCCAGACGATGGTCTCTACCATCTGCTCGTACGAACTGTATAAGCACCTTTCTCGCGCTTCGGCACTGACCTCTGGACCGGCGATAAGCTCTGGATAACTTAATCGGTGAGGCAGTATCGCGAACGTGCCTGCCGCCATAGCTTCCAGCACCCCGACACCGAAGAATTCATGGTCAGCGGTAGACACAGTAAGAGTGGCTTGCTTGAGGAGGCACCGATACTGCTCGTAGTTAGCAAAGCCTAAATGAATCAGTTGGTTGCCGAACGTTTCTTCGACATCTTCGAACTCAGAGGGAGTTTTACCGAAACCCCGTCCACAGATGGCTAGCTGGTAGTTTATGCCCCGATCTGCAACATCACGTAGAGCATCGAATAGTTGAGCTGGATTCTTGTCGTACTCCCACCGCTGATTCCAGATGATCAACGGTGGACCTGGTCGGACGAGCTTGGATCTGACGAACTGGAAATCGTTGGTCTCGATGCCGACTGGAAGAATACAGCTTTTTCGGTGCAACTCTTCGACTGAGTCCATCAAATTGTATTCGGGGAAATGACGAAGGAACTTTGGTAACGCCTCGAACCAGGTTTCGCGGTGAAAAACTGAATTGAATGCGACCTGGTTCGCAGCAAGCATTGAGGAAAAATTTACGAATGCATAATGATGATCTCTCTCTCCACCCTGTCGACGCATCGGTCCTGCATCGCCTTCGTTCGGGAGTGGATAGGTAAGCTGATTCTCGTGCATGTACAGGACTGTAGGGACATCGGCAGTAATTTTTCGAGTCAGTGCCAGGAAAGTGGTTAGATCGAGCATGTCAGTGGCTAGGATTACGTCAGGTCGTTGATGGTCTCTTAGGAAGCGTTGCGCGAGAGTTGCCGCACCACCGTGCATCCGCCATTTCCAGAAGCGGTCAGGTAGTGTCAGTAACTCAATGGTGTGCTGGCTATGGCGCTCCAGTCCGTAAGCCCAAGAGGCATGGCTGCCTCCGTGGTAAGGGGAAACGAGAAGAATGCGCAAGGTCGGGCTCCGTATTCCGGCAAAAACTGAGAATGGGAACCCTAACAGGCTGCAGTGAAAGAGTGGTGAGTCCGTGTTGCATGGTTCAGCACCCTTACTTTGTTCCACTTACACCGTGGCGAGGCCTTTTCAAAACCAACCATACGTGCAGGCCGCTACTCAGACGGTGCCTGCTCCTGGTTCTCGGGGTCTTGGGGTGCCGGTGATGTGATTTCCGGTGGTAGCTTCGCAGTGGGCAAAGTGAAGCGGAGTACAGCGTTGTACAACACTGCGAAAATGAAACCACCGACCAGACCGTCAAAGACCGCGTACATGGTCCCTTGTAGAAGGTCACCGAGACTGCCACTGGCAGCGTATCCTGGGTATATAGACACTACCAGTGTAAGTACCTTGTCCCCGTAGCCGGGGACAAGGGCGTTGATGGTGCCGATGATGAAGATGGCAGCACCCCAAACGACGGCGGCGGTGACAGCGAGTGCAACAGGCGACAGCATCATAGGTCCACAATGGTGGAGCTTGAGAACCTAAAGTTCAAGGGAACTTTAGGGGTCTTAGCGTATGCCATTCGGTCGCTTCCTCATAAGCATGAGCGGCGCGCAATAAGGTTGTTTCTTCAAAGGGGCGTCCCACGAGTTGCAAACCGATTGGCATGCCGTCGACGAAACCACACGGCAGGCTCAACGCTGGAAGGCCAGTCAAGTTGAACGGTCGGGTGAACAGGGTCATTGCGGCGCGAACGTCCAACGGACCTTGGGCCCCTTCTATTTCCTGGGCGTTACGGTGTGGCGCCGTCATCGCCAACGTGGGCGTTACCATCAGGTCGACAGACTGAAAGACTCGGGCAAGCTCGTTGGTAAGTGAGGCACGGATTTTTTGGGCTTGCAAGTAGGCGTGGGCGCTTATTTTTTCAGCAAGCGAAAGAAACGAACGAGTCTCTTGGCAGTACATTTCGGGATGTGACGCTAGCGTATCTCGATGCACAGCACCTCCCTCGGCAAGGAACAAAGTGATTGCCGCAGGGCCTACCAGATCGAACTCGGATGGCATTGGCACGTCCACGCGGTGAGCGCCAAGTTCTTCAAGTATATTGGCGGCTTCGTGCACCGCCTTGGCGACAGGCTCCGTGGCGATCTCAAGGAAGCAAAAGTCTGGCACCACGAAACGCAGCCCCTTTACCCCTTGGTTGATCGAAGCGGAAAAGTCGGCCGTGGGTTCGCCGGAGTTGGCACGGTCGAAGGGATCAGGTCCGGCCATTGCGCTAAGTAAGGCCGCGATGTCAGCGACCCGTCGGCCCATCGGCCCGACGTGATCGAGACCCCAAGCGAATGGCATTACACCGGTCCGCCCAACGCGGCCGTACGTGGGCTTGAGTCCGACGATGCCGCAGCAGGAAGCAGGGATTCGAATCGATCCTCCAGTGTCTGTTCCGGTTGCAACACAGACCATGCCAGCTGCGAGGGCCGCCGCCGAACCCGAGCTAGAGCCACCGGCCATATGGTCGAGGTTCCAGGGGTTTCGTACGGCCCCGAAGTACGAGATGTTGCCAGTGGTGCCGGTGGCAAACTCGTGAGTGTTCGATTTACCTACCAGCAAAGTACCGGCATTGGTTAAGCGGCTGACTACCGTGGCGTCATTGGTAGGCACGTAGTCGTGCAGCAACGCTGAGCCTGCTGTCGTGCGGATATTCCGAGTCGCAATGATGTCTTTGTGTACCAGCGGGAGCCCTGACAGTGGGCGCGGACGTTCCCCGCTCCCGATCACCTCGTCAACCATCCGTGCTTCCTCGGTAGCGCGGTCGAGACTTAATGTCACGATAGCGTTGATAACCGGGTTACAGGCTTCAATCCGCGCCTGGGCAGCTGAAAGAACTTCCTGGGCGGTAGTCGTACCGGTAGTGATTCCGGCCAGAATTTCGGCTGCCGTCGCGCAAGCACCTGGTAGTTCCTCTAGCACGATGGGCTTGTCATCGGAGTGCGATGTCGCCGTTTCGCAGTTCGAGCTCGCCGCTGCGATGGCAGCAAGATCGAAACTGGGTGCTTCGGAGCTCGCCAAAGACGTGGGCCGAAACGTTGCCGCCGGCTCCACAGCCCCGAGTTCTGCCTCATCGAGTCTAGCGACAGCATCCAGGAGCACCTGCTGACTAGGTGACAGCGTGTCGTTGTTCATAGTAAGTGGGTATTTAGGAAACTCTGGGAAGTGATATTTTGGGCGGGTGATGAAATCGTACCCGAGAAACGAAGCCTTCGCCGACCTTGTAAGCTTCGCGGCGGTGCGACCGGGTAGCCAGTACTTGGGCAGATAGTTGTTTCACGTTCTATTGGGGCGCTCGTCAAAACGCGACTCTAGGACGAAGACAGGCAAGCTTTGCACGCCGGCATATTCAAGAAAGGGGAGTGTGCACTTTGAGCGAAACGCGATTCATCACCGATGATGGGAGCTTGCGCCAGCTAGCTCAGGATCTCAGCGGTGAGCGGATCATTGCCTTGGATACCGAGTTTCTCACCGAGCGTTACTTTTATCCGCGTCTGTGCCTTATTCAAATCGGCACACCAAAGGTCTTGGCCACAGTGGATCCGCTTGCCTGTCAAGATCTCTCGCCACTTGCTGAATTACTCGCCGATCCAGCTGTCTTGTTGCTCCACGCCGGAGCCCAAGACCTGAGCATCCTAAGACGTCGACTTGGTTACTTGCCCAGTAAAGTATTCGATACGCAAATTGCTGCTGCCTTCCTTGGTTTCGGACACTCGATCAGCTATTCGCGCTTGGTCGAATCATGTTGTGCAGTGAAGCTGAGTCGGTCCCGTGCGTATACCGATTGGGCCCAACGCCCACTTGCCGATGACCAGTTGCAGTACGCGCTAGACGATGTCCGCTACTTAATGCGGATCTATGAACTCTTGTCAAAAGATTTACTGAAGCAGGGCCGGCTTGGATGGGTCGAAGAAGAGTGCCGTTTGGCGCGCAATCTAGCGTTGCATGATCCCGACCCACGTGAACAGTGGCGCCGTTTGTCAGGGGTACGGGGGATACGCCGACGGCAGCTATTGGTGTTGCGCGAGTTGGTGGCTTGGCGTGAGGAAGAAGCGAGACGCCGCGACCGCCCACGCCAGCACATCATTCCGGACAGGGTTTTGCGTGAGATCAGCCAAAGCACACCGCGGTCTGTTTCTGAACTCAAGAACATGCGCGGGCTCCATCCACGCGAGCATAAGCGGTCCGGTATGGCGATCATTGCCGCGGTTGAGGCTGGCCTAGCGGCTCCTGATTCTTCGTTGCCACTGCCGCGCCGCCACTCGTATCTTAAGAACGACCCCGCTGTCGGCGTTGTGGCGTCGCTGGCTGACACCTACATGAAGACCCGCGCTCGCGAACTAGGACTCGCTCCACAACTGCTTGCTAACCGCAAGGACCTAGAGTCGATAGTCCGAATGATGGCCGAGAATGGCGGTGCACCACTCGAAGAGGGAACCATCGGTCAGGGCGACTCGAGTGTCAGGCTTCTTGATGGTTGGCGACGCGAAGTGGCTGGCGAAGACGTGATGCGGCTGCTGGCAGGGTGCATAGCGCTCCGCGTTAAGATTCGCTCGGGTAGTGTCGACCTGGTTGTCGAGGACCAGGAGAATTCGTAGCTGAACACTGGCTCTACTTGTGTCCTGATTTCCCCTAGAATTGTTGCTGGACGCCTTTCAATCTTGCCTTGTTGCTTCCACCGACAGGTAGGTTCACTGCCAACCGATAGGTTGAGGAGATGTTAGAATGGCATTTCGAATAGGCACTATTTCCCATGTTTGCTAACTCAAGGGGGCGCCTTGCGTTTCAAGCCAGGCGATAAAGTTGTCTACCCGAATCATGGGGTCGGCGAAATAAAGGAAGTTCGCACGCGAGACCTCGCGGGCTCTACGCAAGACTTCTATCATCTCGAGATTTACGCTAATAACACCACTGTGATGGTGCCCGTGGGCAATTCGAAGGCGGTGGGCCTGCGCAAGTTATTTGCTAAGCGTCGGATCGCTGAGCTGTTCGATCACCTCAGAAACGGTGATATCGACACCTACTCGAATTGGAAAGGTCGCTACAAAGAAAACGCCGAAAAGATGTC
>Ga0310121_10002270_pt1 | contig 18471 bp, 15 predicted proteins | sample CB27_Tmax_986_MG_FD_203504 | JGI IMG/M metagenome (GOLD analysis project Ga0310121, IMG submission 203504) | Marine microbial communities from Western Arctic Ocean, Canada - CB27_Tmax_986 | ecosystem: Environmental > Aquatic > Marine > Oceanic | place: Canada: Western Arctic Ocean | collected...
GCTCTAAGGTGCCATTCACCAGGACGCTGGGAGGGGTTAGGGGAGGGTTTTTGTAACTTTCACACCGATTGACCGCTTCAGGATATTGTGTAACTGCATCGCTAGCACCACGACGAGTTGTACAAGCACAATCAATTTAGGCGTCACTTTACGTTCCTATGGGATCGGGAGTCCTGAAATTGTCAAAGCCGCCAACCTTTTCACCCGCAAGCTCGCGGGGGTCTCCCACGCTAATTCAAACAGTCGAACTAAGCGCGACGCAATTGTTGAATACGCTTCGATATCTTTCAGCAGATTCCAACCGGAGATGTAGGAGCTGACCAGTTGAATGCGGTCCTGTTCAACTGGTCCAGGACCTCTTTTCCCCTGGACGGAATAGTTCCCGAGCCAGGTGCGTATCGGATGCTGGGAATTGCCACGGCGGCACTGAGCCTGCTTGCGCGTTACCGTCCCGCGAATTGATTTGCGCGAAAGGACACAAGCGAATAGCAGACGCCTTGCTTTTCCGCTTTTCGATGGCCACTCACGCTGTTAGAATAGTTACGTTCCCAGACGCTAGAAGCAGTCCTCCACGGGAGCCTAAGAATCGTCGAAAAAAATTCCGGCAGACGTGTGAAAAAACGCACACGACAAATACAGGACTGACGACAAGCGTTGGCGATCAACAGAGATCTTGCGGCCTCCGTGGTGAATCCATGAAACGTTGGCGCCAAAAAACGGTTGGGTACGTCATCAGTGCGGCACTTCTGGGAGGAGGTTTGGGATTAGCCTATTACTGGCACTTCCGCGCGGCGTCCCCTATCGAACTCACCGCCTCATCTACCGAACAGAGAACTTCGCAGCCCGCTGAGATAGGTGACTTGCCCCCGTCGCTAGGTCCGCCGTCATCAGGTTCGCCGTCACCAGGTTCGCCGTCACCAGGTTCGCCGTCATCAGCCGCCGAGTCGATGGCCAATCATGGGACCGAGGTTGCTTCCCTTTCGACACCACAACTCAACGCCCAGAGAGTGTCAGCCCAGGAGTCGCTCGACCCCAGCCAGGACGGTTGGACATCGGAATTACTCGCTGAACAGATCAAGAAGAAGCTCCGACGCATTGCCAGCGCCGTTGGTCACACCGATCAGAACCTCGCCATAGAGCTCGCGGAGGTGGTAACTCCCGGTTTTGAATGCACCCAACTTCGACCGGATCGTTTGATAGAAGTTTTTCGTGACAGCGCGTTGGTCGTTCGTCGAACCATCCCGTCGGCAGGCGAACCATCGATCTTCGAATTTCGCGGTCCAACCGGGTTGGCCAATGCGTTGGAGAAGATCAGCGAAACGACGCCCGCCGAGATTCGCGTCAAGGTCAAGGTAGTTGGGGTTGTACCGTCGGGCTCCTCAGTCGCGGCAATAGCTTTGGTCACACGAAGTGGCCGCATGGTCCAGGGGAGCATCCAGCAGAATTCGACCTGGCACAGCCGGTGGTTGCGCGGCGCGGATGATACGCCACTCAAGCTGGCATCGATCCAGGTGGCCGACTACGAAGAGGTCGAGTTCGAGGATCCAGGCGGGACATTGTATTCGGACTGTACTGAAGCGGTGTTGCGCGCCAACCGCTCGTACCAGGAACAGCTTTACTACGGTGCCGACTATTGGATGCAACACCTGGAAGGGAACGTGAGTCCGCGCCTGATGGAGGCGCACATTGGACTGGCGGTGGGCGACGTGAACGGAGACGGGCTGGATGACGTCTATGTCTGCCAGCCTGGTGGGTTGCCGAATCGCCTCTACGTTCAGAACGCTGACGGAAGCGTGATCGATAGCACTTCAGAAGCGGGGCTCGATGTATTGGACCTCTCCTACTCCGCGTTGCTTGTTGATCTGGACAACGACGGCGACCAGGACCTGGCTTTGCTCACGCGAACCGCGGTCCTCGTATTTTCCAACGATGGAAGCGGCCATTTCGAACTGCAGAATCGGCACGTTGCTGCATTGGAATACTCGCTCACGGCAGCCGACTATGATGCTGACGGTGACCTCGATCTCTACGTTTGCAATTACTTGAGAGATGCGGATTCCGGGCGGTTTGAATTCGGAACCCCGGTTCCCTACCACAACGCGACCAACGGCGGACGCAACGTGCTGCTGCGAAACGAGGGTGATTGGACCTTCACCGATGCGACGGAGGAGTCGGGACTGGGCGCCAAAAACGACCGCTGGAGCTATGCGGCCGCCTGGGAAGACTACAACAATGACGGGCTGATCGATTTGTACGTGGCCAACGATTTTGGCCACAACAATCTCTACCGCAACGAGGGAGGCCGGTTCAGCGATGTGACCGACCAAACGAATTCGGTGGATGCCAATTTTGGAATGTCCGTCTCTTGGGGCGACTACAACCGTGACGGTTGGATGGATCTTTACGTCGGCAATATGTTTTCCGCAGCCGGCAACCGCGTCACCTTTCAACAGCGATTCCTACCAGATTCGTCCGATGAGACCAAAGCCCTCTATCAGCGGCTTGCACGAGGGAACACCTTGCTGCAGAACACGGGATCTCGATCCGATGATTCCGAACCCACTTTTCGCGATGTGAGCGAACAGGCCTCCGTGACGATGGGGCGGTGGGCCTGGGGCTCGCTATTTGTTGATATAAACAACGACGGATGGGAAGACTTGCTGGTTAATAATGGCTATCTGACGCAAGAGAATTCGGGTGATTTGTGAAGTTTCTGGTGGCGGCAGGTCGTGTCGCAATCGCCGCTTCAAGACGTCCAGACCTCCTATCTGCCGGACACGTTTCAACAGACGCTGTCGCGTCTCAACCGGCTGATCTCGAGTGGCATGTCGTTTAGCGGCCACGAGCCCAATTGCGCCTTTCTTAATCCTGGCCGAAGCAATCTCAATCCGGGCCGAGGAGTTGCCTTTGCCAATATATCCGCAGCCGCCGGCTTTGACTTTCTCGATGATGGCCGTGGGCTGGCAGTGGTCGATTGGGACCAGGACGGAGATTTGGATGTTTGGACCGCCAACCGGACGGCGCCTCGCCTACGCTTCCTTAGAAATAATACCACCAGAAAAAACCACTTCCTGGCAATTCGCCTGGTAGGCGACGGGGCGACCACCAACCGGGACGCCATTGGTGCACGGGTGGAGATTACGGTTCGCGGTTCTCAGTTCTCAGTGCTCGGTTCGCGGACTTTGCCTTCCGCAACTCAGGACAACCGAGAACTGAGAACTGAGAACCGAGAGCCAAAGCTTGTCAAATCGCTTCGGGCTGGGGAAGGGTTTTTGTCGCAGTCGACAAAATGGATCCATTTCGGACTCGGCGACGCCACACAGATAGAGCGGGTGGTTGTCCATTGGCCGGGTGGCGAACCCGAGGGGTTTACGCAGCTGAACGTCGATCGTTGGCATCATCTTGTCCAGCACACTGGCCAAGCGCAGTCCTGGACGCCACCGAAACGCACGGTAAGCCTGCGCGCGGCAGCCACCGAAATGCCAGTGCCCACGGGCGCCGGGCGAGTTCTGTTGTCTGCCCAACTGCCTTTGCCACCCCTAGAGTACGAGACGTGGGAGGGAGAGCGTTTTTCACTCGATGAATTCCGCGGATCGCCTTTGTTATTGAACCTGTGGGCAAGTTGGTGTCGCCCTTGTCTGACGGAATTGGCGGAATTCAAAGCACATGAGCGAGAGCTCCGCGACGCCGGACTGCGCCTGCTGGCGCTGTCGGTCGATGCGTTGGAACCAACAGGATCTGGGAAGCAGGCGGCCGAGAGCTTGGCAACAGAACGTGGTATTCCGTTCGCCGCGGGATATGCCACCGCGGAACTCGTTGACAAGTTGCAGGCCGTACATGACTTCTTGTTCGCGCGACATCGATCCTTACCGGTACCGACAAGCATATTGATCGATTCGGCGGGTCAGATGGCGGCCATCTATCGCGGTGCAGTTGCCGTGGAGACGGTGCTGGCTGATGTGGACAGGTTAGCGCTGCACGGCGGTGCCCTCCTGGAAGCATCGCTCCCTTTTTCCGGCCACTGGTTCGCACCGCCGACGCGTCGCCGTCTGACGTTCCTCGCGTCGCAACTTGCCGAACAGGGTTATGTCGAGGATGCATTGCACTATGTTTCACAACATCGCACGGACATCGATGACGATCCAGAATCCAGTAAGTTGCGTCTTCTGCTTGGTAGTAAGCTATTGGATCGCGGTCAGCTGGTGTCGGCCGAAGCGCAGTTTCGGACGGTAGAAGAGCGGCAGCCGGAAAACAGCGCCGCACGATTCATGCTGGGTGTGGCCCTGGCGTCCCAGGATAAGTTCGCCGAGGCGATTGAGCATTTTCGCCAAGTGCTGAAAGATTCGCCCCAGCACGCCAGAGCGCACAACAACCTCGGCGCGGCACTGGAAAAAATGAATAAGTTGGGTGAAGCGATTGTGCACTATCGCCAGGCAGTCCAGATCGATCCGGCATATGCGAGGCCGCACCTTAATTTGGCGCGGGCGTTCGAATCGCAAGGAAGTCTCGAGGACGCAATTGGCCACTATCGACATTTAATCCGCATCCAGGCCGACGATGCGACGGCGCACCGGGAACTAGGTAAAGCGTTGGCGGCGGCCGGTCAGCTGGATGACGGGGTATTGCATTTGCGGGAAGCGATTCAATTGAATCCTGAACTGGCCCCGCCACACAACGATTTGGGAAATGTATTGCAAACGCTGGGAGAATTGGAGGAGGCCAAGTCGTCCTATCAACGAGCTGTTGAGCTCGATCCTGACTATGCCGACGCACTCAACAACGTGGGAACTGTCCTCCAGATGCAGGGCGAACTTGAGGAAGCAGTTGACTCCTATCGCCGAGCGTTGGAGAAACAACCCAACCATCCCGACGCGCACCTCAATCTGGGTAAGCTTCGGTTGTCCCAGGGCCAGCCGGTTGAGGCACAATACCATCTGCGGGCTGTCCTCCGCCGGAGGCCTGATGATGCCCAGGCGCACGGGTTCTTAGGTCTCATATTGTCAAAGTCGGGTGAGGTGTCGGCGGCGATCGGCCACTTGCGAAAATCTCTCCAGCTCAGGTCCGACGACTTGATGGCGTTGAATGGACTCGCGTGGATCCTCGCGACCACGCCCGACACGAACGAGCGCGACGCGACGAAGGCCGTGGCACTGGCCGAGCGCGCGGCAAGTTTGACTCAACGGAAGCACCCGGCCATCCTTGACACCTTAGCCGCCTCGTACGCCGCCGTGGGCGACTTCGATCGCGCTGTCGCGACGGCCCAGCTGGCGCTACAGCTCTTTACCGATAGCCAAGCGGAACAGCTCGCACGCGAGACGCGTGAACGGTTGAGGCTCTATCAAACGCAACAACCGTATCAGGAGTCTGAAAATTCACCCTAGTGCTTTGTCACAGCTTCAGGGATAGGCAATACCGCTTGGTGTTTAGGTTGCGGGTCAAAATGATGTTTCAAAAGAACCCCGAAGGGGTGGTCCAATGTCAGCCCAGGTGAAGCGAAGGTGAGCGACAGCGAACATTCACGTAACCCTGGGGATCTGCACCGAAACCCTCGGTGCGCGTTTTGTACACGTATTTGCCGATCTGATACAAGGACATCCTTTGGATTGTGGATTAGAATCGAGCCAGATATTTTAGGAAGAAGAAGAAAAATATAGAGTCGTTTTTTTTTGTGTTTTGATCTGATCAAGACCGGCTAAATCGTCACTTTACAGGGAACGCCGATAAGTAAACGCCTTTTGGAATCATTCGCACCTGCCGCGCTGGCCGTGGCTGGGTTGGGAATGTTTCCAAACGGCGTTTTTTTTTGTGGTTTGTCGCTTAACTTTTTTAAGGGGAGATAAATGATGCGATTACAAGTATGTGTTGTGGGGCTGCTTTGCAGCATGATGTTAACCAGTCCTGGGTCAGCGGCTACTCGATTCTTTAATGGAGGGGGTACTGACAGCAATTGGAACACCGCAGACAATTGGAGCGGTGGCGCCGCACCTACCATCGATGACGTCGTCATCGCGGGAACCGAAAACGGGAAGAGGGCATTGATCGATAGTTCCGTCAATGCCGCGACTTTCGTTACGATGTGGAGCAGTCCTGGAGCTCAAGCTCTCCCCGACGGATTTGACATGACGGGAGGAACGCTCAACGCGGGCTCCAAGCTGGTCATGGGCAGCAACGAAAACAATATCCCGATTGAAGTGAATGTAAGTGGCGGCATTCTGAACGTTGCCGGTTTTAGCACGTTGGGCGCAATTCCGGGCGGCACTGCGCCGATCGATAGTCCCGGGACACTGAATGTGTCGGGTACCGGGCAGGTGAACATAACTACCAGTTTAGCGGTCGGCAGTGAACACCCTGACGTTGCTTCGGGCGGCACCTTGAACCTATTTGGCGGCGGCATGATGTCGGTCGGTTCGCTGTCGATCAGCACGCTTGGAAATGGCCTGGTTACGCTCGCGGATAATGCGCTGCTTAAGATCGACGGAGACGTGACGGCGGATATCGATGACCACATCGCAGCCGGTCGCATCGTTGGAGTCAACCTAGGGTTCGATGGGCAACAGACAATTGTTGGTGTTCCAGAACCATCAGCACTCGTGTTGCTCGCCCTCGGCATGGTCGGCCTGCTCGGAAAGCGCCGTCGATAGGGCTGAAAAGAAAACTCGGGTAGATTCATTCGTTGCAGCGATCCCCCGGTATTCCGAGGGGTCGCTTTTCGTAATGGGGTGGCTGACCAGAATCGTGCAGTCCGCTAATTGTCGTCCGTAAACCACCAGCTCTGCTGGTGAGAATTGAATAGGCTCCGCCGTTCCCACCGTGCGTACTCTCGGACAGAATACCGAATTTCGAACAAGGAATTTCGAATGATGAAGGAAAGGACGAATTTGGGAATTCGCATGAATGCTGCGAGCGGCTTACTTCGGCGTTCGGAATTCCTTGTTCGACATTCGACATTCAGAATCGTGGTAGCCCCTTTTAGGGGCTTTCCTCAAGCCACCTGCTATGCAGGTGGTGCTGACTGAAGATTTCGCGCCACGGTTCCGCCCAGGTCGCCCCCGCCAATTCGTCTGGTATACTAATAGTAAACCTGTTGGAAAGTTGTGTCACTTTGCTTTATCGTGAGAAAATGAGAGAATGAATGTTCCTATTCTGATCCAGAATTTGGATCGCGAGTTTACGGCAACGGTAATCGGTGCACCCGATATTTCTGCTGCCGGCGCGACACGAGAGGAAGCGATTGCCGGGCTTCGGCAAGTCGTTCAACACTACGTTGAACGCGGGGAAATCGCATCGATTGAATTTGACGATTGGCTTGACTTGGCCGGTAAATATCGCGATGACCAGATGCTTGACGAAATCTGTGAAGAGGCTTATCGCACGAGGGACGCGAATCTGAAGCCATGATTGCTTTGGACACGGACGTGATTGTGGAACTGCTCAAAGGAAATCCCCTCTATATCGCTAAGGCGACAAGTTATCCACGAGACGAGCAGTTTGTCCCCAGTATAGTCATCGAAGAAATCTTGCGGGGTCGCCTTAATGCCATCCGTCGAGCTGAATCTGGAAGAATAAAGCTCACCATCGATCGCGCCTACCACCTATTCGAGGAAACATTTCGTGATTTTCGATCGCGGCGCATCCTTCCCTACACCGCGCAAGCTGAAGTCCAATTTCAACAATGGCGGAAGGCAACGGTACGTGTGCCGACCCACGATCTACGAATCGCCGCAACGTGTGTTATTCATTCGGCTACGCTGATTACGCGAAACCGAAAAGATTTTGACCAGATTTCCGGCTTGAGTGTCGAGTACTGGATCTAACGGACGAAGAGTGAAACGGGCACAGGGAAGCAACGCAGACGATCTTGCGGCCCAATGAGCACAGATTGACGACATCCGAAGCCGTATGCACCTAGAGGGTACTTCGATTCGCGAGCTCATCGACGAATCACGCAAGGATTGAGCCTCGAGCCATAGACTGTTACTATTCTTCATCTGGCGGCGGGCCCCAATGCCAGTTTTTCGGCATATCCGCCTTAACCCCCTCATGTAGCTTCACTAGCTTCTCTTTCAATTCCTCAAATTTTGCCATCGGTCTCAGGCCGGCTGCATTGTGAAGTTCACGCGGGTCGGCGCGAAGATTATACATCTCGAATTCTTGCAGGTCGCCATCCGCCAGCAATTTCCAGTCTCCATCACGCATCGCCACCTGCATGGAACTCCAGCAGCCATTCCAGCGGAAATACATGGGAATTTCTCTCGTGATACGTTGGCCTGCAAACATCGGCAGCATGCTCACCCCGTCAATCGTGCGGTCGCCGGGGACCTGAGCGCCAGCCATCTCGCAGAGTGTCGGCATCAGGTCCATGCCGGAAGACGGTTCTTCTGAAACGGTTCCTGGCTGGATACGGCCTGGCCATCGGATCAGACAGGGCACCCTGATTCCGCCCTCGTAGATGTAGGCCTTACCGCGTCGCATTTCGCCGGCCGAACCAAAGACGGTACCCGTCGGGTCCGGTCCATTGTCGCTTGTAAACATCGTAAACGTCTCGTCCGTCAGTTTCATGTCATCCAGCGTCTTCAGCAGGCGGCCATAGGCTCTATCCATCTGTGTGACGTTGCCGAAGTATTCGGCGGGGCTTATTTCATATTGGTACTGCAGTCTCTCATCGCTGTAATGTTGCTTGATAATTTCCGGATCGGTGGCAATATTCTTGTGAGGCTCATGGAAGCAGAGGAAGATGCAGAATGGCTGGGAACGGTCCCATTTATTCTTAAGCCAGTCGATCGTTTCAGCGACACATATGTCGGACGCATATCCTTCGATCCCGCCGACCGGCTTTCCGTTACGGTAGAAGTTTTCCGGATTGTGATGATTTGGCTCGGCGTTATGAAGCGTGCTGAACCAGTAATCGAATCCGTGGTCATTCGGCTGGGGTTGTTCGGGACTACCCATCTTGCCGTTCAAGTGCCATTTTCCTATCTGGCAGGTGTCGTAACCAACGCCTTTGAGCAGTGTTGCGAAAGTGATTTCCTCACGCCGCAGGTAGACTGGCCAGTTGTCCGGTATCCAGTCGTAGATTCCGCAACGGTAAGGATTACGTCCGGTCAGGAATCCGGCCCGGGCAGGCGAACAAAGCGGGGCAGGCGAATAATAGTCCGTCAACTTTATCCCTTGCGTAGCCAATCGATCGATGTTGGGAGTCTTGATCGTGCGATGGCCATAACAGGCCAGGTCGCCGTAACCCAGGTCGTCGGCAACTGCTATCAGGATGTTGGGGCGGGCTCTTGACGATTCGGCGGCAGCGGTCCAACTCAGAAACGCCGGAGTCAAAGCAGCGGCTACAGCCGCTTTTAGAAAATCACGCCGATCCATTTTTTACCTCTGGCAACTTGGCTGTGCTGAATCCCATCCGAGTCGACTCGGTGGAAGCAATGATTCTGCACTAACCTTAGCTAGAATATAACGCCACGTAGAGCCATTCGCGGTGGAGCGCATGATTCTGCCTAGCCGTAGCGTGTTTACGGACGAGTTGTGTAGTCGGCGTAGTTCGGCGGAGTTTGGCGTGGTCCGGTTTGAAGGACAGACCCCTGGACTGGAAGCAACTGTGCGCGTTTTGTACACCGATGTGCAGATCTGCTACAAGTACATCTATCGGATCGCCGGTTAGAATGGGACCGTATTTCAGGATGGTTGTAAACGCGGTTGGTGGCCCCAGGGTCGCCCGAAAGCTCGCGGCCGAACGCCACAAGCAACGGTATTGTTAGGTTAACGAATGGTCTCTCGTTCGTAGCGGGACTATTCAAATTTCTGCATAGGGAGTGGGACTCACCATGAAAATCTTCCGGTTAATTGCTGGCTCCACGCTGATCGTGATGCTCTCGAACGTAGCGGTTCAAGCAGCGGATTTTTACTTTTTCGACGGCGGGGGCGGTGACGATCTGTGGACGACGCCCGAAAATTGGGACTTGTCGGGGTCTGTCGAACCGGCCGGTTATCCAGGTCAGTCCAACCCGACGGATGTCGTCATTACGAGAACCGGAAATGGAAAACGGGCGCGGATCACCGCGGGGACGAACGTTACGTTTGACGTCTTTACCTCGTGGAGCAATCCTGGAGCTCAACTCATCGACGACGGCTTTGATATGACGGGCGGAACGGTAGATTTGGTGGGTCCATCCGCCAAACTCGTGATGGGAAGTAACGAAAACAATATCCCAATCTCGGTCAATATGAGTGGTGGGACGATTACTGGCGGATTCTTCACGTTGGGGGGGATTTCGACTTGTCCTACGTGCACTAATGTTGATAGCGACGGGGTATGGAACATGTCGGGCAACGCGGAGGCGGTGTTCCGAGGAAATGGGATTATCGGCGACCCACATCCGGAGTGGCTGAATTCGATGGGAACGCTCAATATGTCCGACAATGCCATGCTCACGGTGGAGGATCTTATTCTCAGTGCTACCGGAAATGGCCTAGTAAACATTACCGACGACGCGAAAATCATCACACGTGGTGACGACACGGTCCCCCTGAACGATTTCATCAGCCAAGGATACATCACAGGCTCGGGGGTGATGGCCTCTTACGATTTCGACTTGGACCAAACGACACTTGCGTCGGACGGGGTAATCGTCGACCCGCTGGCAGGCGACTACGACGACAGCGGCGAAGTTGAGGTCGGAGACCTCAATCTGGTGTTATTCAATTGGGACCAGCCGGGGTCTGGCTTGCCGCCTGCATGGGTCAACCAACGACCCGCCGGGAACGTCGCGGTGGACGAACTCAATGGCGTGCTGTTTAACTGGGGTAACACTTCCGCGGTCGCCACAGTGCCTGAGCCAACCACCGCATGGTTATCACTCGTCGCGATCGGCTTGATCGGACATTTCGTCCGCCGCGGCTGGCGGTAACCACTATCGATAAGGATGGGGGTCGCCGTGGACTGGCGGACCCATTTTGACCAACTCCTCCTGTTTATTTTCGGGGGCGAGAAAGTCGGCATCCTCCATTCAAAGGTGCCTAGTGATCTGACGCGCATGAGGAAGGTGCCGGACAGGCTTTTGGTCGAATCGCTCGCCGAATAAGTTGCTCGGGGGCGGAGATGAGAGATGGGCTCGCTTGACAGATGGTCGGCCGCGGTGTCATGATGTGCCAGATCGCCTCTAAAATGAGATGCTCTAGCGTGGTAATGCTATCTTCACGACATTATTGAGGACCCAGATGAAATTGACGCAGGTCGCGATAACGATCGCAGGATTGGCGGGGAGTTGTCTGCTTAACGGATGTTCTGGTCCGAAAATCGAAGAGCCGAAGTTTGATGCTCAGGCGGTCGCCGATGCGGCCCTGAAGGCATACGACTCCGACAACGACGGTCGAATTGGTCCCCAGGAGCTCAAAGAGGCCCCGGGACTCAGGGAGGCGGCGCCAGATCTCGATACTGATCATGATAGCGGTCTCTCGCGGGAGGAGATCGTGGCCCGGATTGAGCTTTACGCCGAACTCCGGTTGGCACTGGCTCCCAGCGAGTGCCATGTATTGCTGGACAAACGTCCCTTGGCAGGCGCCACGGTGAGACTAATTCCCGTCGAGTTTCTCCAAGACATGATTCAACCGGCCGATGGCGTCACTGGTGAAACAGGCCACGCATCCCCCACGGTCGACGATCCCGTTGCCAAAGCGGAGGGCGTCACGGGCGCCAATCCTGGTTTCTACCGCGTCGAAGTATCTCTGCTCGACGGTACCGGGAAAGAAACCATTCCGGCCAAGTACAATACGGAGACGACGTTGGGACTGCACGTTGGGCATATCTTCCATGGCGGCGCAACTCAGTTCGAGCTGTCGAGTCGGTGAAGCGTCGCGACGTTGACTCGTCGCGGCTAAGCGATCGCGCCGATGACCCGGACATGTAGAGAACTTCAGACGCGCTACATATCGGGGCGAGATAGACGGATTGGGCAGTATTAATTCATCCTTCCCATAGTTTTACAGGCCTCCTAAGAGAAAACAATTTGATCAGCTTTTGCATTCCGAAAATCGAAATCCGAAATCCGAAATCCTAAACAAATTCAAAATAAGAAATTCGAATGTCCAAAACGAATCAGCTTGGTCCTTTCTCTACGGTATGGGCAGCTCCCGAACGTTTATGTCATTTAGAATTTGGTGATTTGGATTTGTTTAGGATTTAGGATTTCGTGCTTCGCATTTAAGCAACTTATTGATTCGCGGGCCCTAGGAGAATAACGCGTCTGCCATTTCCGGCATTTTCGAGAACTCAATCCGATCCAAGACGATTGTCTGAAGCGTCTGTTACACTGGAAACGATCCCGACGCGTCTCTGCTCACGTTGCCCTGATCGAGTTTCCAGGCCGAAGACGTGCAAGTTGTATCCTCGTACCAGGTGTGCCAATAGCCACAACAACGAGGACAGCATTCCGAACGAGGTCAGGTCAAGTGGTGGTACGATTACCGGCAATCATGCTACTTTGGGAGGACATCCCAGTTGCGGATCATGTACGTCAGTCGTTAACGGCGGGATTTGGAATCGATCGAATTAAGGAGAAAACTCTTGTTGCCCAAGACAGCGGATGCAGTCGTTATTGGTGGTGGCGTACTGGGAACGAGTGCGGCGTTTCATCTAGCGAACTCGGGCGTCCAAAACATCGTGCTGATGGATCGTGGCCCGATCGCCAGTGGCACGACGCCTTTCGCGGCCGGGCAGACTGGGTATCTGAATAACGACCGATTCGCGTTGAAGTTCGGCGCGTACTGCGTCGAGTTTTTCGAGAACTTTGAAAAGCTCACGGGACAGCGAATTGATTTTCACCAATGTGGTAGTTTTCGAGTCTCACTGACCGAGAAGTATCAGGCCGATCTGGACAACCGAATCGCGGCGGCGAAAGAGCTTGGCGACACGGTTGACATGATCTCTCATGATCGTGCGCGCCAGCTGGTGCCGACGTTCAATCCGCCCGACGGTAGCCAGGTTCTGCTGATCCCTCGCGACGGCTATGTCGAACCAAAATCGGTTGCGGTCGCTTATGCCGCGGCCGCTGTGAGCCGCGGCGTAAACATCCGCACGCATATCAATGCTACCGGTCTGGACGTTGCCAACGGCCAGGTCAAAGGCGTCAAGACCTCGGAAGGCGTGATCGAGACCAATTGGGTGGTGTTGGCCGCTGGCGCTTGGACGCGTCAGTTCGGTCAGGGTTTGGGTTTGAATCTGCACACAATTCCCGTACGGCACCAGGCATACGTGACCGCACCACTACCACACGTCCTGTCAACGCAACCGATTGTTCGCGTCACCGAGTCACAGATCTATGTGCGTCAAGAGGCGGCGGGACTGTTGGTCGGTGGCTACGGATTTCGACCGTTGAGTTTCGACATGAATGAATTTCCCAGCGACTTTGAGATTCCTGGGCTTCCAGCCGATCCGGTTTATTTCCGCCAACTTGCCGATGCCGCGACGCAGTTTTTTCCCTCCCTTGCCGAGGCGGTTGTGATTCAGGAGCGTCGCGGGTTGCCGACCGTTTCGCCTGACGGGCGGCTGTTGGTCTCTGAGTCTAAACAGGTTAGGGGATTGGTCGTGGCATCAGCGTGCGGAGTCGGCGGAATTGACCGTTCACCCGGAGTTGGACGCGTCGTAGCCGATGTGGTGACGGGACGCGAGCCATGGTTGGACCCGGCGGTTCTCAATGTTGAGCGATTCGGAGATGAATATGCGGCCGATGCAGGCTTGCGCGTGAGATGTGAACATGTATACGCACACCAGTACCACGACATCTATTGAGGATGGGTTCGAGTGTCGGTTTGGAGAAAGTTCTCCGATCCTCGATCGTCGCGATCGGTTATACTGTATTTCTTCAAGTAGCAAATGGACCTGGAGCATTCACGATGTTGAGCCAATCGATTCGTTTGATCGGCTCGACGGTGTTGATCGCGACGGCCATGATTGCGACGGCAGCCGACGCGGCGACGGCTGCGGACAAGCCGGCGCCACCTCTACCTGTGGTCACACAACATGACGTCGTTCCCGTTTTATTGCGACACTGCACCGTCTGCCATGGCCGTCAGCGACAGGAAGCGGAGCTGGACCTGCGCAGCCGACTCTCCATGCTAACAGGCGGCAAGTCGGGTCCCGCGATTGTGTTGGGAAAGCCGGGTGAGAGTCTGCTCATCCAGAAGATTCGTTCCGGCCAAATGCCGCCGAAAGAGAATCTGTTAAACACGGGCACCAGGCCGATTGGCGAGGGCGATATCAATCGGTTGGTCCAATGGATCCAGTTGGGGGCACCGGAAGTGGCGGTCGCACCGGACTTGGCTGACACGTCGGAGGATCCACTGGTGAGTGACAAAGATCGGCAGTTTTGGGCATTTCAGCCACCACGGCAGGCCCCAATACCACGGCAGAACCCAATGCCACGGCAGAACCCAGTTCCACGGCCGGTCGAATTACCTAACCAGGTCGCGGTACCAGAGCCGAGTGTTGAGAACCCAATCGATGCGTTTATTCTCCGCGGACTTCAACCATCCGGCCGCACGTTTGCCCCGGCGGCCGGTGAATTGACGTTGCTGCGAAGAGCCACTATCGATCTAACAGGTCTGCCGCCGACACCCGAAGAGGTTCAAGCGTATGAAGAAGCGTCCACCCGTGATCCAAGTTCCGCATTCCGCCACCTCATTGATCGCTTGCTCGATTCGCCGCGTTATGGCGAACGTTGGGGACGTTATTGGTTGGACGCGGTGGGCTACGCGGATTCATGGGGTGGAAAATTGGACGCCGACCATCAGCGTCCACACGCCTGGCGTTATCGAGATTATGTGATTCGATCGTTAAACGACGACAAGCCGTATGATCGATTCCTGTTGGAACAGATTGCGGGCGACGAGTTGGTCGACTACGAGAATGCCGACGTCATCACGGACGAGATTTACACGAACCTGGTCGCCACCGGATTCTTACGCATGGGACCGGACAGTACGAGTGAGCGTGAGGTGTCCTTCGTGTCCGACCGAGTCGATGTAATCGCTGATGAAATGGACATCTTCAGTTCAACGGTGCTGGGCCTGACGATGAAATGTGCTCGCTGTCACAATCACAAATATGACCCTCTTCCTCAACGCGACTACTACCGACTGGTCGCGATCTTCAAGGGAGCCTACGACGAGTACGATTGGCTGAAGCCTGTTTTGGGAAGCGAAAAACAGTACAAATTCGACACGCGTCTTCTGCCGTATATTACAAGCGCCGAGCGAGAGCAGCTCGAAGAGCACAATGGAATACTCAACGACGAGATCAAATCCTTGGAACATGACCTAAGTCAAAAGGTTGAGGCATCAAAACAGAAAAACGGCCAAGAGGAATCTCAGCCCACGCTTGAAGAGCTAAAAGAGCTGGACGCGGATTTCAAAAAGCAGGCCGAAGAGGTAGAAAACGCGATCAAAGAGTTGCAGGCCAAGATCCTTCCCGAGCCGGGAATTCAAGCCCTGTGGGATCGAGGCGAGCCGTCGCCCACCTATATCTATCAACGCGGCGAACCCGGTGTTTCAGGTCACTTAGTCCAAGCTGGAGCTCCGGCGGTTTTGACCGATGGCACAACGCCATTGAAAATCAAGCCACCTTGGCCGGGCGCGAAACAAACGGGTCGTCGATTGGCGCTGGCACGATGGGTGACGCGCGACGACCATCCGCTGACCGCTCGCGTGATGGTCAATCGTATCTGGAAACATCATTTCGGCACAGGCATCGTCAAGTCCGTCGGCAATTTTGGCCACACCGGCTCGCGTCCAAGTCATCCTGAGTTGTTGGACTGGTTGGCGGTCGAGTTCGTCAAACAAGGATGGAGCATGAAAGCCATGCACCGGTTGATGATGACCTCGCGGACGTACATGCAAAGCAGTACGATTGCGGGGTTCGGATCACCGAATGCAGAATCTTTTGGCCTTGATTCGCAGTTTTCCAGCATGCCTTTGCAGCGGATGGACGCCGAAGTGCTGCGCGACACGGTGTTGTTCGTCGCCTCGCGTTTGGATTTGACACAGTTCGGCCGACCAGACGCGGTCACGGTTCGGCCAGACGGGTTGGTCACGTCGAGCGAAAACGAGAAGGGTTGGCGACGCAGTGTCTACGTCCAGCAGCGGCGCAAGGAAATCCCCACCATTTTGGAAACGTTTGACCTGCCGCAGATGAACCCGAACTGTTTGCAACGGCCCGAATCCACCGTGGCCCAACAGGCGCTGCACTTGATGAATAACGCCATGATCGACCAGCTTGCCGATGCATTTGCCCAACGAGTGCTCAACGAAGTCAGTGATGATTTGTCTCGACAGGTTGATCGAGTTCACTTGATTGCCTTGAGCCGACCGCCGGACGCGGAGGAAAAGCAGATCGGCATGGACGCGCTCACGCGAATGACGGAGTTATGGCAAGCCGAGAATCAAACCAACGCCCCCCAGCGAGCGTTGGCGACCTATTGCCACACGATGCTAAACTCGGCAGCGTTTTTGTATATTGACTAGTTTACCCACATGAGCAATGAATACACTTAACCCGCAAACCACGAACCGCCGCGGCTTTTTTGGCCGTGTTGGCAACAGCATGCAAGGCGCCGCGCTAGCTTCGTTATTCGGCCGCGAACTCTTCGGTGGTTCAGCACTCTCAGCCACCGCAGCCGAACCGCGGCGTATCTACGACTTGCGGTCGCGACCGCCTCAATTGGAACCTAAAGCCAAAGCGGTGATCCAGCTATTCATGCAAGGCGGACCGAGCCAGATGGACCTACTGGATCCGAAACCCAAGCTCGATGAACTGGACGGCCAATCGTACTTTGACAAAGTGGCCGCCGACCTCACGGGTCCGGAACAGGCGGGCACGATTTTCCGCAGCCCATTTCGGTTTGCTCGCTACGGTCAGTCGGGAATGGATGTTTCGTCGCTGTTGCCGCACCTGACCGGCGTGGTCGACGAGATCGCCGTGATCCGTTCGATGTTCACGACGCACCCGAATCACGAGCCGGCGATTTTCAAATTCCAGTCGGGGCGGATTATTCAGGGACTTCCCACGCTCGGCTCCTGGGTCGTCTATGGACTGGGAAGCGAGAACGAAAACTTGCCAGCATTTGTCGTGTTGGCCGATCCGCGGGGTCTTCCGATCAACGGGGTGCAAAACTGGCAAGCCGGTTTGCTGCCGCCCGTTTATCAAGGGACACGCCTTCGATCGACGGGTTCGCCGCTGTTGAATCTCACCCGCGAAGTCGAGCAGCCACCACTGGTTGCGAGTTTTGAACGTGATTTGCTGGCTCGCCTCGACCGGCTTCACCAGCGTAAACATCCCGGCCAACTTCAACTGGACGCTCGGATCAACAGCTATGAGCTGGCGGCTCAAATGCAGATGGAGGCGACCGACGCGCTCGACCTTTCGCAAGAAAGCGAAGCGACATTGAAGATGTACGGCGTGGGTGGAGACAAAACCGACAACTACGCTCGACGTTGTGTGATGGCGCGTCGTTTGGTCGAACGTGGTGTGCGGTTTGTTCAGCTCTGCACGTCGCCTCAGATCTGGGACAACCACGGTAGTATCGTCAGCGGTATCACCGATTGCTGCGCTCAAACGGATCAGCCGGTCGCGGCGTTGTTGAAGGATCTCGGGCAACGAGGTTTACTCGACAGCACATTGGTTCTCTGGGGTGGCGAATTTGGTCGCATGCCAATCGCTCAGCTGCCCGATAAAAACAACCTCAGCACCGCTGGCCGCGATCACAACCCGCGAGGTTTCACGGTCTGGATGGCCGGCGGCGGCGTTAAAGGAGGCACGATCCACGGCTCGACGGATGAATTAGGCTACCAAGCCGAGCAAAACCCGGTGAGCGTAGCCGATTGGCATGCCACGATCCTGCATCTGCTTGGCCTGCATCACGACGACCTGTTCTTCGAGCACAACGGTTTGGACGAGAAACTTACGTCGGTGTTCACGGCACGCGTTGTCAAGGAGATACTCGCATGAATTGGTCGATCAACAATCCGATGCTCAAGCAGATTGGGTTGGGATTCTTAAATCACGAGTCCGCGCATGGGCACATCTTCCCTGCCGGCGCAACTCGGTTTGAGCTGACGAGTCGTTAGATGGGCGACCAATGCAACCCTCTTCGCCACTATCCATAGTTTGCGATCGGGTTCATCGCGCGATGGCAACGGAGAACCAGCGAAGTTTCATCGCCATCTCCATCCTAGTGGTCGTCACGTCGTGTCGTGAGCCCGAGACACCCCATCGGCATCCCGCCCCATCGGCTGCAATCCCGTCCAGTCAACTAACGCCCAGCCAACAGAAGCTACTCGCCTCACTGGAGGCGCGGGGCGCATGGATCGAGGCGGATGAAGAAGGCACCGTGACGGTCATCCATCTCAACCGTCCGGTCTATCAGACCGGCAGCCAGTTTGGGGACAAAGATCTGAAATCGCTGGGTGCCTTCACGG
>Ga0310121_10002272_pt1 | contig 18470 bp, 17 predicted proteins | sample CB27_Tmax_986_MG_FD_203504 | JGI IMG/M metagenome (GOLD analysis project Ga0310121, IMG submission 203504) | Marine microbial communities from Western Arctic Ocean, Canada - CB27_Tmax_986 | ecosystem: Environmental > Aquatic > Marine > Oceanic | place: Canada: Western Arctic Ocean | collected...
TGGAAACCCAACCGGAATTAATTGTTGAAGATCTGAAACGCATCCGCGCGATGCAACCTGACGCAACCTGTGCCTGGGGGCGGTACCACGAGCAGCGCGCTATCACCGAATACACCATTGCCACCCGCGAAATCTCGGCCGAGGGGATTTTTCATCGGCTCACCGGGGCGCTGTCCACTCAGCGTCTGGAAATCCTGTCGGGCCAGATTCACACCCTCTCCGACGAGTTTGTCTTGGATCGGTTTTGCATTCAAGATCTCGACCATGCAGGACCTCCGACCGACAGTCGGCTGGAATCGGTTGCCCGGGCACTCGAACGATCGGTCGAGTCGCCGATCGATGAGGAACCCAAATTTCGGAAAACCTGGTCCCAGTCCACAAGTGAAGCAACGCAATTCGAGATTCTTCCGACGCGGGTGGTGATCGACAACGTAAGCTCTCCCGATCGCACCATCATTGACGTATTCACGCACGATCGAGTCGGATTGCTCTACAAGATTTCTCGCGCCATTTTTGAACTGGACCTCTCCGTTCAATTCGCAAAAATTGGCACTTATCTGGAACAGGTGGTCGACGTGTTTTACGTCGTGGAAAAATCGGGCGGCAAAGTGCACGGTGAACAACGAATCGAAGAGATTAAGGACACCTTGCTCGAGATCATCGAAAAGTTCTTGAATATCGACGACCCAGTGGCGTAAAGGAGTAGGACGATGATTTCCAAACTGGACCTCGCCAAAGACTGGTTACCCCGGTACACCGGCATGTCTATCGACGACTTTGGTGACTACATACTGCTGACCAATTTCCAGAACTATCTCCTCCGTTTTGCAGATCGATTTAACTCGAAGGTGTACGGAGACCGACGGCCCATGAAGGCGACGACGAACAACCAAGGCCTGACGATGGTCAACTTTGGAATTGGATCGCCCAATGCAGCCTTGATCATGGATATCCTCACGGCTCGGAATCCAAAAGCCGTGCTGTTTTTGGGGAAGTGTGGCGGCCTTAAGAAATCCTCGGAAATCGGAAACTTCATTCTTCCGATTGCTGCGATCCGCGGCGAGGGAACCTCAGACGATTACTTGCCAGCGATGGTTCCAGCACTTCCTTCCTTCAAGTTACACAAATTCGTATCCGAGAAACTGGTTCAGGGCGGTCACGATTATCGGACAGGAGTCGTCTACACAACAAACCGCCGAGTCTGGGAACATGACGAAAGTTTTCGCGAAGAACTTCGCAAGATGACGACCATCGCCATCGACATGGAAACGGCCACGATCTTCGTGGTGGGCCATCACAATCAAATTGCCCGTGGCGCGCTGCTGCTCGTCTCTGATTTGCCCATGACGCCCGACGGTGTCAAAACCGAAGAAAATGACATACGAGTGACCGAGCAGTGGGCGGACGTTCATCTGGATATCGGCATCGCTGCGCTATCGGATATCGGCGAGGAAGGTGAAACGATCAAACATTTCCGGTATTAACAACCCCTGCGAAGAACGGAAGGGCGAGGCCTAAGTTGGCGTCCTTCGACCGACTCTCTTTTTCTGACATCCCGGGCAGAAAAACGTGGACCGCTGAGCTTGAACGATACGGCGAATCTTGGTGTCGCGGCATCGAGGACAGGATTTTCCGTGCCGATTGTAGACGCGGTGATGATTTTGATAGGACCCGTTTTGATTTAGCGCATTGCGGTAGGTTCCGTCAGCCAAAGTGGAACCTTCGTAGTGAATCGCTTCTCGCAATACGTATTCGACGGCGTGCTGAATCGCTTTCCAGCCATCCAAACTCAATCGATTGCACTGCTTGTCCGGGTGAATTCCCGCGACATGGAGGATTTCTGAGGCGTAAAGATTGCCTATTCCGGCGACGGCCCGTTGGTCAAGCAAAGCCACTTTCACGGCGCGAGTGCTGGTTCCCAAACGCTCTTTGAGCTCCAGCGGCGTCACGACCAGCGCATCGGGGCCCAGTTTTTCCGGACCGAATCGCTCCTTCAATTCGGACTGGTTCAAACAGCGGACCGACCCCAACCCGCGCCGATCCCAGAACCACAAACAGGGTTCAGAACCTCGCAGTTTGAGACAGAAGCGGAGGTGTTCTGAATCCGGCGGATCCGCCAACAGCAACAGCCCCGTCATGCGCGGCTCGAAGACGATGTTCTCACCTCCGTTGAACCGGACAAGCACCCGCTTGCCAAGGCGATCCAGACCGTGCACTTCTCGTCCCAACACTCGACGCCGAAAGCTTCTAGGTCCAGGAGTGATTTCGATTGGCTTCAATTTGCATTTCGGCCACACAACCTCTTCCACGACGCACCCAACGATCGATCGAATACCTCGCCTCATCGTTTCGACTTCTGGCAGCTCGGGCATGTGTCTATCTCCAAGGGGCTTAAATCCAGGGGGCCCATGTCCAGCGGGTCTATCTCCGACGTGAGGAAGGGGGCAAGCCTCAAATCGCTTGAGGTTTTGCTTGTCGTAGCGATTTTGCCGGCATTTTTTCCGCCACTGAGTACGGAAAACATCTAACCGAATCCTCGCATGTTCTGGATTGCTAACGTAGGATAATACTGGGCGTGCGGGCTTGGGAGAGGGGGATTGAGAAAGGATGATACGCTTGAACGATTCGCGCTTTTATAGTCGCAGCTTGATCATGACGGCGGGACCCGTCCGCGTGTTGGGTATCACATTGCTGATGCTGGCCAGCTTTACGGCGCGAGCGCATGGACAATTTCGGCCCGTATCCGCGATGAAGTCAAATCAGGCGTCCAAGCGGGGGCTTGGTAGCGCCGGCGTCCTTTCCGGCCACGTCCACGTTTACAACATCTTCGCACGCGACCATTTTTCTGATTGGAACGCCGAGCAAAAGCAGACCGTCTTGGACAAAGTTCAGCAGGCTTACCGGTTCCTAACTGAACATTGTGGGCAGCATGGAGTGAAAGTGAAGTTTACCGACGAAAGTTCGGCAGAAGTCCTTTGCTCTCACCGCATCCCGATCGACACCTTCGTCGATCCGCGTTGGACAGAAAAGGTCATTGGAACGGCCGCTGGCAAATCCGGAAACGAGCTTGTAAGTTGGCTACGAAAGGAAACTAGCGCTGATCATGTGTTGATTTGTCTGCATATAAACAAATCCGCATTGTCTTATAATCTTGCCGTCTACGACAGGGTATCGGATCATTTCGCGGCCGAGCGGATGATCTGTTTTGCCTCCTATCCAGACGATCGACCCACGGCTGCGGCCACGTATGCCCACGAGATTCTGCATCTATTCGGGGCTGGAGATCTCTATTTTCCTTTCGATTCCGGCGATGAACGAAAAAAACAAGCCGCGGAGCTCTTTCCTCACGACGTGATGTATCGTGTTGACTATAATCTAGGCCGTCTCAATATCGGACCGTTCACCGCTTACCGAGTTGGTTGGACCGACGAATTGGATCCGAAACATCGATTTTTCGAAGACTAATCGATTTTCTTACCGGCTTCGCTGAAACGTTTTGACTGGTCTGGCCGGTCGACGGCGCCAGCTGATTACTTACAGTTGCTTACCATGAACGACTCAACCGCTGGCGGTTTCCTTTCCAACGTACCCAACTCTGCGGGAAGATTCGGCGATTTTGGTGGTCGCTATGTTCCCGAGACACTGGTCTACGCGCTGGACCAGTTGGCGGTGGAATATGAGAAAGCAATCCAGGACTCCAGTTTTCAAGCTGAATTGGACTCGCTGTTAGCGAACTACGTCGGCCGCCCATCCCCCCTTTATTTCGCTCGTCGGTTAACCGAGCAATGTGGCGGCGCCGAGATTTGGTTCAAGCGTGAGGATCTCAATCACACGGGTGCCCACAAGATCAACAACACCTTGGGGCAAGCGCTCCTAACGCTACGGATGGGAAAGACGAGGGTGATCGCGGAAACGGGTGCCGGCCAACACGGTGTGGCATCGGCGACTGCGTGTGCCCACTTCGGTTTGCCGTGCGTCGTCTACATGGGCGAAGAGGATGTGCGGCGTCAAGCGCCAAACGTCCACAGCATGCGTTTGCTAGGCGCCGAGGTACGCCCCGTTTCGTCAGGTTCTCGAACTTTGCGTGATGCCATTAACGAAGCAATGCGCGATTGGATGTCATCGGTTAACGACACCCATTACATTATCGGTTCAGTGGTTGGCCCTCATCCATTCCCACGCATTGTCCGCGATTTCCAGTCGGTCATCGGTCGTGAATCACGGGAACAATGCCTCAGCCGCTGGAATCAGCTACCGGATGTTGTGGTGGCGTGTGTCGGCGGCGGAAGTAATGCAGCGGGAATGTTTTATCCATTTATCGACGACAAGGAAGTCCGCCTGTTGGGTGTCGAAGCCGGCGGTCGTGGACAAACGCTTGGTGAACACGCTTCACCTTTGAGCTATGGCCAACCGGGCGTGTTGCACGGCAGTTTCAGCTACGTTTTGCAGGACGATGACGGACAAACGTCGGATGTGCACTCGATTTCAGCAGGCTTGGACTATCCGGGCGTTGGCCCCGAACACAGCCTCTGGAAGGACAGCGGACGGGTCGAGTATACTTTCTGTCAAGATCGCACCGCGCTAGATGCGTTTGACGCGGTAGCACGCAATGAGGGTATCTTGCCGGCACTGGAAAGTTCTCACGCGGTGGCCAAGGCAATGGACGAGGCGGCCAACCGGCCGTCGGGCAAAAAGATTCTCGTTTGTCTGTCGGGGCGTGGCGACAAGGATGCAGCGGAAATCGCCCACCTGCGAGAATCACGCTAACCTGGGACTTTTGTTTACCACTCATGTCAGCCATCGATCAATCTTTTAGCCAACTTCAGCAGGCCGGCAAGAAAGCTTTCATCCCCTTTATTACGGCCGGCGATCCCGACTTGGATGTCACCTCAGCCGTGATTCGCGAGCTGTCCAAGCGCGGCTGTAATATATGTGAAGTCGGCATTCCCTATAGCGATCCGATTGCGGACGGTCCGATCATCCAGGCTTCGTACACCCGCGCTCTCGATCAGGGCATAAAACTGGCACACATCCTGGACTGCATTCGCTCGATCACTCCCCAAATAGCCTCCCCTGTCGTAACCATGGTCAGCTATGCCATCGTCCATCGGCTGGGGTTGGAAAAGTACGTTGATCGCGCACAAGCGTCTGGCGTGGCTGGTGCGATCATCCCCGATCTACCGGTCGACGAAGCAAAGAAAATGTCGCATGTATGTCAGCGAGCCGACTTTAGTTTGATTCAATTGGTAACGCCAACAACGCCACAACAGCGAGCTCTGCGCATCGCTGAAACGTCCACCGGTTTTCTCTATTACGTTTCCGTGACCGGCATTACGGGAGAGCGTAGCCAGCTCCCGCCTGATCTTGCCGAGACCGTTGGTTGGCTGCGCGAGCGGGCGTCGCTGCCCATTTGTATTGGCTTCGGCATCAGCCAGCCTGAGCATGTTAAGCTGCTATCGCCAGTCGCTGACGGATTGATCGTCGGCTCGGCAATCGTGCGCCGAATCGCGGACGGCCATCCACAAAACCGCGACCAAACGATCAAGGATGTTGGCGACTACGTGTCCGACATGATGGCAGCACTTGCTTGAAGCCAATAATGGCAATGCCGTCAAGCAAAAATGAAGAATTCTCATCGCACGCCGCGAGTTTGGACGTTTCGACAACGGGACGCCGTCTAAATCGTCTTTTTATCGAGAAAAATCCACTTTGACGGGACATTTTTGCCAATTGACTTGACCCCCTTGGAAAATCGAAAGTAGACTCAATTGTAGGGATCATTCGGTCCTTAGGTTTGTTGACGCGCCCTGCCCGGGAAGCCACGGCAGCCTCGTCTGGCCGTACGATAAACTTGTGCTCGAGACGCTCTCAGATTTGTGATTTGGAGGAGCCCTATGCATCCTGCTCACGTGAGTCCGTTGACAAGATTCTTTGCCGGATTGGCCGAGTTCACCTTCCAGACCCAATTGGGTGTGGCGGATCCTCCACTGATTGATTACATCTCGGACCTGCTGACTCGATTTACGCGCAACGATTCCCTCTATCGGGTACGCGATCCTCGCGGTCGCCCTTTAACGGAGGTAGCCGAGTTGATGGTCGAGGCCGACCAGCGCATCGGGTCTTCTCGACGCGAGGTTCACCGACATGTCGGGGACTTCGCCTTGTTTTGGATCGGAGTCTATCCGGAGGCGGTCGAGCGTCGTTCGACTACCCAAAGCAAGGATTGTCTGATTGATTACACCTCGCAGGGCAAGCGCGCCTACCTGATTGCCAGCTCGATTGACTCCGAGAACGATCAGACCGCTCCCGGCGAAGTCTTGGAGCGGTTAAGCCAGAGCTTTGAGATGTGCGCGTATGGTCTTCGGGAAGTGCGCCGTGAGTGGGAGCGCCGCGAAGGCGATGATCCCCAGGTTCAACCGTTGATCTTTGGCTAAGCATTTTCAGAGTTCGTGTTGCGTCTTTGTAAGTAACCCGACGTCGAAATGCTGTAGTGGCCTACGACTCCATCAGTCGTAGGCCCAATGAGGGTGTTTAAACAGCCCGCCGTCGACGAACAACGTCTGTCCCGTAATGAAATCCGCCTTTTCGCTGGCCAGGAAAACAACGGCGCTGGCGACATCAGTCGGAAATCCAACTCGCCGCAACGGAGTGATGGCGCCCCACTTCTTCGCGTAGTTGGGATCCTCTTCGCGCGTCCGCTCAATCTCGATCGCCCCCGGGGCGACACAATTGACGCGAATTCCCAGGGGTCCTAATTCCAACGCCGACACACGCGTCAAGTTGTCAATTCCTCCCTTCGAGGCAGAATAGTCGACTAATTGCGGGAAAGCCACCTGGCTGGCGCCCGAGCCGATATTGATAATCACACCCGATTTATGGGGAGCCATCAGCCGAGCGGCGGCTTTGGTGCAGAGGAAAGTTCCCTTGAGATTGGTCCGAATGGTTCGGTCCCAATCCGCTTCGTCCAGATCCATCAGTGGTGACCATGTCTGGACCGCGGCGTTGTTGACTAACAGCCCAGGTGTACCTGCCTGACGGGTTACCTCATCAAACATTCGCTGGACCTGGTCTGCGAAACCCACATCGCAATCGATGACCCAACTGCGCTGGCCTGTTTCACGAACCCCGTCCGCAGTTTCCTCCGCGCCCTCCTGATCGCGATTGTAATTGACGACCACATCCCATCCCTCGGCGGCCAATTCCAAAGCGATACCGCGTCCGATACCTTTACTAGCACCGGTCACCAGCGCCACCCCTGGTGGATCTGAAACATGATGGGCTTGATCCGACAAAACATGGCTCCTTAACGATCGCGTTTAGGACACGAGGCCCTTGGTAATCATCATAAAAACATCTTCCAGTGTTGGCTCTCTCTCGTAAAAGCTAGAGATGCCCACCCGATTAGCGGCCAACTCGGCGAACACGCTGGCAAGTCCTTCGTCGTCCAAATCGATATCCGCCACCACCTTATCACCGTCGATCAAAACGTTTTGACAGCCCTCGCAACTTCGAATAACCGACAGGCCCACGTCCATGCCGTTGGTAAATCGGATTTCGACCTGCCGGCTGCCGCGAATTTTACGATACACTTCATCAATCGGACCGCTTATCAACATTTCACCACGTTCGATGATGCCAATCGATGTACAACAATCGGCCAGCTCTGTCAGGATATGGCTGGAAATCAGAATGGTTTTCCCCATGCTGCGCAGTTCCTTCAACAACACCTTGACCTCCAAACGGGCGCGCGGATCAAGACCGCTGGCCGGTTCGTCCAGAATCAACACAGGGGGATCATGCACCAGAGTTTTGGCCAGGCAAAGCCGCTGCTTCATACCGCGCGACAGTGCGTTGACAAAATCATCGCGTTTGTGACCGAGATCGAGTAGCTCCAGTACTTTGGTGATGATCTGCCCACGGCGTGATTTGCCAATGCCATAGGCCACCGCAAAGAAATCGAGGAATTCCCAAACTTTCATGCCGTCATACACACCAAAATTGTCTGGCATGTATCCGACACTGCGCCGGACGTTCATCGGATCGTTGGTGACGCTATGTCCGTTCACCGTGCCATCGCCCCGTGATGCTCTGAGCAAGGTCGCAAGAAAACGAATGGTCGTACTCTTGCCGGCGCCGTTGGGGCCGATAAAGCCAAACGTTTCGCCGGCAGCGATATTTAGATCTAGTTGCCCAACTGCGGTGAAATCTCCGTAGTCTTTTCCAAATCCCTTCAATTCGATCATACGTTTACTCGGCGCTGGTTATCCAACTACTGATCTTCGATCTCGTCCTGCTGATCATCGTATAAGTCATCCAGTCCAGTTGGCAATCGGTGGGCGTCTCCGCGGGGCTCGGGAAAATCGCCGTAGTGAAGGTGAGCAATCAATAAATTACGGGCGTTTTCTTGACTTGAACGCGGACGAATCGCCACACCTTCCAGGATTCCTTCGCGCCAAGCCACCAATCGCCACTGTCCCACGGCAAGACTTTGCGGCGATACGGCAAGCTTCCAAACGGATTCGATGCGAATGTCAAAACTGCCCTCCAGCAAGGCCGCCATGATTTCCTGCTCGGGAAACGGTGCCTCTCCGGCAAGCTGGGGTTCAATCGCCCGACGCTCCTGGTCCTCTAAGGTTCCCAGGTAAGCCGCATAGACGCCATCCTCACGTCGGCCGATCAGCAAGGCTCCGATCCAATCCAATCCAGTCAGGTTCTCGATCCGCTGGCCTCGTCGGCGAGGGTCATCCGTCAATCGAATCGGTCCGGGGAGCTCTCGCATCTCCTCGCTGTGCACCATGCCGGTCGAATTCGAGATCACCGGAAATCGGCGTAACAGGTGGCACGTACCGCGGACCGCATTCACCACGTGTTGTTGCTGGTTCCGCAATTGGATATCAGACGGATTCGTCGAAAAGGGCAAGGCAACAGAGGCCGCATCGTCGTATTCAAGCCCATAACTGGTCGATAACGAAGTATAAACGCCACAGAACCGGGTCAAATGGGCCCGCAAATAACCGGGCTGCGTTTCCAAAATAGCAAGCTCCGTACGGCTGCGGACAAAACCGACATCCAGTTGAGCAAGCTTCACGACGGCTACCGCTCCCACCACGGCAATCAATGGCGCGGCAATCCAGGCAAATTCCAATTTCCCGACCAAACGGAACAAAAGCCAATTGATTGGTACCAGACATAGCAAATACACGGCCAAGACCTTAGCGACAAAACGACGATCAGGAATCTGGACACCTGCCGCCCCTTTCAACGCTTGCCGCGCGGCACTGGAAACGTCACTGAAGTCATTCCACCCGGCTACTCCAGAGTAGACATCGTTCATATAAGCGCCTACTGGACGATAATCTGTTTTCCAGAACGAGTCATCATCGTCATCTGGATTTTCGCTGCCCTCATCCGGCGCGCCAGAATCTGGCGAATCAGAGGGTTGCTGGCGGTCGCCAGGCGTGGCCGGGACGGCTGGTTCGACCCTCGCAGGTGTTGCTGGGATCGTCGCCTGAGGGCTATTAGCGGCCGATTGATCCGTACCGTCCCGTTTGAGACTGGCGAAATCGCGGGTGAAAAAACGCAAACCACAATTGATCCGTGCATCTGGGCAGAAATCCGGAAACTCGCGCCATTTCACTGAAATCGATCCGTCATCGCTGACGTCGAATTTGCGTCCGGGGCGCCGCAGGATGCAGGCGTTGAAGAACCCGTCGAATCCCTCCCAATTGACGATCGTCGGGTCGGACAACGGCATCGAAACACAACAAACACGACCGCGTCCGACGCGACGCTCGACCACGAACTGCTCCGCATCAGGGACAAAATCAGCGTCCTCGACCGGGCTCAAGCGAGCCAGACTGATTCCCTCCGGCGAGCTGGCACCAAGGGTACGTCGCAACTCGTTTTGTGACGCCTCAGTCCGTTTCGGCGACCATTTCTCGTTGAATTGAGTCAGCTCGTCAGAATGGACAGTTGTCGTCTCGACGTACTCGGCAGGCAGATACTCGCCAAGAAAACTGCCTCGGAGCAGATCCAAGCTGTTTTGTCCAGCGATAATGAGTTGGCCACCCCAATGCAACCAATCGACCATCGCGATCTGCTGGGCGGACGTGAGTGTGTCTGGCAAGACGCTGTCCCACAATACGTATGCCGTCGAAGTCCATGTTGAAAGACTGGAGGGAATTCTAAGTTCGTTATGCAGACGGGGAGCTACGACGATGTAGTCCGTTGACCTAACCGACTGGTATTCCCAAGCGTTTTGCGGCGGCGAAATCGATGCGAGCCTGGATAGATATCCGTAATCGTCTGGGTTCTCCGCAAGCACCAGGAAAAAATAGGTGGACGATGAAAGCGCCGGGCCCAAATGGCTCGATGCCAGCATAACCGACCTTCCCGTCGCCCGCTGACGTAATTCCGTTTGAAAACGGCATTTGTCCGAAGCGGGCAGACGCGGCAGGAAACAGACAGATTCGAATTGCCGCCGCTGTCCACGGGGAAGCACGGCCGGTCGAGTACTGGTCACCGAGAAAGGTGATCGTTCCAAGTTAGCATGACGCGACTCGTCGGTCAGCGGTTGGAGGGCAAGTTCCCCAATAAACTGAGAATTGTTGGCGCGAAACGCATGTGTGAGCTCCACCCAATGCCCGGGCTTGGCACTGATCGCCAACGATTGATCGTCCGTCGGCAAAGTTCGTGTTTCGAGCTGCTCAAAGGGGACTTTCGGTTTTTCGACTTCTTTCCTTTCGTCAGGCTTCTCAGCTGAACGTAGCCGGCACCCGCTGCACGCGGCGGACGCCAGTATCAACAGGGCGCTCATCACGACCAGCGCGCAGCGACCAGTACTCTCAAGCCGTATAAACTCACGTGCGCCCAATTGCTTTAGTTCGCTGAACATAAACGCCGCTACCGGACTCCTAAATCAGCAAGGACGGAAAGGACGGAACCCTGAAACCTGTCACCCCAACACCGCCGGCGGTCTTCCGGGGACTTCGCCATCGCGATTCCGATGCGACACTAATTCCGCCGCCACGCTCACAGCAATCTCGTTGACGGTCTGAGAACCGATGTCGATACCGATGGGTGCGTAAACATTGGCAAGCGATTCTAGATCGATGCCCTCTTCCGATAGGTTATCGAATATTAATTTGATTTTGCGGCGACTCCCGATCAAGCCAACATACCGGGCACCGCGGCCCGCGAGATGAAACAGAGCCGTCTGGTCATGATTGTGGCCCCGCGTGACGATCAGGCAGTAGCAGTTTCCGTCGATCGGTAAATCTGGAAGTGACGTTTCGATTGGACCGCCGATTCGTCGGGCTGCGTGGGGAAACCTTTCGGTGGAAACGAACTCGTCACGATCATCGACGATCCACACTTCGAAATCTAACATCCAAGCCAACTCGGCAACGGCCTGTCCGACATGCCCTCCACCGACGATCATCAGTCGGCAACGGGGAACGGCGGGCAGGAAGGCCAACCCATTCTCGGCGTAGGCGCGCGGTCGACGGTCCAGTGGGCGCAAGCGCTGCGTAATCGTCTTGATTTGTTCGGGAGTTGGAGGCTCGGCCAATAGCGTGTTAATCCAAGATCCCTTCGCATCGAAGAGAAATGAACTGCCAACCGGAAAGCCGCTCTTGTCAGCAAACGCGACAACTTCCGTGCCCCCACCGCCGACTTGAAAAAATCCCTCTAGCGATTGGAAGTAGCCGAGGTGCTGCTGGTCGCGAAGCGGCGCAATCCAAACTTGCATCCTTCCCCCGCAAATCAATCCATCGTCCCAACCGTAGTCGTGATCCAATTCGAATTGGGAAACTTCCGCAAGTTGAGAGTCGATGGCCGCCAGTGCCCGACGCTTGACCTCAGCCTCGACGCATCCGCCGCCCAAGGTACCGGTCTGCGTGCCATCGGGATGAACCAACATCACCGCGCCAGCTTTTTGCGGCGTCGACCCACGAGTCTCCAGCAACCGGCAGTAGGCAACGGAAACTTTCGCCTCGAGGCGTTTCAGTAAAACAGGCAGACAATCTCGCAACGTTTCAACTCCTAGCCCTGATGGAGAAAACGTACGGACGTCTTCTCGTCTTGCTCAACTTCTCGAAAATGCTGACAATCCATTCTATCCAGGAGCCTTGAATGAGTCACGACGACCCCAGCACCACATCATTGATCATGTCGCTCGACGTGGAAGCGGCAGTGCGCCAGCGATACTCCCACGCGTCCCAGGAAGTCCAGGCATCGTTATGCTGCCCTGTTGACTACGATCCCAAGTACCTCGAGGTTCTGCCGGGCGAGATGATCGAGCGTGACTATGGCTGCGGCGATCCCTCCAAGTATGTAAAACGTGGCGAGTACGTACTGGACTTGGGGTCGGGAGGAGGGAAGGCTTGTTTCATCGCTTCCCAAGTGGTGGGATCGGAAGGGGCCGTAACGGGCGTGGACATGAACGATAATATGCTGGCTCTGGCGCGCCAGCATAGTGAAGAAATTGGCAACCGCATTGGCCACCACAATGTCGAGTTTCGCAAGGGACGGATCCAGGATCTCGCTTTGGATTTGGACCGACTGGAAGAATACCTGGCCAAGAATCCGGTGTCGGACGCAAATGATTGGTTACGTGTGCAAGCTTATGAAGAAGAATTGCGCACCAGTGCCCCGATGATTCCCTCCGGATCGATCGACGTGGTCATTTCCAACTGCGTGTTGAATCTCGTAAACCCCAATGATCGGCGACAGCTTTTCGAGGAGATTTTTCGCGTGCTGCGCCGTGGCGGACGGATTGTGATCAGCGACATTGTCTGCGACGAACCAGTGCCCGTGGAATTACAAAACGATGCGGAACTGTGGAGCGGCTGCATCAGCGGAGCCTTTGTCGAAAGTGATTTCCTCAGTGCGTTTGCCGAAGTCGGCTTTTATGGGATCGAGCTACTCGATCGCAACGTCGAGCCGTGGGCCGTTGTAAACGGAATCGAATTTCGCAGCGTGACCGTCCAGGCATTCAAAGGCAAAGAGGGACCCTGCATGGACCACAACGAGGCGGTGGTCTACCGGGGCCCGTGGAAATCGGTAACCGACGATGACGGTCATGTACTTCGTCGTGGCGAACCGATGGCTGTATGTCGGAAGACCTTCGAAATCTACAATCGGGCACCTTACTCGGGCCAGATCGTTCCCGTGCCACCACGACAAGTGGTAGGCGCGGACGAGGCCCAGCCGTTTGACTGCAGATGCAACGTCGTGCGTGACCCGCGCGAATCCAAGGGCGAGTCGTTTGACGAAACGCAGTTGCCCGAGGACGGCTGTTGCAGTAGTGGTGGCAACTGCTAACGGGTCAACCGCGAGAAAATCTCTTCATGGACGACCGCCGTTGCGTCTTCGGCGGGGCTGCGCAACATCGCATTGTGGTCCATCTCGAGAATGGCCACATCCTCAACCCCCTCGAGCATCCCGCGCTTGAGCGCCACCACACCATCGCCGGCACCGTGGACGACCTCGTCGAGATCCGCCAACCGTGCCGTGATCCGCGACGTCACGAAGGACAGGAATCGGTTCGATTCAGCGGCCTGGTCCACGCGGTCGAGAAGTTCGGCATACCGCTCTGGGGCGATCCACGCCCGATTGCCCAACAAGATCGCGTAGGCCACCCGCGGGTTTCGATCTCGGCGATTCAGGCGAGCAAGAAAAATCGAATCGGGACACAGATCCGTGTTCGCTTCGGCCAACCCATCGTGGATCGCCGCTGTGAGACTGGCAAATTCCCAATCGGTGACTGGACGCCGGCAAAAGCATTCCCAAACATCCAAGCCTCGCGCAAAATAGGCCAGTGTCGACCCGTGGTTGGGCGGTGAGACCATGATCAATTGCGCGACATTGCCTGGGTCCGCCGCGGCATCCTCGATCACTGCACGGGCCAATACCCCCCCCATTGAATGAGTCACCAGCGCCACCTGCCTGTCGGGATGCTGCCGGGCCACGGCCTTCAACTCGCCGGCCAGCAAATCAGCTGAGTCTTGGATGCTTTGGTCGTTAGGATAGTCAAACGTCCCCACCGGATAACCGCGTTCCCGCGCCGCCTCGACCAGGGCAACCAGTTCGCTCGAGCGAGCGTTGTAACCGTGGACCAGTACAACCAGCGGCAGCGTGGGGTCAGTGTTCTGCCAGCCTTCAACCATCTTCAATCCGACCTGGTGCCGATCGACACCGCCGTTGATCGCCCGCATCCAATGTCGCAATTTATCCTTAACAGCGCGTCGCGACTCGAGAAATGCCTCGTTGTCAATGTGGATCACCAACTGTTGGTGTTCTCCGCCGGAGGTCGAATGGACACGAAAGCTGTAGCTGGACCCTCCCATTCGATTGAGGCAATACAGCGCCCACTGCGAGCAAGGGGTCCCCAGATCGCACGACGTCGATGGCGAGGCCCCAGTAAGTTCCTGGTCATCGAAATGATGAGCGCGGGCCAATCCCAAGAACAGATCGCGCCAAGCCAGCTTGCCACCTGGCGCTTGGATAACGACCTCCGTCTTAAACGGAACGTTGTCAGTGATGACAACGTAGTTCGTTGGGCTAGGATCAACCGGCGCCGTTTCTGAGGCAATGGCCAAACGGGGCAGTATCGTCGCCATCGACATGACCAACACGGTGCCGCTGATGGTTGAAGAGTAGCGGTTCATCTGAAATCATTCCTATTTTGCGTGACGTTCCCAGAAGCTGCGCCGGGCAGGTCAAATTATAGAGGCACACCGTCCCAGTCAAAAACAACACCAGTCGATTCACTGAATCCGGCGCTGGGTTTCCTCGATCGCCTTGAGCAATCCGCGGGCTTTATTGAGGGTTTCCTGGAATTCATTCTCCGCGACACTGTCAGCGACAATTCCCGCACCCACCTGGACATAGGCCGTTTGGTCCTGAATGACCATCGTGCGCAAGGCGATGCAGGTATCCATATTTCCGGTGAAGTCAAAATATCCCACAGCCCCCGCGTAGGGACCACGCCGATTCGGCTCCAGTTCGTCGATGATCTCCATGGCGCGCACCTTGGGCGCTCCTGACACGGTACCGGCGGGCAGACAGGCCTGGAGGACGTCGAAGGCGTCTTTGCCTTCTGCGAGTTGCCCATTCACATTTGAAGTGATATGCATCACGTGGCTATAGCGTTCCACGGTCATCACATCGGAAAGCTCCACCGATCCGTAGCGGGCCACACGTCCGACATCATTGCGACCAAGATCAACCAACATTACATGTTCGGCTCGCTCCTTGGGATCCGCCAACAGTTCTTTTTCCAAGCGACGGTCTTCTTCTTCGCTCGTTCCGCGCGGACGTGTCCCGGCCAACGGCCTCACGGTGATCTCCCCTCCCACGACACGGCACATGATTTCGGGGGAGCTGCCGACCAGTGTGACTTGCGGCACGCGCAAAAAGAACATGAAAGGGCTTGGATTGACGACCCGCAGAGTCCGATAGATCTCAAATGGATCTGCGGTAATCTCAGCCGATAAGCGTTGGCTAATGACCACCTGAAAGATATCACCGGCCTTAATGTATTCCACACATTTTCGCACCGCCGTCTTAAAGCCTTCCTTGGTAAAATTACTTTTTGTCTGAATTTTCGGCGCAGCGTGGTCGCGCGGTCCGATATCGGCGGGCTCTAACGGCGTCGTGGGGGTGGACAGCCGATCGATCGTGGCGTCGATGCGCTGCTTGGCATCGTCGTAGGCGGTTTGGAGCGAAGGGAACCCGGAAATGCGCGCCAGGGCAACCACGACCATCGTCTTGTTGACATTGTCAAAGACAACCATGCAGTCGTAAAAGGCGAATGACATATCCGGAAGCTGGCGATCGTCTTCCGGCGCGTTGGGAAGATTCTCAGCGTAACGAACCACGTCATATCCCGCGTAGCCCACGACCCCACCTGCGAAGGGGGGCAACTCGTCCAAGGGAGCGGTCGTGTCCGCACCGACCCGATTTCGAAGCTCGTCCAATGGATTTTGCGAAGTAAATGTTTGACTCCCTTCTGCGGTCGTGATCGTCACCTGATCGCCATGCGCACTGATGCTGGCATAAGGTTCGCTAGCCAAGAAACTGTAACGGCCAACTTTCTCGCCGCCGATCACGCTTTCAAACAGGCACGCCGTGGCGCCGGTGTCAAGCCTGTGAAAAGCCGAGACCGGAGTCAGGTTGTCGCTGAGCAATCGGCGGTAGACTGGCACCAAAGAGTACCCTTGGGCCAATCGTTTAAAGCTCTCAAAATCGGGCGAGTGGGGCATGGCAGCAGCTTATCAATCGAGCTGGCTAGTCACAACGGCAGGCCCCTGCCGCGATCGGACCAGGGGACGCATTGGGTCGGCAAGTGGTCGGACTTTCCCCTAAGACATGATCAACCTTGACAGGTTCGACCCCCCTGTTAGAATCGCGGCGTCGCGTTTAGGTCTTGACCTCTAACCGTTTGCGACGATTTCTTCCAAAAAAAAGATGGATCGCCCTTGATTCATTCGCTCATCGCGAGAAGACTTGTATTAGGTTTACAAACGGCTGGTCCCTTCAAAGTTTCGACGGCAACGCGATGAAATGTCAACACTGCGAGAAGCCGGCTACGTTTCACATTACGGAATTGACCGAGGAAGAACCTCAGGAGTTGCACCTCTGCGAAGACCACGCGCGGGATTATTTGTCTCATACCGAGGCGAGTGACGCTGACACTCCGCCGACGTTGGCTGGCGCGCTGGCTCAGCAACTAAAAGTAGGCCAAACCGCGGAAGACCTGGCTCGGCTTGATCAACAAACCTGCCCGGTTTGCGGAATTACGTTTTACGAATTTCGCAACCATGGACGATTGGGGTGTCCTCACGACTACCTAGCCTTCGCCGAAGAGCTGGAACCTTTGCTGTTGAACATTCATGGCGATACCCACCACACCGGCAAGACACCCGTCCATCATCAACCGGATGCGATCGAGGGCATGGAACTGATTCGGCTCCGTCGGGAGATGAAGGAAGCCATCGAACACGAAGAATATGAAAAGGCTTCGGAGCTGCGTGATCTCATTCAACAACTTCACGATGGACAGGCGCCAGAAAAAGATTAAATTGCCTGGTGGCGATCGAATACTGATAGTACGAACACTGACATTGGGCCACTGATATTGGGCCACTGAAACATGAACGATGCATCCGGTGTCAATCCGAACTTTGACGAGCTGGCCAAGCAGTGTGGTGAATGGCTGCGCGGGTCCGGACCGGAATCGGACATTGTCATCAGCAGCCGAGTTCGCCTGGCCAGAAACCTGGCTGACTTTCCCTTTATTCGTCGCTGCACCGACCATGATCGCACTGCCATCGAATCGTCGATACGCGGCAAACTGCGTGACTCGGAGAAGCTCGCTGATCTCATCTATGTTGATGTCGGCCAATTGGAGAGTGTGGACCGCCAGTTCCTCGTCGAGCGGCAGCTGATCAGCCGCGAGTTGGCCGATTCAGACGGCGCTCGCTCAGTGGCGATTGACACCAGGGAGCAGTTCAGTTTGATGGTCAACGAGGAAGACCATCTTCGCATCCAGTTAATGAAAAGCGGACTCGATTTGGAGAACGCCTGGAAACAAATCAATTCGATCGACGATGCCATCGAATCTTGCGTCAGATACGCCTTTGACGATCGGCTCGGTTACCTCACCGCCTGCCCGACCAATGTGGGCACCGGAATGCGTGTAAGCGTGATGCTGCATTTGCCGGCACTGGTTATCACCCGCCAGATCGACAAAGTCTTTCGTAGCTTGCAAAAAATCAGCCTCGCTGTTCGAGGATTATACGGTGAAGGTTCGCAGGCCATGGGCGACTTTTACCAAATCAGCAATCAGATCACGTTGGGACGCAGCGAGATTGACCTTATCGAGCAAGTCGCCGACGTGGTGCCCGTGCTGATTGAATACGAGCGTCGCGCGCGGGATTTTCTGGTTAGCGAAAGCCACAAAGATCTCCACGATCGAGTCAGCCGCGCTTATGGAATCCTTTGCACGGCGCAGACGATCAGCAGCGAAGAGACGATGCACCTTCTGTCGAGCGTGCGGATGGGGGTCAACCTGGGTCTCATCGACGACCTGGAAATCCCCACCGTGAATCAGCTGTTCATCGACACGCAACCGGCTCACTTGCAAAAGATCCACGGTTCCAGCCTGGATATCGCAGATCGCAATGCCGAGCGGGCCATCTACCTACGCCGCCACTTGCGCAAAGCCAAGGGGCCGGACGAGCTCGAAAACAACTAGTGCATTGTCACAGCTAAGAATTAGGGTTGCAATGTTTGTGGTGCAGGCGTCTCGCCTGCCAAAAGCAGCCGAGACGGCCGCACCACAATTGTTATCTAACCTAAGATTAAGCTGGAACAAAGCACTAGCCCGCATTTCTCACACGCCTTCTACTGCGCGGAGGCCAAGTCCATGGCTGGCAGCGTTAGACTTCACAATTTGATCCTCAACG
>Ga0310121_10002276_pt1 | contig 18443 bp, 13 predicted proteins | sample CB27_Tmax_986_MG_FD_203504 | JGI IMG/M metagenome (GOLD analysis project Ga0310121, IMG submission 203504) | Marine microbial communities from Western Arctic Ocean, Canada - CB27_Tmax_986 | ecosystem: Environmental > Aquatic > Marine > Oceanic | place: Canada: Western Arctic Ocean | collected...
GGGCCCAGTCCAGGTGCATGTGGACCGGCCGCGACGGGGCAAGCTGGCCGCGCGGCTGTGGCGCTGGATGAAACGACGAGCGGCGATCGAACCGGGCATCGGGCATCTCAAACAAGAACACCGCATGAATCGCTGCCGGCTGTGGGACGCCGAGGGCGACGCGTTCAATGCAATCGCAAGCGCGGCGGGGATGAATTTCAGGAAACTGCTGGCCCACGCGGCGGTTTTGCATTATCTTTTGCTGCGTCTGGCGCAAATCACGAGTCGAAAACGGATGCCTCTGGTTCACCCGAGTTCAGCTCTGATCGGCTGGGCTGCTTGGGCAGGGCTTTTTCAGGATCGACTATGTACTTAAACATTTCGGACTCCTTTCGGGATACCGTTTCGCGGCCCGTTCAATTCAATCAATGCTGAGTGGATCAGCCCGATATGCGGAGTCCCCTGCAAGAGGTTTCTCGCCGGAACGCGACCTTTGGGTGTGATTCAGATTTTGGAGTAAACGCCGCTTCGACGAAGGGTTCCTGGTCTCCTTGATGATCGGCTCCCGGCTTTCGTCCTCGTCCTCGTAATCGGTCTTTTTCACGGGCTACAATCGAGGCGCAACTCGATGATGAAATCACGATTACGAGGACGAGGACGAAAGCCGGGAGCCGACATGGGTCTATTCAGCGACTATCGGGCGATCCGCACTCGCCCGCCGTCGCGCATCGACGCCTCCGGGGCGGCGACGATTTGGTCGCCGGCGCCGAGGCCGGCCACGATTTCCAGCTCCAAGTCGCTGCGCAGGCCAAGTTTGACGGGGGTCCGGCTCAGGCGGCCGCCCTCGACGCGGAAGGCGTAAAACGACTGGTCGGGGGCCTGCAGAACGCTGTAGCGGGGGACGATGAGCGCTTCGGGCTTGCTCGCCGTGAGGAAGCGCGCCCGTAGGCGATAGCCGACGCCGATGTTCGCGGGTCGTTCTTCGAGCGAGACGATAACGTTGACGCGTTGTTGTTCGACGCCGAGCGAGGAAAGTTTGGTGAAGCCTTGCGGTTCGATGCGCTTAACGCGGCCGCGGATCGTTTGCATTCGGGTTGCGGGTTGCAGCGTGACTTCGGCGCCGGGGGTCAGGCGCATGGCGTCTTGGGTCAGGACGTCGGCGATGACTTCGAGCTGGTCGAGATTGCCGAGCAACAGGACCGGCTCGCCGGCCTGCATCGGGCGGTCGCCCTGGTCGTGGCGTTCGAGCACCACGCCGTCGATCGGCGAGCGTACGTCGGTCAGCGAGAGCCGGTGCCGGGCGCGGGCCAGGCGGGCATGGGCCTGCGCGAGTTGGTGTTCGATCTCGGCGCGCTTGAGCTGTTCGTGCTCGACCCATTGGCTGACGAATTGCGGACCGGTCTGGACGGCGACCAGCAGCGCGTGGAGCGCCGCGCGAACGAATTCCTCGCGGCGCAGGTCAATCAGCGTGGTCTCGGCTTCCAACCGCGCGTCGTCGAGTCTCGACTGCGGGATCGCCTCGTGTTCGACCAAGTCTTGCATCCGCTTTAGTTCGAGGGCCGCGCGGTCGGACCTCGCTTGTTGCGCCTCGACTTGTTTGTCGGCGGCCTTGACCGCCTCGCCGGCGGCATCGACGACGGCGAAGGTTTCGACCAATGCGGTATCTTCAAGCCGGTTGTCGTCGAGCACGGCCAAACTGGCCACGAGTTCCTCCACCGCCGCCTGCGCTTCGGCGACCTCCTGCGTGAACGGCACCAAATCAAACTTCATCAAGAGCTGTCCCTGCTTCACGGGGTCGCCGTGCTCCAGGTCGATACGCTCGATGCGGCAATCGACCGGCGCCGTGATGCGGTAGGTCTTGGCCAGGCGCGTGCGCGCCGGTTCGGTGAACGATTCCTGAATCTCTCCGCGGCGCGGCACGATCACTTTCACCTCGATCGACTGTCCGCAACCCAGGCCAAGCAACGCCAGGACGGCGAACCATGCGACGGGCTTACATTGCTTCGGATGATGCATCGGTTATGCGACTCCTCGTCGATGTCTATTCTCGCACGTTCAGGACCTCTTTCCATTGGAAACGGCGGATCATGACGTACAGGATCAACTGTGCCAGCCCGATGAAGAGCAGCGTGAGCAGGACCGCGGCATGGAATTCCCACGGGCGGATGACGGCTTGGAAGCGGTAAAGCTCGGTGCTGTAGGCCCGCGCCAGCAGGTAAGTCAGCACGACCCCCAAACCCAAACCCAACGCGATCCCGATCCCGTTGAGCAAGAGGCTTTCGCCGTAGAATATCCCCGCGACCTGCCCGGGCCGATAACCCAAAATCCGCAGCGTGCCGACCTCGCGCTGTCGTTCGCTCATCGAAACGAGCGCCGCGTTGAGCACGCTCCCAAACGCGATCAGCCCCGCGAACAGGACCATGATCGAAATCATCTGGCCCATCGTCTGGCCGAACGTCGCGTCCAATTGTTCGAAGGCGCGGATGCGGCGTTCCATGCCGACGACGGTGGGGAACGTTTTGATCTCGTTCAGGAACCCGTCGCCAACCTCGCGGCTGTAGGTCCTGCCGAGCAGCACGTTCGCGGTTTGTTCCTCGCCGAGCAAGCGGCTGAGGTACTCGATATCGGCGTACGCGGATAGCCCGAGGAACGTTTCGACGACGCCGTTGACGGGCGCGATCACTTCGCGGCGGCGGCCGAGCAGCGGACGCAGCCGGATTTCGCCGCCGGGTTCGACGTCAAGGATTTCCGCCAGCTTCTTGCTCAGGATCAGCCCGCGTTCGGGGACCACGACCGGTTCGCCGGCCTTGTCCAGCGGCGTGTAGAGTTCGTTGCCCGCGGGCAGGCCCGTCACGCCGATGCGTTTGGCGTGGGGCCCGTGACGCACGTCGCAGACGACTTGCAACTGCGGCTCGGTGCGCGACATCGCGGGCAGGCCGACGATTTCACGGGCGGCGTCCCGATGGACCGGGTCGCGCAACTGGATCGTCACGTCTTGGCGCGCGATATGCTTGAATTCATATTCCATCATGTAATCCAACGCCTCCACCATCGCCAGCGTCGAGAAGATCAACCCGGCCGAAAGCGTCGCGGCCAAGACGATCACGCCGCTGCGGAAAGGGTTGCGGAAAACCGTGCGCAGGATCAACTTCTGGCGGAACGAAAACATGCGCCACAGGCCGCCGATGCGTTCGAGCAGGATGCGCCCGCCCTTTTCCGGAGGCGGCGGATGCATGGCTTCGGCCGGTTCCAGGCGCGCGGCCAGACGGACGCCGCGGTAAGTCCCCAAAAGCGAAAAACTGAGACACAGCGCGATGCCCATGCCATTGAAGTCGGGATGGAACCGCATCCGCATCTCCGGCATGGGATAAAACTCCCGATAAATGCCCAACATCCCCCAGTGAATCCACACCGCAAACCCCAGACCCAGCAGCCCCCCCGCGATGCCGATGATTGCGCCGTAACCCAGATAATGCCGGGTGACGGCCGCCCTGGAATAACCCAGGGCCTTGAGCGTGCCGATGATCGAGCGTTGTTGGGCGACCATCCGCGCCATCAACACGTTCAAAACCAGCGCCGCCACGCCGAGAAAAATGCCCGGCATTACGGTCGCCGAGACTTTCAGCCCTTTCAGATCGTCGGCGAGGAAGCGGGCCGAGGGTTGGTCCTGGACCGGCGTGGTGTTGGTCACGCCGAAGTCATCGAGCCGATTCGCGAGCAAGTCGAGCGTGTTGCGCAGCGCCGTGCGCGACGCGTCATGCGCCAGCCCGACCAGTTGATTATACGCCCCTTCGAGATCGGCCCGCTTGCGCAAGAAATCCTCGGGCAAATACATGACGCCGAAGCGGGCGGGGTCGGGCGCCAGCGCCCCGCCCGGGGCAAGCAGATAGATAAACTCGGGAGACATCGCCGTGCCGACGACGAGCAACTCATGTTGGCCGTCGGGGAGCAGGGCCTTGATACGGCTGCCGGGAACCAGCCCGTTCTCACGCGCGAAGGCCTCGTTGAGGATCGCCTCCTTCTCGCGCTCGCCCGAGAACCAGGTACCCGATCGCAACACCACGTCGTTCAGCACCGGCCGCCGCTCGGTGGGCAGCGAGATGGCCGTGCCCGAGATCGGTTCGGCCTGAGAGGGCAAATCCAACAGGGCCGGGACGCTGATACGGCCCTGGATCGTTTCGACGTTCGGCGTGTCGGTGACCGACTCGACCACCCACGCCGGCGCGCGCTTGAGGTCGACGGTAAAGTCCGCCAGCCGTTGCTCGGCGTAATAGTGGGTGCGGGCGCCGTCCAGATCGCGCCACACCGAGGCCATCCCCACGAAGCAACCCACGCCGACCATGACGATGAGCAAGAGCGAGGCGATTGGCCCCCAACGTTGTCTTAAGTCTCGCCCCAGCTTGCGCGGCAAGACGCGGTTCACCATTTGACCGTCTCCGCGGCGACGCGTTCGGTGATCGGCTGGATCGAATGGATCGCCCCGTCGCGAATCTGCGCCACGCGGTGGCCGATGCGGGCGATCGCGCCGTTGTGCGTGATCAGCACGATGGTTCGGTTGAGTCGTTCGTTGAGGTCGCGCAGCAGCCCGAGGATCTGGCGGCTGTTTTCCAGGTCGAGCGCGCCGGTCGGCTCGTCGCAGAGGATCAGTCGCGGGTTCTTGGCCAGGGCGCGGGCGATGGCCACGCGTTGCTGCTCGCCGCCGCTCAGTTGCGAGGGGAAATGGCCGGCGCGGTCTTCGATCCCCACCAGCCGTAGCGCCTCCAAGGGGTCCATCGCGTCGCGCGCGATCTCGACCGCCACCTCGACATTCTCCAACGCCGTCAGGGTCGGGATCAGGTTATAGAACTGGAAAATGAAGCCGACTTCATGACGCCGGTAGAGCGTCAGTTCATCTTGCGAAGCGCGGGCCAGGTCGCGGTCGTAAAACTTCACGTGGCCCGAGGTGGGTTGATCCATCCCGCCGATGATGTTCAGCAGCGTGCTTTTGCCCGATCCGCTGGGGCCGACGATGATCAGGAACTCGCCTTCGTAAATGCGGATCGTGGCGTCGCGCAACGCGGCGACATCCACCTCGCCCATCCGGTAGACCCGACTGGCGTCCTCGACGCAGAGAATACAGGTCCTGTCGCACATCGCCTCGGTAGGGGATTCCCAACATCAAAATCCGCGCACCCGGACCGATGATTCTGCGCGGGCGAACACACCGAAGCAACGAATTTCCTGGTTGGACGCATCCAAGAGCGGGTTGGCAGGGCCTGTAATACCTCGTGAAACGGGCGGCGCGTTGATGCGTTCGTCCTATTGATTTGTGATATTCAGCCAGTATTATAATTTTCCTAAGATTTATTTAAATACTATCATAAAAATTTGATATATTATAAATATAATAATTATTGCTGGCATCGTTGCGACAGCCCATTTTATCATGAAAGCAACCATAGACCAAAAATGCATCTGAATATCAGTGACTACGACTTGCTGTTCCTGTTCTTCCATATTCGTCTCCTGGAATTGCAGATTCTTCATTAAGCATGGCCTATTAATAGGACGCGGATAACGCGGATATTACGGATGGTCACGGATTGTTATCCTTCGTGTTACATCCTCTCGAAGCCAAAAAGGAAGGGCAAATCCATGAAGGAATGATGCGATCAGGTGGAGCGTATCGGTAGATTCTGATCCGTGATCATCCGTAGAATCCGCGCCATCCGCGTCCCATTATTCCCCACCCGGCTTGGACGCCCGAATCGATTCGACGCGTCGCCGCAGATCGGTCAATCGGTCCGGTTGGCCCGTCTCTTGATATCGCTCGCGCCACCACCCGTCGTGGAAGTGATTGAACTTCGAGTTGGTCCGGAACTGGTCAAGCGCATAGGACTCAGCGGCCGCGACGCCGTCGCTATCCCAGATAAGCTCCGAGCGCGTGGTCCAGATGCGTCGCGGCCCAGCGCGCGTCGCCAGGGTCGAGCGCCATCGTCGCCAACAATTGATTGACGCGCCAGCCATACTCCGCGTTGTGCTGTTGCTCGCCATATGCCACCACCCCTTCCATCAGCGAGACAACCTGTTCGGTGCTCGGACGGTGCTTCTCACGGTAGCCTTCGTAAACGCCGCTGAGATCGATTTTGTCTTTATAGGGGTGACCCATGGCGGCGCGCAGGAGTACGCGTCTCATCTCCGCGTCCACCGCGGCGAGCAGGTCGCCGCGCTCGATCGCCTCGTCGCGCTCCCAGCCGAGCGTCGGCTCATCCTTGTCCGTCGGCGTGGCGGGTTGAACGCTCGGGGCGACATAATCGAGTTTGCGACCTGATTCTTCCTCCCATTGCGCCGCCAGGTTTTGAGCTTGCGCGTTGTTCGGCTCCATGCCGAGCCATTGAAGCAGATACTTCTCGGCCTGGTCGTAAGACTCGGTTTCCAGGTAAGCCTTCACGAGTCCGTTCAGCGAAGCGGTCGCCCCGGGGGCGGCATCGACGGCCGCCACCCAGCGTTCGATGGCCGTGTCGCGATCGCCCGCCCCATACGCAATCCAGCCCAGTCCGTTGAGCGCGGCGGGGTGCTTGGGGTTCAGCGCCAGACACTTATCGAAAGCCTCTTTGCCCTCCTCCGCCTCGCCCTGATTGGAGAGAGACCAACCCAAACCGTTCCACGCCTCCGTGAAGTCCGCGTCATTCTCCAACGCCGCGCGGAACGTCGCCTCCGCTTCCTTCAAATCGCGGTTCTGCCACAGTTTCCAGCCCGCCGATGTCAATGTCGCGGCCGCCTGCGCCCGTTTCTCATCGATCGCCTGGGCGTCTGATGGTTCACTCTTGGCCGCCGCTTCGTCTTCCGGCCCGCCCGAAGCGATACGGTTGACGCCGATCCCGCTCAGCAAGACCGCGCCGGTGAAAACCAGAAAGCCGAACCGGGAGACCCCGCCCAGCCGAGCCGACGCACGAAGTCCATCGTGGTTGAGCAGCGCCGTGATACGCCGGCTGATCTGGCTGCGCGTCGCGAACAGTCCCCCACCCAACGCCAGACGGCGACGGCCCTGGACCTGGACGAGCATGCCGTAGAGCAATTCGGAGTAGTGGGTGGGCTCTTGGGGCGAGTGGACCAAGGCGCGGTCGCAGGCGCGCTCGGCGGCCTCCTTCCAACGCCGCCCCGCCCACCAGGCGACGGGATGGAAAAAGAACAGCGTCCGCGTGATCTGACGCAACGCGTTGGCCCACGGGTCGCGTAGCTTCCAGTGCATCAACCCGTGGCGCAACGCCCAGTTGATTTTCTCCCCATCGCCGCTCTCGAGCAGCCAGGTCGGCATCAGAATGACCGGCCGCAGCACACCGGCCAGGGCCGGCGATTCGAGGTCATCGGTGACCTTCGCCGGCGGAGGATTAGACATCCCGAGCGTGTCGGCCACGGCTTCCAATTGTTGGCTCAATGCGCGATCGGGAGCCACCGCGCGCCGAATCAAGCGCTGCATGCGAATCCAATCGAAACTAAGGATGCACAAGAACAACGCCACTCCCACGGTCCAGAGCCGTTGGAACCAATCGATCCACGTAGAGGACACGATCGTTTTCGATTGCGATGGGCCTTGAGACGCCGACATGGTTAGCCGAGTTCTCCCGGCCGCTCCCGGCGTGCGCGCTCCGAGGCTCGAACCGGCTTGCGGCCGGTCAGGCTGAAACGTAACAGGGGCGGCAAACCCCTCAAAGGCCATCGCGCCCGCCGGCGCCGTTCCCTCGGACCGACTCATCGCGGGCGTCGCGTCCAGGCTGATCAGCGGAACGAACGATCCCATCATGAGGCTTGCCAGAGGCTTGAGGAGCATGAGCGCCCAGAGCAAAGCCACCAGACGCGGCCGGCGCATGCACGCCAGGTGGATCAGCACCTAAACCGCCGCCGCCAACGCCGCCAGTTCCAAACTGGCCAACGCCAAACGCTCCACGAGACCAGACCCGACGACCCCAGCCGCCCCGTTACCCGACCATGCCAAGAAGTTCATGAGTCCCTTCCTCTCGTTTTGGTTTCATCGATCAGCTTGCGGATCTGACGCAATTCGTCCTCATCGATCGACTCATCCCTGAGTAGGTACGCGATCGCCTGCGAGGGCGATCCCTTGAACAGGCCGCGAATCATCTGTTTCAGCGAACGCCGGGCGACGGACTCGCGGCTGTGTAGCGGCCTCAGCCGGAACCCCCGCTCGATCGTCGGCACCGGCGCCAGGTAGCCCTTCTTGCGCAGGTTGGCCAGCACCGTGCGGATCGTCGTCGGTGCCAGCGGCGGCGACTTTCCCCGGTTAAATGTCTCGATCACCTCGCGCGAGGCGCACTCCCCCAATTCCCAGACGACGTTCATCACCTCCAGCTCCAGCGGAGATAGATCGGCCTGAGCGGCCGTGGGCCTGCGTGGGGACATATTCACGATCACCTCGAAAGAGAGTATAGCCTAAAACTATATTAATAGTCAATGGCTATTTAACAAATTATTCTGGGTGTTCCGCTCGCCACCTTCCCGCCACTTTTCGCGGCGCCGAGCGATTGGAGTTGACGATTTTGCCCCCATGGACGAAAGTGCCTCTATAATTATAAAATACCTTCTTGGGAGCCGGTCGGTGGGGCGTAGGGCAAAGTCAGAGACGAGCAAGCGGGCGGAGTTGACCCCGCTGGAGCTGCGCGTCATGCAGGTGCTCTGGGAGCGCGGCGATGCGACCGCGGCCGAAATTCGCCAGGCGCTAGTCGTCCAGCCTCCGCTGGCCGGCACGACCGTCCACACCGTACTGGCCAACCTGCGCAAGAAAGGCTACCTGGCGCCGATCCCGACCATCGAACGCGCGCTACGCTTTCGCCCGCGGGTCAGTCGCGAGCAGGTCGCCCGCTCCTCACTCACGCATCTACTAGGCAACTTCTTCGGCGGCTCGCCGCACCGGCTGATGGCCCACCTGATCCGCGAGGAGGAGCTTGACGAGGAGGAACTGGGCGAGATCCGAAAACTGTTGCGAGCACACGGGTCCGTCAAGGGGAAGACATCGTAGACTCCGTTGCCCCTCCTTGGAGTTATGGAAACATGGATCGAGGAGCGGGTTTTTGATGGAACCATCGGCGCGCCCTTGCTACGCTGGGCCACGTTATTCATCAATCCAACATCTGGGTGGTCTGCCATGCGAAGAGGATGCCTGATCGGCGTGATCATGATTTGCCTGATAGGCGAAATCGGGCAGGCGGCTGAACCTAGTCACACCAAGTTTAACGCGAGCGACGGCCTGGAGGTCCACGCGAACCTCTATGTCTCCCACGGCGACGAAGCCCCGTTTATCGTGTTGTTCCATCAGGCCCGCTGGAGTCGGGGTGAATACCGGGAAATCGCGCCCAAACTCCTGGCCCTGGGCTACAATTGCATGGCGGTGGATCAACGGTCGGGCGGCGAGGTCAACGAGGTGCGAAACCTGACCGCCGCTCCCAAAGACCCCACCTATCTCGACGCGCTTCCCGACATGGAGGCCGCCGTCCATCATGCTCGCGAACACTACGCCAAGGGCAAACTGGTTATCTGGGGCAGTTCGTATTCGGCGGCCTTGGCCTTCGTCGTCGCGGCGGAACACGCGGGTCAAGTCGATGGCGTCGTTTCGTTCTCGCCGGGCGAGGATTTTTCGCGTTTTGGCAAGAGCAAAACCTACATCGCCGACGCGGCCAAGTCGGTCGACGCCCCAACGTTCATCTCCTCGGCCAAAACCGAGGTCCCCAAATGGGAGCCCATCTGGAATGCTCTGGCCGCCGCGGAAAAGGAGCGTTACATCCCAAAGATCGAGGGCCGGCACGGCTCACGGGCGTTGTGGGCGCAAATGGAAGGCCACGAGGCCGTGTGGGGCGCACTGACGGCGTTCCTGCGGCGTCATTTCCCTCCACAAGCGACGCCGGAGCCCGCGTAGTCGCCGCCATAGAATTCGTCGCTTTGTTAGCTGCCGAAAGCATGGAGAGCAATGACATGACAATGCTGAAGGATGTCAAAAAATCAGATGATTGGATAATTGAGTGCTTCAAAACTGAGGGAGCAAGACTGGATCATTCCATTTCCAGCTTTGCCCATATTGATAACTTCTTCGACAAGTAATCAAGCAACGGTTAGGTCAAGCCGGGATCTCCTCTTTCCGAATCCCTCGGGTCCATTTGCTTTGCAATTGGTTCATATATTGGAGAGACACTGATTGCCACAGTGGGCGGAAATGGAATGTAACAGAAGATGATGAAGTCGGAATAGAGGTGGAGTTGAATGATGGTACAAAGTGCTGGCCAGTTCAGCGAGTCATGAAAAGGTTCAAGAATGGTAAAGAAGACGCAATTTATTCTTACTGGTGTGCTATTGCCGGTCAGCAACCACCTTCAAATAAGCCGTGGTGGAAAGTGTGGGGCAGCTAACAAGCAGCTTCAGCTGAGCGCGAAACTGTGGCGATTCTGAGCATTTGTGGTAATCTCGTAAGTGCTGGTGGTGATTTGCGCGCCAGCTGAGCCTAACAATGGGCGTTGGAGGCGGGGGGCCAAAAGCTCGTATCCCGTCGATCCATCGAAGAAGCTCCAGGCGCGAAGCGAATCCGATCAATAAACATCCCAGTCCGTGACGGCATTGTTCACTCCCAACCTCAAGTTCCAACGAAGCGGCGAGTCGGCGAATTCAAACTCCTCCTCGATCGGTTCATAAGCCGCATCGACGAAGGAGAACCTAAACCGATACCTCCCCGGCCCCCTCAGCGGGACTTCGTAATGGCCGTCGGCGCGAGTTTCCCAATGTTCATCGTTAGGCCAGGTCAGGTCGAGCAGGTCGATTCGGGTCTCGAGCGGTTGCTGCGTCACCCCGTCCGTGATCCTGCCGTATAACCGCGCATGACCGTCATGGGCCGCCTCCAGCAGGCGTTCCCAACCCGGTCGCATGCCGGGCACGATCACTTCACGCGTCGTCGCATAAAGAGGCTGGTAGCTCTCGGCGCCGATTTCGGCCGTGTACGAGAACACGCCGTGCATCGCATGGGCACTGTCGGTCAATAGGCCATTACTTGGCAAGCCCCCATGATGTCCCGTAAAGCCATACGCCTCGCCGTCCTCGTCCGTGCATAGTCCGGCCACGATCTCTCCGAGCGGCCTCATCGGTTCCGGCTGGGGCCCATCGGCGTTGAGGTCGCCGTAGGGCGATAGAATCAGCGCGCTGTAACTGTGCATGGAAAGGTGATAGGCAGGGCGCAATCGATCGAGCAAGCCCAAAATGGCCTGCGTTTCCGGTTCCGAGGCGGGGGCCGGCCCGCGATAGATTTCCGACGTCGGATGCGGACTGGACCCCGAGTCGTCGCTTCCCCACATGAAAGGGGCGTTGCGATTCAAGTCGACCCCGTCTTGATTGATCTCAAAGAAGCCGTTTCCGTTGTTGTCGCGCGCGTTCTTGCGCCAGGCTAGGTTGATGTCGTCGCTCTTTTTGCGGCCGTCGGGATTCAGACACGGGATGACGTAGATCTCGAGATGATCGACCCATGCGCGATACCGTTGATCCAACGCATACCTCGTCAACAACCGGTGAATGATATCAAGGGCGACTTCGGTCGGTGGGTATTCGCGCGCATGGATATTCGCGTCGAAAACAATCGCGGATTCCTCTTCGTCCAGATCGACGTTGTCCGAGATTTTCAGCGCCCAGATTTGGCGCCCCTCATGGCTCTGGCCGATCCGGATACGTTTGGCCAGCGTCGGGTATTGGTTCTGGAATTGCGCCAATAAAGCGGCCACCTGGTCCGCGCCATGATAGCCGTCGTCGATCACGATCCCGCTGGGAGCACCGTGTGGACCGATTTTGGATACCTGATCCGGACAAACGTCGCGGTAGCCGCGCAGCGGGCCGTGAAGTCGGATATCGACGGATTTCAACCCCATGAGCTTCTCGATCTGGGGTTTCGTCCCGATGAGCAGCGGAGAAGGCGCGCCAGGCAGACACGGTCCTTCTTCAAATACCTCGCCGCCAAACCGCCACGCCATGCGGTCACCGCCGAGAAAGACCCGTTGCGGCGCGGCGGCGGACTGATCGCGAATCGAAACGGAAAAGAGGACCGCCGATCTCTCGGTCGCGCCGATGGGAACCGCCGCGCCACAAATCAGCAAGACGAGAGCGCACGCTTGGGAAGGAGAAAGGAGTTGCCCGCATCGATGACGGCGACCCTCACGCCTCACTATAAAGACACTCCTTGAAATGAAACAGAAGCACCGCGACGGTGAGCAGCGCGAGGCTGACGCCGCAGATCACGCCCAGGCTCAGCCAGACCGAGGCGGGTTCGCCGAGCAATTGGAACAATCTGCGTTCAGCCCCCAGCTTTTCGGGAAGCAGCGAATGAAAATAGTGCGAGCCGGTCCAGTACTTGAGCGTGTGCGGAAGGTAATAAACGCCGGCTTCCCAGATGATGAGCAGAGCGGCGTAAAGGCCCGACTTGAAGATCGAACCCATCACGACCGCGATCGTGCCGTAAAACCCCAGTGCCAGCACGATCACCGCTGATTCCTTGACGAGCCCCATCAGCCGCCCCCCAGTGAAGAGCTCGCGCATGAGGGCCTCCACGCCCGCCCCCGGCAGGATCAACACAAGATAGGTCAGCCACAGACTGGCCACGCAGGTCGCGCCGGCCAGGATAAGATAAGCCGCGAACCGGCTCGTGAGCAGCAGCCAACGCGGCAAGGGCTGCATCAGCAGGTAGTGGAGCGTGCGATCTTCCATTTCCTGACGAGAGACGGCGAACCCGAACAGATTGGCCACGAAGAAGACAATAAAGTGCAGGTAGAGGATGCGCACAAATCCCTGGTAGATCGGAGAATTGTCGCCAAGCGCCTCACCGGCGAAAAGTATGATCAGCGCCAGGGCAATCGGAATGGCGGCCATCCCGAGGTTCACCCACATGAAATTGGAGCGTCTAAGTCGCATGAGCGAGAACGCAAGGACCGCCCATAAGACTCGCAGGCCCCCGGACGACGGTGCATTTTCATGATGATTGTCCATGGTTCCAGCCATAAAGCAGCGTGTCGATTCACTTCAAGATATAAGGTGCCTCAAAAAATTCAGTCCCGGCAGGGACGATTGCTTTCAGCCCGCCACGCAAGTGGCGGGAAATCAAACCGATAACGAATTGGAGTCCCGTAGGGACGACTGCAAACCGGTTTTTTTATGTTCCCTTTAGATCTAATGGTGTTCCCTGCCCGATAGATATTGATAGATCGACTGCACGTTCTCGTCGGCCAGCGTCACCACGTCGACTTCCAGATCGTGCTCCAGGATGATGCGGTTGAGCTTCAGAAAAAAGGCGTCGGGATCGCGGGTCAGCAGCGTCAGCGAGGTCTCGTCGGTCAGGTCCAGGCTGATGACTCCGTCCTCGGCCAGGACCAGCTTCGCCAGCCGGCGCGGCTCGGTGCAGCGCACGTAGACGCGATAGGGATGCTTGCTCAGCATGTCGCGCACGTGCCGCACCTGTCCCTCGGCCACGACGTAACCGTTGCTCATCATCAAGATATGGTCGGTCATCTGTTCGATCTCGTGCAGAATATGGCTGGAGATCAGGAGCGTGCGGCCCTGGCGCGCGTAGTCCTCGAACAGCCGCATCATCTCGCGCCGCCCGACCGGGTCCAGTCCGTTGAACGGCTCATCGAGGATCAGCACCTCGGGTTCGTGGGCCAGCGCCAGCGCGATCTTGATCCGCTGGCGCATCCCTTTGCTGTAGGCGCGGATGCGTTTGTCGCGCTGCTCGCCAAGCGCGACCCGTTCCAGCGTCTTGTCGGCGGTCCGGGTCGCCCACTCCCGGCCTCGGCCATGCAGCGTCAACATCGAGCGGATGAACTCAAGGCCGGTATACTTCTCATAGAAGTTGTCGACCTGTGAACAGTAACCCATCCGCCGGCGTAGCTGAGGGTTATTCCAAACGGGCCGGTCCAATACGCTCACGCGTCCCTGACCGGGCCGGATGACCCCGCTGATGACGTTGAGCAGCGTCGACTTGCCCGAACCGTTGGGGCCGACCAGCCCCGTGATCCCCGCCCGGATGTCGACGCTGACCTTATTCACGCCCAGGATCTCGCCGTACCAACGCGAGACCTCCTCCAGACGAATCGTCGCTTCGCCGCCGCGGGCGTCTTTGGGATCAGCGCCCATGCCGCACGACCTTCTCCAGCCTCCACTTAAAGACCACGGCGCAAAGAGTGAGGTGGGCCGCGATGCTGATCCATATCAAACCGGGATCGATCATCTCACGCCGATGGGCCAAATCGAATTGGTGATAGCCCAGATCAACGAGGGCCGACAACGGCGAGACGGCCCGGACGTTGATATCGCCGAGCTCCGCATAAAGCATCCGCCCGATGATAAGCAGACCAATAATATAGACCACCATGGCCGTCCCGAAGTAACGCGCGTTGCGGATCAAACTGGAGGTCGCCAGGCACAACATCGTGAGGCAGACCGCGATGACCAGGCAATAGGCCGTGATCGAACCGAAGATGGGCGCGCGGTCGTTCCAGAAATAGAGTCTCCACGGCGTGTTCTCCGCGGCGATCGTCCACTGAACCAAGAACAGGAAGCCGGCCTGCGCCCACGTGAGCAGCATGAAGACGGAGAAGAGGACGAAGAACTTGCCGAAAAAGTACTCCCAGCGGCTGATCGGTTTGGAGACGTAGAGCACCAGGGCGCCGTGCCGCATGTCCCCGGCGATCAGGTCGGCGCCCAGGACGAACGCCAGCGCGAAACAGAACGGCAATTGAATATCGATAAAGTTCTTGAAAAAGAAGGCGTTGGCGGGCGGCAAGACATCCGTGGGAAAGCGGAAAGCGACCAGCAGCTCCTGGTTGGCGAGAAGATAAAGATAGCCCAACCGCAAGAGGAGTTGAACGCATCCGAGTGTAAAGAGCCAAATGACCAACCGCCGGCTCACCGCCTCCATGAACGCGAACTTCGGGATCGCCAACCAGCGGCGCAGCGGCCCGCGGCATTTGCCCTCCCAGGCGCGGTAGCTCATGTCATGGACCGGCATCGGCGCGTCCCTCTCTCACCAGCTTGGGCTCCGCGGGCAGCTCGTCTTCGAGCACCTTGAGGAAGATGTCCTCGAGCGTGTCCTTCTTGGCGTAGAAATGCCGGATTTGGACCCCGAGGCGGTCGGCGGCCTCGAAGATCCGGCGCGGCGTCAGGCCATCGGCGAGCGTCACCTCCAGCCCTTCCCGGTCGTCCGCGCGACAACCGCACCCGATCCTGCCCAGCTCGGCCAGGAACCCGTCGAGGTCGCCCTTGACCCGTATTTCGTAAAGGTTCTCCTCGGTCTGCTTCATCGCCTCGATGTTGCCCGACGCAACCACCCGGCCCCGTTTGAGCACCATCACCTCGTGGCAACATGCCTCGATATCGCGCAACAGGTGGGAACTGATGATCACCTTGGAGCCGCTGTTTTGGATCATGTCGCGGATCAGGCCGAGCATCTCGTCGCGCGCCGTCGGGTCCAGGCCGTTGGTCGGCTCGTCGAGAATCAGGATGCGCGGCCCGTGGATCAGCGTCTGCGCCAGCCGCACCTTCTGCTGCATCCCGTAACTGAACCCCTCGATCTTGCGGTAACGGACCTCGCCCAGACCGACGTAAAAGAGGACCTCGTGGGCCCGCTCCATCGCCGCCCGCGGCGCCAGCCCGCACATCTCGCCCATGAAGCGCAAGAACCGCACAACGGTCATCCCCGCCAGGTAACTCTCGTGCTCGGGCATGTAGCCGATCAGCTCGCGGATGCGCTTGCCCTGGCGTTGGATATCCAGCCCCTCGATCCGCGCCGACCCCGATTCGTGCCGCACCAACCCCAACAGCGCGCGGATCAGGGTGCTCTTCCCCGCCCCGTTCGGGCCCAACAACCCCAATGCCTTGCTCTCGAGCGCAATCGATACTTGGTCCAGCACCTTCTGCTTGCCGTAACGGACGGTCAAGTTTTCAAGTTCGAGCAGCAAATTCCCGTGATCCAATCAAGCGGCAACCGGCCCAATGGCCATGAATATGAGTGTCCAAACCATCAGTATAGTTGCAACTCCCCACCAGGTGAAGCGAGAATTAATTTGGAACGGGGCGCGGGGTGCATCTGGGTTCGCCCACCCCAACCAGGGCAAGAGGGCCGAACCCAGCGCGGGCGGAAGCGGGCCTGGATGAGTTCGGAAATCCCAGCCCCCGCAACGGGCGACCGGTGCCGCCGCGGGGATGTCGTCAACGGGCCATTCAGGCGAATCCGGGAGGTGGCCGATGCGTATAGTACGGCAATGGGTTGGGGGGACAATGTCCGACCAAACTTTTCGGTGCCCAGGGCGAGTCTATAGTATAGATAGGGCTGAACAAATGGGAAAAACAGACATCGAGATCATCATAAACAGAGTTGCAACCCATCTCGCGCTCGCCTTTTGCGTTTTTTCGGCTGCCGGTCCGCGCGCCGCGGGACCGCTGAGTTCGCCGGGGACGGGCAATAATAGTGGTTCGGCGGGCCCGGTCTGGCGCTGGAATGAGACGACGGGCAACAATGTGACCCTGGACGGCCTCTCCTCGCTCGAAATACCGGTCACCACTGAATTCAATCAGTACATCGACACGGCCATCTCCGAGCCGCTGAGCGGCAAGTCGCTGGCCTTCGTCGCGATTTTCTCGAAGAGCGGCGGGGGCAACAGCGTCATGGGATTCGCCCGCGACCAAACTTGGGGGCAGGGTGCCGCCCCGACCAAGCAACGCTTCTTCAAGATCATAGGCGTTGATCTGTTCATCGCCCAGGAGTTCATCCCCACCAACACCGACGAGGACACCGGGGTCGATATCGTCCCCGACACCCCCCAGGGCTTGATGATCAAGGTGGCCCCCGATGGCGGCGTGACCTATTTCTATCAGAACGGGGCGGACAAGAACATCCAGAGCGAAGCCTGGCAAGACATCACCCCGGCCTCCAGCCCCGTCGGCAATCTCTCCGGGTTTGATCCCTTGGTCAGCATGATCGGCGTCAACAGCCTCACGGGGGGGATGGGAACGATCCGGGTCGACAAAATCGGGCTGTATGATCTCACGGACGGTGTTTCAGCCATCGTCGAGGATGAATTCGAGGACCGCGCGGGCGACCCCCGGCCGCTGCCAAAGCTCAACAACCTTTTCCCCTTCGGCGGCCGCCAGGGGACCGTCCAAGACGTGCTGATCAAGGGCGAGAACCTGCAAGGTGCCTATGCGATTTGGTTCGGCAAGGGGAGCAAGGTCTTTTCGCTCGATCCCGCCGAGTCGACCCCCGCAGGCGCGAAGATCACGCAGGCCGGCGACGGCTTGCAGGCCGAGATCAAGGGTGATCCCGCCGCGACCCAGATCAACGTGCGACTGGTTATCCCCCCGGACGCCCCGGCGGGCGATCACGCGCTGAGGGCCGTGACGCCCAACGGGCTGAGCAGTGCCGTGTCTTTCTGGGTCTCGCCCAGTCCGGTCATCCGCGAGGCCGATGGGGAGCGTAACACCCCCGCCACGGCCCAGCCGATTCCCGTCCCCTCGGCCGTCAATGGCCAAATCACGGCCGTCGGTCAGTTGGACCACTACGTGCTCGAGGTGGACGAGCCGCGGACGCTGAGGTTCGAGGTGGCCAAGATGAACGGTGCCGGGTTCGACCCGGTGCTGGCGCTTTTCGAGACCAAGGGCAGTTGGCTGGACCCGGATCGCCACAAGCGACTGACGTTCAACGAGGAGGTCGCATACGGGACGTTTCCGCCCAACCGCGTCGTCACGTATGACTTCAGCGAACCGGGGCGGTATCTGATCAATATCGGCTCGATTTTCACCCGTAGCGGGGCCGATTTCTGGTATATGCTCCGGATTTCCCAAACCGAGCCGTTGAGTCCGCTCGCCAGCGGGCTCGAGGCCGCGCAGGCCAAGCTCCAGGGCTTGCAGGCCCGCGCATTCCGGCCAACCAATTTCAAGGTGGTCAGCGCGGCGGAGGCTGCGGCGGCCCAACCCGGCGCGTCCCCCGCCGCCTCGCCCCCCGGCCCGGGCCAGACCGCCGTCATCGAAGAGACGGCACCCGTCCCCCCGGCCCAGACGCTCAACGGCGCCCAGGAGACCGAACCCAACGACGAGCCCGGCACGCACACCCTGGCGTTCACCGTCCCGGCGCTGGTTGAAGGCGTGATCGGCGAGGGAGGGGACATCGACCATTTCCGGTTCACGGCGAGTGCTGGTCAGCAACTGGTTTTCGAGATCGAGACCCCGCGCGCGGCCCCGCCGCTGTTTAATCCGCGCATCGACGTGACCGATGCCGAGGGGAAGGAAATTATCACCAATCTCCAGTTCTCCGGAGCGACAATCACATCCGTCGCCGGCCGCGTGGTTGCGAAATTTGAAACGGCAGGCGAATACCACTTGGCGGTCCGCGACGTCACGAGCGTGCACGGTGGGTCCGAGTATTACTACCGCGTGCTCGTCCGGCCCGAGCTCCCGCA
>Ga0310121_10002277_pt1 | contig 18435 bp, 16 predicted proteins | sample CB27_Tmax_986_MG_FD_203504 | JGI IMG/M metagenome (GOLD analysis project Ga0310121, IMG submission 203504) | Marine microbial communities from Western Arctic Ocean, Canada - CB27_Tmax_986 | ecosystem: Environmental > Aquatic > Marine > Oceanic | place: Canada: Western Arctic Ocean | collected...
TGAAATCGGAAATCGTCACGGCAAGCGAGCGCTCGACGAGGTGGCGAGCATCGTGAAGCCCGAGACGCTCCTGGGCTGGCACCGGAGGCTTGTGGCGAAGAAGTTCGACGGCTCTAAGAACCGTCAATACCCGGGGCGGTCGTTCTTTCGGAACGCTGGGTTTTCGTATTGGAATCCGGTAGAATCACTCCCTTTTTCTGATGCAACGCATCGCCAAACTACAGACAAGGTGCTGGTCAAGGCTGACATGGTTTGCCTCGGGGGATCTCCTCGAATTTGCTCAACGCACCGCCGGACAGGCTGACAGCATGATCTACACCGCCACGATCACCAGCACGTCGCTCCGCCTGCGAGAGAGCCGCATCGTCGCGGACCTGCTCCTGCAAGCCCTGAGCGACGAGGCGTGGAAGGAGGCGGTCATAGAGCAGAACGTGCTGCAGATGGGCAGCCCCGTCACCATCACGCGGAGCTCCAACATTCTCCGAGCCCGGCTCGAGCCCCTGGGCGAAGGGCTGTGGAAGATGGTGCGCGATGGCGGACGAGCGGAAGCCACCCAGGCAGCCTTTGCCGGCACGGTCAAGCACAGCCGACTCCTTGGCGACTTTATGGACATCACCATGCGAGAGCAGCGAGCGCTCTTCTCCAAGAAACTCGAGCACCGAATGTGGAACGAATACATCGCTGGTTGCCGTGGGCGCGACCCGGACATGCCCGTTTGGTCAAGAAATTCGTCCGTCACTTCGACCGCGAGGCACGGCGCAAAACGGGTTGACCAGGCGGTAGCTGACCACAGCCTGTGATTCAACCTCCAACTCTAACGGGCCGAGGCCAAGCCCTCTCAAACCGCTGCAGGAGCGCGTTTGAGCTTATTGACCAGACGCGTTCCAAATCGGAATCGTCTCGATTGACAACATTCTCCCCGTCGCAGGCGCGATCGTAGACGTCGGCCTCTTTTTCGGACTCCTCCATCCGAGCTTCACGACTTCGGAAATAGGTCACACCCGCGGCAAAGACTTCCCGGCTCCCGATAGGTGCTTCCGGGTCGCTAATCGGTGACGTTTCGCGGAAATCCTCGAGCGCCGCCTGGATTTTCGTGCCTGCGAAGAGAGCGTCGATGGTGAAAGATTCCGAGCGCAGCCAGCGGCCGTCGCGCTCGACGAAAACAGCTTCACGGGCTGGACAGAGTTTCAACGTATGTTAGTGTCTCGTATTGCTTCTGGGCACGTTGTTTCTGCTCACTGCGACATATATGGAGAACAACTTCTCGATGTTCTGGACCGCTCCTGCCCTTGTGACGCGCTCCCGTTAGAAAACAAGCTGACCACTACCGTCATTTCGGTACATGAACGCACGTCCTCCATGACATTCTCGGAACGGATTCGGGCGAGCCTCGAGAGCCTGACACCCTCACGAAGGCAATGGTTGCCTCTTTACATCGCCTCTTTCGTACTCATAGCAGGGTTCTACGGATTGAGGTTCCTGTTGCTCCAGGTCCACGCATTCGACCCGGACGAGCTCTATCACCTGCACAGCGCGTGGTATGTCTCGAGAGGCGAGCTTCCTTACAAGGATTACTTCGAACAACACACCCCCTGGCTCTATTTCTCGCTCGCGCCCTGGTACTCGCTGTTCAACGTAGACACGAATTTCGGCCACGCCATCCGGTTCATGTTCCTCGCGCGAGGCTTGATGTGGCTTTTCTCCGGTGCGTGTCTCGTCCTCATTTTTCGGCTGGGAGGCTTGTGGCGCGGGGCTCGCGTGGCCTGGGTCTCGGCCGTGTTTCTGAGCATCGCGATAGTGTTTCTGGACAAAGGGCTCGAGATTCGGCCCGACGTTCCTTCGGCAGCCTTTCTGCTCGCCTGTCTCGTCACCCTCGTCGGTGCCACGCGAACGGAGTCGGGCGCGCGGCGCGAAGCGGCGTGGCGCTTTGCGGCAAGCGGCTTTCTCCTCGGCGCAGCTCTGATGTTTCAACAGAAGATCCTTTTCGTCATGCCCGGCTTCTCAGTGGCCATGCTCTGGTATCTGCTGGACCCCCGGGGCCATGGTCGTTTCAAGGAAAGACTGAGCCGCGTCAGCTGGCAGTTCGCGGGCTTCTGCGCGCCGGTGCTCGCCACTCTGGGCTACTTCGCGTTGCGGGGCGCGCTCGCGGAGTTCGTCGAGTTCAATCTTCTTCTGAACCTTCGCTATGCGCAGGAGATCGCCTTCTCACCGTTGAGCAATCTCCGGTCAATCGTCCGTGAGAACCCGATCATGGTGGCCCTCGCGCTCGGTGGGTTTGTGCAGAGTCTCCTGCACATGTTCGAGCGGCGTCGATTTCGGCGAGGTGATTTCGTCCTCGTGCTCAACACATTCGGGCTCATGGTGGGTGTCTTCCTCCTGCCCGTTCCTTACCGCCAGTACTACTTGATGCTCTTTCCACTCGTAGCGATTTTCGCTGCGACGTATCTCGTGCACATCGCGGATTGGATCGCAGGGCCCCGCGGCGCTGAAGAGAAGCCCTCGCGGCGTTGGCAGCTCTACGTCGAAGAAGGGTTGCTCGTCACACTGACCGGAGTCGCTCTTTGGCGCACGTTGTCGCTCGCCAAGCCCTTGGTTCTCCACGAGGCCTTTTATCCTTGGATGTGGGCTGTGCTCCTTCTCGTTTGCTTTCCCCTGGTCCGAGCCCGGCTGCCCGGCTGGACGCTTGCCCTGGTTCTAATGGCGCTCTGTGCTTACCCAACGGTTCAGATGCTTCAGATCCTGTGCACCACAAAGAACGAGCAGATGTTCGACCGGATGCGCTATGTCTTCGAGAACACGGGCCCGAACGACGAGGTCATGGATGGTTTCACCGGATTGGGCGTTTTCCGACCTCACGCCTATTTCTACTTTCTGTTGCTCCGCGATGTGCGGGCCATGATCACATCAGTGGAGTTAGACCGGCTCCTCGCGGATCTCGAGTCAGGGAGAATGGCGCCAAAACTGGTCTTCCTCGACAGGAACATGCGCTTGTTCTCGGACCGAGTCGCGGAATTCATCGAACGCAACTACGAGCCAGTCGGCGAGGGCGTGATTTGGCGACCGAAAGGGCCCTGGCTCGATGTCAACTTGGCACGTCCGACCTCGCGGCTCTATCTCGGACGGCCGCCCGCCGACGCGCTGGCCGGGCCAGGCTGGTATGCTCCAGAGACCGAAGGCGAGAGAAGCTTTCGCCGATCGAGGGGACGCCGTTCCTGGCTACGGGTTCCGATTCGAACTCCGGATGAATTTCGTGTGACGCTTCGAGCTCGATGGGAGTACACGCGTGCCCCGGCGAGCTTCGATTTGGCGGTCAACGAGCACCGGGCAGGCCGAGTCAACTTGGCGCCGGGATGGCGCGATTACACCTTCACCGTGCCTTCCGAGCTCCTCGTGAATAATGGGGTGAACAGTTTTGTCCTCACGTACTCCACCCTCCCTTACCGGGTCGACCCCGACTACCGCGGCAGGAATACTTTGATCGCGCTGGAATACCTGCAGCTCGAGCGCGGGAGCTTTTAGAAGGAACTCGGCTCTCATTTCGCCGCGCCGCATGGATTCGGCGCTCGAGGCGCGAGCGAAAGCAGCAGCAAGACGAAACCTACGGTGTTGACGCAAGCGAGGGGCAACGTGAGATCAAACCCGGCTGCCATGCGCCAACCGGTAATCCACCGGCTCGCCGGCTCAAGCAAAGCGTGCCTCGGACCGTAGAATCGACCCAAACCGGAGAACAAGAGCAGCGCCAGCACGTAATTCGCCGAAGTGACTGCAGCGAGGACTCGATGTCGAGAGTTCGCCAACCCCGTGGACAAAAGAAGCAAAAACATCAGATGGGCGTGGTTTTCGAAGACCCCGACAGACATCATGCAAAAAGCGAAGAACAAGGTCGCCCCGCACAGGAGCCCCGCAGGCGACCCACTCCACTGGCGAAGCCGCCAGACCAACCCGGCTGCGGTCAGGAGAACCAGGCTGGTTCCAATCGTCCCAGCGGGAAAGGCGACGTCCTGAAGTCTGAGGAACGCCACGCGGGACGTGAGCGCGACGCCACTTTCTGCCACATGGATGAGATGCGTGACCACCCACCAGGGGTTGGCATAGCCGCTCGACAGATTGCCCGGAGAGAAAGCGCGTAGGACGTGGACCAGCATAGGGGCCATGGTTCCGTGAATCAGATACGGAGCGATGGCGATGACGGTTGCCCCGAGCCCTCCGACCGAGAAGCCGAGGAACTGCTTGAAAACGGTCGTTCCCCTCTGGTTGACCACGACGGCCGCCGCCGCGATGGGGATCACGACAACGGCTAGTGGCTTCAACCAGCACGCGAGCGCCAGAAGCGTGCCGGCGAGGGCGGCCCGTCCTCGTCCCGCAACGACCAAGGCGGCGGCGGCGAGCGGGACGTAGGCTCCATCCTGAAACCCGAGCACAGCGCTACTGAGCCAAGAGACAGGAAGTGCCCAGTAGAGCGCGGCCAACATGAGCCCGCGATCGGGTTTGTCGCGGAAGGCCCAAAGCAGGAGCACGACGGCTCCCAGGTCCCCGAGGACAGCCGGGAGCTTGACGGCGACGTTCTGGGCTTCGCCGTACTCAAGAAACGGCATCGTCCAGCGAACGGCATGCCACGCGCCGAGCCAGAGCGCCATGGCCATTGGAGGATAGTCCACGCCGTACTCGCTCCCTCCGTAAGGTGCTCTCCACGTTTCTTCCTCACCGCGAAGCTGGGCGAAAAACTGGCCCTCCGGAACGGTCTCGGCGGCACCGTAAACCTGACTCAGGCCGTAAGTGCTCGCTTGCTGGGTCCAGGCTTTCCAGTACTCGGTGTCGAAGGAGCCGGCTGAAGGCAAGAAGTAGATTCTGACCCAGCCGCCGAAGAAAAGGACACAGAGTAGGGCCGCGACTTGAAAGAAGCCCCGCCGCTTTGCCGCGCCCAGAACAACGCGGACCAGCACGACGCTGCTGCCCAAAAGGGTCACTGGGATCACAAGGCGCACAACGGACACCCTCGCGGGGAACGTAAGGAACGTCAACGCCGGCTGGCACGCCAACGTCACGAGGCCTGCGGTCCAGAGACCCGCCGCGATGGCAAACGGCGGGCCTCTCAACTTCGCAAACACAAAAACGGCAACGCTCGTCAAGAAGAGGGCAAAGAGTGCCAGCCCCCAAGGCGTCGGAAGTTTCTCGAGGATCAGCGCTTCGATCCGTGGCGGAGGCTCGACGTCCCCGCCCCAGACGAGCTCGACGCGGAGTCCCGGCACGGTGGCAGGCGGTATATTAATGATCGCCGACGCCTGAAGTCCGAAACGGATAGGGTACGCCTCGGCGCGGTCAATGGACACCGCCAAAGTGGGTCTTGCCAGGGCGCCCGGGTCCCGCTCGACTCGGATTTCGAGCTGGCGTGCCGCGCTGCGACCCACGCCCGGCAAGGTCACGACGGCTCTTTCAGGAATGTGACCTCGTGGATCGGCTCCGAGAACCAGACGCCTCCAGCCGGCAGAGCCAGAATCGATCCGTACCGGCGACGCCTCCCCGACAAGAAGGCCCACGGCGGCGACGATCCCGGGCCCGAGCACCAAAGCCAACCGACCCTTTGCGCTCATCAAAGCTCGAGAATAGCTCGCAAAATACGGCAAGGAGACACAGTCGTTTCGACGAGTCTCGTCCGAACGAGATTTCCGAGCACGAGCAGGCGCTCAGCTCTCGTCGTTGGGAACTCGCACTCGCGTTCTAGATCCCCTCGAGAGGCGTTTCCGATTCTTTACGCAGCAGCGAAACCAGTCGGCCATGCGCTGACCCACGATCTCGTGCCCTCGATTGTTGAGGTGGGGATCCCCGGCTAGGAACAGACGCTCGTTGGTGCCCGTGACATGTGAGCGCAGAATCGGGAGCAGGTCGAGACAGGGGATATCACGGTCGCGCGCAAACACCTCACGGTACGCTTGCGGGAAGCCGATGTCGTAGTCGGCTCCGGATTCCGCCCGAGCGTGGACCCGCTCCGACATGGGGAGGATGAGCGACACGAACAGGCTTGCTCCGAGCGAGACGGCGATGAATGTCATGCGCCGCGCACTGGGAATCTTGCTGGATCCAGCCATAGGTTGTTGAGGTGAATAGATAGTTCGATCCTCCCTAAGTGCGAGAAACGAAGCAATTCTACACTGCGAGAAGCAGGACGGGCGGAATTAATTCGAGCGTCGCCCGCGGGTCCAGAGACCGTTCTCGAGACTGGTAGGGTCGAGGATGCGGTCGTGTGCGTCTCCCTTATCTCCCTCGTCAGGTAATCTGACGCAGTCGTGGTGCCCACGTTCTCCTGGCCGCGCGACCCGAGAACGGCTGCGGGGTCAACAGAATGGAGCGAGCATACAGCGTCTGACGCACCCACTCGGCAAAGGTCAAGGGTTCTTTCGCGCGAACCTATCGCAACGGCTCGCGGCCGCCACGGAACAGGACCTGGAGGTCAAGAGGAGATCATGCGGTAGCGACGAATATCGGGTGGTGAGCTCAGGAGTGGCAACACCACGGGAAGCATTGCGGTGATGTGGCTCGAAGCGAGGTGAGCCTCGAAAGCAGCGTCGTTCTCGTATTCCTGCACGAAGAGGAAGTCCGCCGAGCTCTCGCCATTGACGAAAAGCTCGTAGCTCAGACATCCGGGCTCCGCCCTCGTGGGCGCAACGAGCGCCAGAAACTCCTTACGGACGCTCGATTCTTCTCCAGGTCGTGCCGTGGCGTGCGCCACGACGTGCAGGGTCTCTTTCGGCATGTTCTTGTTCCTCGCGAGATTCTAACTCTAACGAGTCTGCGGCAGAGACGGGGCAACTCGTTCATGTAGAATCCACTCGGGCTGCACGGAGGGAAGATAATTTGGAGCGAGCAAGAATCCATGAAACCTGGTCCTCACCGCGAGCGTTCTTCCTCGCGGCGATCGGGAGCGCCGTCGGGCTCGGCAATATCTGGAGGTTCCCCTATCTTGCGGGTGAGAACGGCGGGAGCGCTTTCGTTCTCGTTTATGTTCTCTCGATATTGCTCGTGGCGACGCCCATGCTGACGGCGGAGCTTCTGATAGGACGACGGGGAGGGCAGAGCCCCGTCAACACACTTCGCCTTCTCGCACGGGACGAAGGGTGCCACCCGCTGTGGCGTTTTCACGGTTATTGGATGTTGAGCATCGTCGTGCTCGGCTCGAGCTTTTTCAGCGTCATATCGGCGTGGTGTCTCGCCTATGTTCCCCTGGCCGCTTCCGGGAGTTTTTCAGGGGTGGACGGCGTGGCGTCAGAGCACTTGCTCGCGAGCTTGCAAGCGGCTCCTGTTCGAATCATCGCGTGGCACGGACTGTTCATGGGTCTCACCGTTTGGGTAGTGGCCGGGGGTATCCATCGCGGGCTCGAGCGCGCCGTGCGCTTTCTGATGCCGACGCTTTTTGTACTCCTCGTTCTGCTCGTCGGCTACGCCGCGGTCATTGGAGATCTCGGCGCGGGGCTGGCTTTTCTTTTTACGCCCGACTTCTCGCGAATGAACGCCGAGGCCATCTTGAATACACTCACGCAGTCGTTCTTGTCTGTCAGCGTCGGGGTGGGAGTCATGGTGACTTATGGCGCCTACCTTCCCCGAGGTGTTTCGATCCCTATGCTGCGTTTCTCGGAGATGATGACATACTAATTACTCCAGCTCTAGAAAAGTCAGTCGAATTTCTTGACGAACACCTCGAATTTAATGCGGCCTGGGGTCGGGCAATTAAAATAAGATTGGAGAGTGAAGTTGGTGCACATGGCAGAATTGTGAAATGTGTTAGGAAAACTCAACCCGTAGTAGATGGAGCCAGCGCTTGTCAACGACTTTTAAATTGGTCGAATTTTGGAACTGATGTCATATTTGCTGTACATCGTACTGAATGCTTTGTGAATCTGTATCTGGACAAGGATACGTATCTGATTGAAGAGCAATATGCCCACGGAGGATTTCCCACTAACGTAACTTCTGTTATAAGTGGCAATATCAAAGAATTACCCAAGCTATATTTGATTCGTCAGACTCATTCACAAAGAGCGCGTTTTAGTAAGGACTATTCAATAATTGGGAAAAGGGGGCTGCCGCGTAATGGTTCTAGCAGATTGTAGAGTCGGGGTAGCATGAGGGCTCGTTTCAAGCCCCATCTAGAACAATTGCAGAGAACTCGTACCTCAACGGGCCGAGATATGCTGGAAGGATGGTGTCTAGACCGAAACGAAAGAGTTATTGAGTTTCCGGATGAAATACTGGCGGATTTGTATCGGCAACTGCCCAAGTTTATTCTGAACGCCTATCCGGATACTGACTACTTCTACGACAAATTAGCTGAAGTATTAGGCCTGCGCAGTTCGAATATCTTCGTCACGACGGGCAGCACTGAAGGAATAAAAGTGTTATTCGAGGCCTTGGCAAGGCCGGGTGATCGGATCATTGCGTTGGAGCCAACGTATCCAATGTATAACGTATATTCAGATATTTTTCAGACGCAATATCATACCGTACCATTTTCCGAGAACTTAACCATTGATGTCTCATCTTTCATTGAAAAAATAGATAAGAAGACGGCCTTGGTGTTGTTAGCAAACCCGAATCTCCCAGTCGAGAGTATGTTGCCAATCAGAGAAATAAAAATGATTGCCAATAGGTGCCGTACATTTGATTCGGTCTTGGTAATTGATGAGGCCTATCATCTTTTTGGTGCTGATTCAGCAATAGGGCTTCTACAAGAGTACGATAATATGGTGATTCTCCGGAGTTTTTCGAAAGCATATGGGTTGGCCGGAGTACGTCTTGGTTATATGGTGAGTCAGGAAACAAATATCGAATACCTTTCAAAGACACGATCATTGGTAGAGGCTAGTGGAACCTCAATGGCAATCGCAAATTTCATGCTAGAAAACCCGGAATTGGTAGAATCTTATGTCAACCAAGTAGCTGAGGGAGCGAGATTTTTACAGGACAGCCTAACAACATTTGGTGTACGGTGGCATGGAGGTCACGTGACCAATGGAATCATGGTATTTCTTCCTGATAATCCCGCAGTAAATCAATGTGTTCAATATTTGAGAGACCACAAGATTTACGTGCGAGGAGGTTTTGGACCACCTTACGATTGTTGCTTTCGAGTGACGATTGGCCCCAAGGAAACAATGGAAAAGTTTTCTTCTAGTTTCAGGGATTGGTACTTTGATATATTCAAACCCTGCCCGCACGAAAGCAAGCTCCTTTAGAAGAAATAAATAAGAAGCCCTGTGACAATGAGATCAGATTACAAGATACTGTTCCTTTATCCAAATATTCAGCAATGCGCCATGATGCCCTACTCGATTGGGTTAATGACCGCGTTACTAAAAAGAGAGGAATTTAATGTTGGTTTGTTCGACTGTACTTTTTATCTGGATGATATTGGAACAAATTATGAGCATTTTCAAAATAGTCTAAGGCAATTTGATTGGAATGAGCGTGGCGTACATTTTAAGGAAAATAGTATGCGCGAGGATTGGATACGAAAGGTAGAAGAATTCGCGCCGAATATGATTGCGGTCTCTGTTGTCGAAAGCACCTATTCATTAGGGCGACAGATGATCGAGTGCCTGCCAAAGGAGTGGAAAGACACGGTAGTACTGTGGGGGGGTGTTTTTGCTACGTTTGGTGTTGAAAAAATACTCGGCGAGGGCGAGGGAGAATATGTAAGTAGAGGGGAAGGTGAACTCTCGATAGTTGAATTCTGTAAACGAGCGCGAGATGGAGAGCGGCTCGACGACGTACCGAATATTTGGACACGGCAGGGCGGCAAACTCATTGGCAATCAGATGAGATCTGAAATGGTCAATCTCGATAATTTACCATTTGCGGATTACAGTCTTTTCGATGATCAGGCGATCTATCGACCGATGCAAGGGCGGATGTGGAGAACAGTCGGGTTAGAAACACAAAGAGGATGTCCATACACTTGTACCTACTGTAATACCCCTTCGCAGCATAAGCTTGCAAAAGATGAATTCGGTGGAAATTTTTTTAGAAAAAAATCGATGAAACGACTCCATCAGGAAATTTCTTATTATCAGAAAAAATACGCCATTGAACTGATTTATATGCTCACCGATACTTTTCTCGCGGTTTCGAGTAAAGAGTTTGATGAGCTGTTGGAAATGTATACCGATTTTAGGATACCTTTCTGGATGAATACTCGATCGGAGACAATGACGAAAGATCGAGCGAAAGGACTCGATAAGATGAACATGCTCAGGATGAGTTTCGGTATCGAGCATGGAAATCCGGATTACCGAAAGAATATGCTTAAACGCCGCGTCACCAATGAGGTGATGATCGATGGATTCCGAGCATGCGCCGACCGGAACTTTGTGGCGACAGGGAACTGTATTGTGGGCATGCCTGAGGAAAATAGAGATCTCGCTTTTGACACAATTAGTTTTTGCAGGGAGCTTCCTGAATTTGTTGAGCAAACTGGCGCTTTTGTATTCGCTCCATTTCATGGGACCGAATTGAGAAATATAGCGGTCAGAAAAGGTTATTACGACGATAGCCTGATATGTGAAATTGATAATCTAGAATCGAGTATGCTTGACCAGCCACAATTTCCCAGAGCTGAGGTACTTGGGCTGGCGAAGACCTTCGGATTGTATCAGGTGGTACCTAAATCGGAATGGCATTGGGTACAAGCCGCGGAAAATGAAACAAAGGAAGGTAAGAAAATATTTGACCAGTTGGTGGCGCAATATCTAGGTGATTAATAGAGAACGACAAGTTGTCTAGCCTCCATCAAATGACGCTCGGTGGAGCACCGTTTAAAGGGAATTCTAATGACGCTACACTTAATACTGGGCCCATCAAACGCCGTAAGAACACTGCCAGCGAGGCGCTAACGGAGTTTGAAAGGAACCTATTTGAGATTGTAGTGGCCCCGCTACTTTCCTGATTTGCGCCAGCAAAACGACTACTCACCACACCGTCTCGAATTATTTTTATCTGCTATCCAATCGTTTTCCGAAAACGATATGTCACTTTCCTACAAACCTCACCCTATTTCTTTTCGACAACTGGATTGGTGGCGAGACCAAATGAACAAGTGCGCAATCGCCCTAATCTTACCAAACAAAGCACTTACCATATTTATTGTTCGAATGGCAAATCGACATATTCCATACTCGCCCCTCTGGAAATCTGACAGATGATTTTATTTTTTGTCAGGCGATACAACGATATAGATCATACAGTCCCCATTATTTACCGTATGGCAAAGGACGGATTCCGTGATGTGGAAATCTTATGTACGAACGCAGGTATTGACCTTGATACCGATTTTCGTTTGGCGTTTCTGAATAAAAGTTTTGGAATCTCTCCACGGTATGCAACCCATTTCTTTTGGCCAACACGATTCCAAGATCAGATCCGCGCTTTCGCCACGAGTGGCTTATACTATAGGCGGTCGATCGAGAATCGGAGCGCTTCAAAAGCCGTCATTGCATTAGTCAAGAAACGGCTTGAATACACAAGGACAAATCTTTTGGTATTCGATTGGCAGCATGCCGACAAGTATTTTCTTACCTCTTGTATCCTCACCGCGTCGAAAGATCTAGGGATTCCCAATATCTGCCTTCCCCATGGCTTAGCATTGAACACCAATGATGATTGGATTAGTAGCCCTAATCACAAAAGCGGACAAATCCCTGTGGAAGGAATCTCTTGGTCATACTTTGACGACTTCGTATTTCAATACGAAGATGAGGGACATTGTCGACTAGCTAGAAATCACGTGGGGATTCTTCCTCATAAGACTCATGTTTTAGGTAGCACTCGATTTTGTCGTGAATGGCGCAAAGTATACGAAGGGTTATTTCAAGTTCAGAACCAGAAACTCCCAAATCGGGGGAAACTCAAAGTTGTGTACATGGACCACTTCCCAAGCGACCGGTTGCGTGGTTCCGTTATCGCAGAAACAATGAAACAAATTCTTAGCTTAGATTATGTTGACCTTGTTATTAAGCCTTCGACAGCGTCAGTCGAACGCCAAAAAGGCGGTGTTAGCTCCAGTCAGTTAATCGATCTTGGTATTGTGGACTATCAGACTTCGTCGTTTGAATTGTGTAAATGGGCGGATGTTGTTATAGGCGTAAATTCAAGCATTCTGCTAGAACCACTTCTAATGGGGAAAACGTTTATTTTCGCTCGGTATTTTTCTGAGAATGAGCAACTGTGGGATAAAATGAACGCCTGTTGGACGATAAATAGCGAGGAAAAACTAATTGACGCACTAAGAGAAATATCTCTGAATCGAACGTATAGACCATATTCCCAACATTGCGTTGATACCTTCATCAATCACGTAGTTTATAACGGCTTGCCGGAACGAGATGTGCTGGGTGAATATTGTGATCTTATTTTTAGGAAACGTCGGATCATGTCCGCGTCGAGCTAGTTGCCAACGGCCGTTCTGACGTTGCTGTCAGCCACAACGCTCTAGCAACTATCTATAAATCCTTTTGTAATATCAGTCCTGTTGCGTTCATCGAGTACTATTCAGGCGATTCAAAAATCTATTTTATATTCACCCCCTCTCAAGAATAATTCCAACATGCACGATGATTGACGTTGAGCACAGTCATGAGCGGTATACGCGTATACCCAAACTTGTTGACGCCAAACCATTCTCTATACGTCTGTTGCGCCATCAGATTCTTAACCCATTGCGATCCTGACCTATCCCCACCGATCACCATACCATCTATTTTTGTAGCCTTTTTCAATTTCTACGACTCAGCCTTTTCGTGGAACAGGTAGCCGTTTACCCCGCCTCACTCGACGAGGCGCGCCGTCTCGTCGCGTCCTTCGTCGCCTACTACAACGACAAGCGTCTCCACAGCGCCACCGGCTACATCACGCCCGCCGACAAGCTCGTTGGCCAAGAGCAGATAATCTGGGATGAGCGCGACCGAAAGCTTGAGGCCGCTCGCGAGCTCCGCCGACAACGTCGTGCCCAGCTCCGGGAGGCGACGTCATGATCGCCCGATTCAAAATCGTCGGTCGAGATTCCTCTCGACTACGTTATTCTGCAACCCACCGAGTCACGTTCCCGCTGAACCAATACACAACCTTTTGTCTCTCGCGACCCGTCCGGATGAATTCTAAACGCCGACCTCAAGACGAAAATCTTGCTCAATCCGGCTCCGACGGTTGGCCTTCCGGATAGAAACGGCTACCTGTTTCCGCCTACCCGCGCCACCGAAAACCCGTAGGTTCAAGAAACTCATGCGGCTTCCCGGGAGGAGTCAGCCGAGGCGTTCCCAACGGCGAACGGGCCTTCAACCGCACTGGCGCGGTGACGGCGAAGTGAGCTTGCTCCGGTTTGGTGGACATGTTGGCTACGCAACTCGGTTCGCTTTCAAGAGTCTATGTTCGAACTCGATCGGACTGACGTTCCCGAGCGTTGAGTGCCGTCGCCTCGGGTTGTAGAAGTTTGCGATGTAGTCGACCGTGGCCCATCGCGCCTGCGCGCGAGTCGGCAGAACGAGTGGGTAGAGAGATTCCGCTCGGCTGGATCTCGTATTCCGCGCAAACATCTGACACCAGCTTCTTGTCCACGAGATGGTGACGCAGGATCGCGGCCTTGTCCTCGGCGCTGAATTTGCGGCGGGTTCCTTGACTCATCTTTGACTCCTTCTGGCTCCTTATCTTGGAGCCGGTTGGAGTCACATTTCAACTGAACTCGAACAGATACGCCGTTCTCATTCAGGCGACCCACAACTTCTGGTTATAACTCGTTCCTGCCAGGGAGGAAAGGTTATCTATTCTCGGGCAAACTCCTAGACATTAAGTCAGTGAACGATCGCGCTTCACAATAGTCACTGCTCCTTGTGCTGTCCATACGAAAAGCGGGCGTCTGACCATCAGATGCGTCTGCCGTAAAAGAATCTGTGTTGCTAACCCAGCAGCTAAAATCGACCAGCGCATCAAATGAACCAGACAACTGAAAGGCTGCCGATTGTTTTTGTAATGGAACCATGTTCGCTTTAATTATACGCCCCTTTAACCTGTCCCCATCAAACGATAAAGTCAAATCACCCGCTCGCGCTAAATAGGTAACATTATCGTGATCAATAGCCAGTTCAATTTTTTGTCCCCTATCGCCGGGTATCAGATAATGCGGATTGATAGTTTCTCCTGTGAAACTCAAGCGCAAGGAAACTGCCGTGTTTGTGTTGGCATTTTGTGCCTTAACAATCAATAAATTGTCAGGTTGCTTTGTAGACCTAACGGGCTCAAAAACCACAACACTCGCTGGAGAGTGGCCAAGAAATTCCCCAAATTCCTCCAATGTCATATTAGTTGTATTAAACGAGCGCAAGAAGACTCCGCTGTCTACATCGGTATTTTGCGATTTGACAATTGATACATCATTCGCCTGCTTTGCGGACCTAGCGGGTTCAGCAATCACAACAATCGCTGCTGGAGAGCTAGCTAGAAACCGTCCAATTTTAGAAAATGTCATGTTGGCCGTATTAAACGATACTGCGGTGATGGCAGTTTCTGGTGCCATCACCGCAGCTACTGCACTCAGCAAAACAGAAACCAGGATAGTATTCCTAAGTGCATTCATCATTCACTCTTTCTTGTTTTCGCGTAGAGGCTGTTTGGTAATAAGCGAATCGGCTGCAAATTTCACCTCCGTCCGTCACCACCAAACAGCCTCTTAATTTTTGTTAAGGGCAGGATATCTGAATATTCACGCCCGCGAGGTCTCCCGGTGAGCCAGGCGCTGCCACCTTGTTATTCGACTCAATAGACTCTGCGACCGTATCACCATCATCCAAAAACAAACCGAAGAAACGGACAACACCCGTCGGCGTTGAGCTCGGGACAGTAACCGATAATGAATCCATTTCTACCAACGCATTTGCTTCAGGGGCCCAGCTGCAACCGCGAATCAATGTGTCCGAAGCGCTAATAAAATCATTGCCAGACATATATACACCGCAATGACTAACCGGAGCATTCAAATTACCACGATTACCAACAGTAAAAAACAGAGTGAATGTTTGACCAGGCGTCAGGCAAACTGGCGTACTCGGTACCAACGTCGCGGAAGCAGCACCTGCAGTTAGTTGGAAATTGGTAACAAACAAATCTCTGACAGTTGCAGAACCCGGATAAAGAAAACGGACACCTCTGGCTGCGTCAGGCAATGTGATATTACGTAAAGCACCAGCGCCTCCGGTATAGCCACCCGCAGGAATGGCCGCATTCATATTATCCAGCAAACCGTTTTCATGTGTTGGGTTGGTTGGCGACAACCCAAGTGAATGGCCAAGCTCATGTACCGTGGCAGCACGCAAATTGTTGCCGGCATCCGTTCTGGGATCAGGCGCATTATGCTGCCAGGTAAAAGTCGGCGTTAACCAGTCCGCCACAAGATGGATATCCGATTCTTCAATATCCTGATTTTGACCAGGCCACCAGGTAATACAGGTGTCGTAACGTTGATGCGCATGCCCTACACCGACCTCCGCTGGAAAATGATATTCGATCCGATTTTGTCCGTCTGAAGTTGAGGTAGTGCCGCTGGTCGTTGTACTAATAACAAAATCAAACGATGTGCCTGGTGTACCATTCCAGCGGTCCATGGCATTACGTACATCAGCATCGTCGGCAGAACCACTGGGTATATTAAATCCGTTGATGCGAAATGTCGGATCCCCAGACCAAATGGTCGGGTCGCCTCCGCATTCCCACCAGAAAAAAGCATCGGCGGGCGAAGCAAGAGACACTGCAAACCCAACTAAAGCTAGTGTTAACAGATGATGTGTGAATATTGTTCTGCCATTATTAATTTTCATGATATCTCCTTCTCATTGCTAATAGCTAGCTAGTTCTTGACTCTTTTAGACAGCGTCTTGACTCTTTTAGACGGCGCGGAAGGGGCTTTGTTGTATGGACGTCTTGCTGTGTCCAGTCTCTTCGGAATGCGGCCAATACCGTCTGCTGCAACCCATGCCTTTGAAAGCTGCTTTGAAAACTGCTCCAGTGATAAAGCTTGCCTTCTTCTTTTTTCCTTCGGCTGAGGGTTACCAATGGAAGTTGATGCTTTTGGCGCTCTCCAGACAGCTTTCATATTCGGGTCCCAATGCCGCGCGTGCTTACGTTTTGGCTTATATCCAGGATCCAGTTCTATACGAAAATCCTTACCTATACCGGTAACAGATGGTCCGGCGTAAGAACGTACACGATTATTCTCAATGAACAACACACCTCTCGTACCTTCAACGATAGGCACTTGCTGTTGCGGGTCACGCGTCAGAAATAGAATCACCTGGTCGCGTTCCTTGAATACTGGCGCATCGGTTACAAGTTCAACGCGACCATGTGCCATACCGCCCGGTATGCGAAGTAGAAGCAGCGCCGGCACTGTTTCAGAATCAATTTCCTGTTGTAAAGTGTTCACATCGCGAAATACAACATAGGTAAACAAGCTGCCTTCCTTGGTGGGACATGAAATAAAATCAGTCGCAGTTGCTGTCACAACATAGGAAGCCTGGAGTGACAACCCAAGTAAATTCGGGCCACGTCCCTGCAATACCTGTTCGGCTATTTCGCCTCGTCCTGCCGCACTTTTTGTGCGTCTGGTCCTAGGCCACCAGGCTTCATCATCCGGACACTTAGGGTTCACTTCAGTGTATGAGAGCCTGATACCTGTGGTGGTCTTTTGGCCGTCACGGCTTTTAGCCTTTACCAGAAGAGCATAAACTCCTGGGCCTCGCTGAAATTCAGTGACCTCAACCATACCCTTTAGCTCTTTTGAGCTAAATAGCTCGGTGGCTTCCATACTCTGCATTTCGACCTTAACTACTCTGACCTCTATAGACGCGATGTTTTTAAGATCATTCGCGGACCATGCCAGGGTACGCTTTCTGGCAGAAGTATCCAGATGACCGGTCCGGGTTAATTCGACAAGTGGTTCCTTCTCCGGTTTTCCTACTGCAACCTTTTCGTCTACTGCAACCTCTTCGTCTACTGCAACCTTTTCATCTTGTTCCTCATGGGCAGAGGATGCTGCAGAAACCAGCAACAAGCAAAGCAATGTGTTTTTGATCCATTGCATACGATAAATATTACTTATTGATTGCATACGAAATCTCCTTGTTGTTTAAGAAATTTGCAACAAACCCGAGACCCTTTCGTTTTTCGGGATTAAGACTGTGATTGTGGAAACAACACTTCTCTACTAGTGAGCCATAGTGAATACCGCTCTTCGACTCGTCGTCCTCCCAGGATTGAGAGGCTCTCTCGTGTCAGTCCTCAAATGTTGGTCGACCACCGAGTGTCGTCGTTTAAAACTCCTCGAACTGATATGGCGTTACTGCAAGGTTGGTGCCACGGTTCGAAGTGAAGCGGAAAAGGCCTAAACGAAACTAGGGCAAGGCTATAGTGCGGATTGGGGGTACGAGCATTAGCGTAGCGTCACACGCGACACTGTGAGCTTGCTCATGACAGCTCCTTTTCCATGCGCGTATCTTAGCTTCGGGGTCATTCTTTGAAGGCAGAACTCAGATTTCATTCGTGATTGCACAGCTCGACAAAGGAACGACCACCATGCACATCGCGCCAAGAGAACGGACTTTCAAGAGAAAAGGTTTTTCGCCTCTGACCTGCCCCCTTTTTCTCGTACGACCCGAAAGCAGAAGATCCACGAGACATGGCCATTATGCGACGCGTTCCGAGCAAACTCAGCTGGTGTTAGATTGCCGAGCGAGCTGTGAGGTCGCGCCGTGTTGTAATCCTGGCGCCATTGTTCGATTGTGCGCTGGGCGCCTGCCAGGTTGACGAACCAGTGCTGGTTGAGACACTCGTCTCGGAACCGACCGTTGAAGCTTTCTAGGCTTCCCCGGCTCGATGAACCGGAGCTCGACGCCATGCTCGTAGGCCCAGGCGTCAAGGAGGCAACCTCGAAACTCCGGACCGTTGACAGGTAGCCGTTTCTATCGCGAAGGCCAACCGTCGGAGCCAGATTGAGCAAGATTATTGTCTCGAGGTAGGGGTTTAGAATTGATCCCGACGCATCGCGAGAGACACAAGGTTCGCCGCGGTGCCTGTACGTGGGCATCGAAGCCTGTTGACGAGGTTCAAGACACAGCCAGAGCGTGTCCTTAACGTGCGTCAATGGAGGTTGAGCGTCGGGTTGGGAGGAGCTCTTTGTCGCGAGGGGTTGTTCTTGCGGTGCGCCAGAATCCGACGGATGGAGGCGGGCTTAGTGACGAAAGCGATGATTTTCATCTGGGCGCCGCATCGGCAGGTCAAAGGGTCGACGTTATAGATTTTGTAGATGAGCTCCGCCCATCGCTTGCGCACCGCGCGTTTCGCAGGGGCAGGTTCTCCCTCCTCTTCTCCCTTGTTTTGCACGGAGTCGTGACCATGCGGCATGGA
>Ga0310121_10002278_pt1 | contig 18428 bp, 12 predicted proteins | sample CB27_Tmax_986_MG_FD_203504 | JGI IMG/M metagenome (GOLD analysis project Ga0310121, IMG submission 203504) | Marine microbial communities from Western Arctic Ocean, Canada - CB27_Tmax_986 | ecosystem: Environmental > Aquatic > Marine > Oceanic | place: Canada: Western Arctic Ocean | collected...
CCGCGCCCACTTCGAGAGCGTCACGAAGTTCAGCGCCGACGTGCTGCGTACCGAGCGCCTCGCCGACCTCATCCCGCAGGCCTTTCGCGAGGCCACCTCGGGCGATCCCCGCCCCGTCCATCTCGCCATTGCTGGCGAAGCAGAGGCGGGCGAGGCCGACCTCCCGGAACCGACGGGTGACTCCCGTTACGCGACCTACCCGGCGGTTCGCGCGGAGGCCCCCGAGTCGGAGATTACAGAGGCGCTCGCGCTTCTCCTCGATGCCGAGCGGCCCGTGATCATCGCCGGGGGTGGCGTGATGACGTCGGGCGCCTGGCCCGAACTCATCGAGCTCGCCGAACGGCTCTCGATCCCGGTTGCGACCTCGCTCTCGGGGAAGGGCGCCATCGCCGAGAACCACCCGTTGGCGGTGGGCGTGCTCGGTACTTACGCGCGCCGCTCCGCGAACGAGATCGTCGTCGAGGCGGATCTCGCGTTGATCGTGGGCACGCGCACCGGTAGCCAGAGCACCAACAACTGGACGCTCCCTGGCCCCGGCGCGGACATCATCCACGTGAACATCGATCCCTCGGAGCTGGGGCGGAATTTCCCCGCCAACACGAAGGTCGCGATTGCTGCGGACGCCAAGGTGGCGCTGGCGCAGATCGCCAGCGCCACCGGCGAGACCGGGCGCGAGCCCGGGGAGTGGGTGGCTGAGGTGCAGCGCATCGTCCGGCGTTGGTGGGAGGGCAAGGAAGCGCTCCTCAGTTCGAGCGCCTCCCCCATTCGTCCCGAACGGATTTGTCGCGAGCTCACCGAGGGTCTCCCACCGGATGCGGTCATCGTCTCCGACACCGGCTACGCCGCCGCCTGGGCGGGGGCGTTCTTCGAATTGCGCCAACCGGGGAAGCGCTTCTTCCGCTGCGAAGGCTCACTCGGCTGGGCGCTGCCCGCCTCGATCGGGGTGAAAGTAGCGCTGGGCGACACGCCGGTCGTCTGTTTCAGTGGCGACGGCGGCTTCTGGTACCACCTCTCCGAGCTCGAGACGGCGCTCCGCTACGGCCTCAACGTCGTCTACGTCGTCCTCAACAACCACGCCCTCGCCTTCGATACGCACATCCTCGATTTCCGTTTCGACAGCAAGGCCTACGAGCTCTCGGAGTTCGGCGACATCGACTTCGCCAGCGTCGCGCGGGCGATCGGCTGTCACGGCGTGCGCGTTACCGAGCCGGACAAGCTGCGGGCCGCGATCAACGAAGGCCTGGCAAGCCCGATCCCGACCGTGATCGATGTCGTCATCGATCACGATGCGGTCGCCCCCGTGACCGCCTACGACCGCGTGGGCCGCCGTGAGCGGATGGTCGTCGACGACCTGGACGAGATCGTGGGGACGGGTGTGGGCGACTCGGCGCGCGCGTGACCCCGAACCCGTCCCTCTCCGGTCGCGACCCGCTGGCCGCACGGGTGCTGCCCGGGCGCTACTACTACGGCTGGTACGTCACGGCCGGCGTCGCGCTCGTGATGATGTGCGGGGTCGGCATCGGCTACTACGGCCTCGCCGTCTTCCTGCGGCCGCTGCAGGAGGCGCACGGCTGGTCCAACGCGGAGGTGAGCGGCGCCACCGCCCTCTACTTCGTCGTCTCCGGGATCGCGGCTGCAGTCGTGGGGCCGTATATCGACCGGCGCGGGCCCATGCCCTTCCTCGTTGCGGGCCTTGTGCTGACCGCGCTCATGACGACCCTGGTGGGCTTCGTCGAGCAGCTGTGGCAGCTCTACGTCGTCTACGCGCTTCTCGCGACAGCCTTCGGGATGGCCGGCGGCGTTTCCACGAACGCGATCATGACGCGCTGGTTCATCCGCCGGCGTGCCCGCGCCATGAGCGTGTCCGCCACGGGCGTGTCCTCGGCGGGCGTCATCCTCCCGCCCTTGGGTGCCTGGCTGATCGGCGCGGGCGGCCTCGAGTTGGCGACGCCAATTCTCGGCGCAGTCATCCTCGTCGTCGGCTTGCCGGTCACCCTGTTCGTACTCGTCTGGGATCCGCGCCAGATGCGGCTCCCGCCCGACGGCCCGATCCCAGCTGCGGCGGACCGGCAACCCGACGACGCATTCAGCGATGCGGTCCAGCTCCGGGAGTGGACCGTGGCCCAGGCGCTGCGGACGGTTTCGTTTTGGGCGCTCACCCTCGCCTTCGTCCTCGTCCTGCTGGCCCAGACGGGCTTCCTCATCCATCAGATCGCGTTCCTGGAAGAGCGCATCGGCTCGCGTACGGCCGCTTCGCTTGCGCTCAGCACGGCCGCCATCGGCAGCATCGTCGCCCGGTTAGTGGTCGGGGTGTTCGCGGACGCCGTGAGCAAGCGGCACCTGACGGCCGCGCTCTTCGTGATCCAGGCGATCGGGGTGCTGCTCCTCGTCTATATCGACAACTCGATCACGACCTACGTCTTCACGCTGACGTTCGGCTTCACTCTGGGGAACATCTACATGATGCAGTCGCTGCTGGTGGGGGAGATCTTCGGGCTGGTTTCGTTCGGCGCGGTCTTCGGCCTGGTTTCGTTTGCGAGCCAGGTGAGCAGCGGTGCGGGGCCGCTGCTCGTCGGTCTGCTCGAGCAATCGAGCGGCGGTTACGAAGTGCCGCTGACGGTCACGGCCGGTATCACCTTCGTGGCGGCATTCGTGGTGCTCTTCGCGCGGCCGCTGCGCCCGCCGGAGGGCCCCGCCTACGGCGCGTCCCCCGCCGCCACGCCGTAGAGGCCGTTCGCGCGGATGTAGGCCGCCACCGCGGGCGGCAGATCCGTACCCTGCCTGCCGGCATGGCCGCTGCCGCGGATGTCGCTGGAGGAGACGTGCCGGTGCCGGTCGTCCACGGGCCGCACGACGATCGCGGCGGCGTAGCTCGGCGACAGTTCCGCCACGTAGGCCGCCACTTCCCGCTCGCTCACCGCCCCCCGGTTCGTGGCGATCACGCGGTGCTGCGCGAAGAACGGCTTCAGCTCGCGGTCCATTTCGCCCTCGTAGTAGCGCTCGTCGAAGAGACGGACGAGCGTGTCGTACCCCACGACGAAATCGAAGGCCGCCGCGGGATAGGTCCTGCGCAGGACCGCCGCCTGATCGACGATGCGGGCCTGGTTCGCCGCGAGCACGGCGAGGCTGGGCCTCGTCCCGCGCGCGGCGAGGAGCATGCCAATGCGGTGGCCGAGCGACGCGCCCTCGATCTCCTTCGCGACGTTTCGGGTCGTGAGCAGGGCCGCTTCCTCTTCGACGCCGGGAACGCCGCGAGCGAGTTCGAGCAGGTGCAAATGGGCCAGGGTCGGTGGATTGAAGGCCGAAGGCAGCACCGCCACCCTGCCCTGGAGCAGCTCGCTCGAGTCGAAACGGGCGACGGACGGTGCCGTCGCCTTGCTGAGGCGCTCCAGCGCCTCCTCGATCGCCTCGTTGCTCACGACACGATCTTAGGCCCGCTTCGGGCCGATCGTGCGGCGTGGGGCGACCGCTTGCCCCGCTCTGGGAGCGGCCGTAGCGTGGCCGTTCGTGCGCATCCTCCCCCGTCCCCGGCTTGCCCAGGGATGAGCCGGCGCCGCCCGAGCGCCGTCTCGCGGACGCGCCTGGCGCGATCGGCGGCGCCGCTCGCGCTGGCCGGCCGCGCGGCTCTGCGCTGGGTGGCCACCAACGTCCGCCCCGGCGATCGCCGCGCGAAGCAGGACGCCTTCGCGCTCGAGACGGCTGAGGACGTCGCGCGCACGCTCGGCGACATGAAGGGCGCGGCCATGAAGCTGGGCCAGATTCTCTCCGTGATGACCGGCACGGTCTCGGAGACGATGGCGAGCCAACTCGAGAGCCTGCAGGCGAACGCGCCACCGATGGCGCCAAAGCTCGTGGCGTCGGTGTTTCGGGCGGAGTTCGACCGGCCTCCGCGAGCCCTCTTCCGCCGCTTCGCCCGCCACCCCTTCGCCGCCGCATCCATCGGCCAGGTCCACCGCGCGACCCTCCACGACGGCCGTGAGGTCGCGGTGAAGGTGCAGTACCCCGGCGTCCGGGAGGCGATCGACCACGATCTCGCGAACGCGGGCCTGCTGCTCCAGGCGGGCGGTGCTTTCGCGCCTGGCATGGACATGCCCCGTCTTGTCGAGGACCTCAAAGCTGGTATCCGGGAGGAGCTCGACTACCGCCAGGAAGCGGTCCACCAGCGGCGCTTCGCCGACCTCTATCGGGGCCACGCCTTCGTGCGCGTGCCCGAGATTGTCGACGAGCTCTCCACGAGTGCGGTCCTGGTCCAGGAGTACATCGAGGGCGAGCCCTTCGCCGCGGCGAAGGCGGCCTCGCAATCGGAGCGCGACCGCATCGCCGAGATCCTCTACCGCTTCGCCTTCGGCTCGATCTACCGCCACGGCCTGTTCAACGGTGATCCGCACGCCGGTAACTACCTTCTGCTGCGCGACGGCGCCGTGGCGTTTCTCGACTATGGCTGCGTCTCCGAGTTCAGTCCCGAGGTCGTCGGGCGGTTCGCCGCCGTGATCCGCGCATTGGTTGCGCGCGATATCTCCGCTTGGCGGGAGGCCACGGAAACGCTCGGTATCCTCCACGCAGGAGCACCCTTCGACGATGTGACGGTGTACGACCACATGCACTGGTACTGGGCGCCCATCCTGGAGGAACGGGTCACCTTCACGCCTGAACTCGCGGGCGAAATGGTGCGCCGGAACGTGCAGACGACCGGCGAGGGTGGGGCGATCAACCGCCACTGCGATATCCCGCCGGGGATGGTGTTCCTCACCCGTATCAACTTTGGCCTCGCGGGGCTGCTGGGCAGCCTCCACGCAAGCGGCGGCTGGCAGGGGATCATCGAGGAGTACGTGGCCGGACGCCCGCCGACCACCGAGCTCGGCCGGCGCTCGGCGGCAACCTCCGCCGGCCCGAGCATCTGAGCGATGGCCGCCCCCCGGAACGGGGCGCGAGCGCCCCTGGCCGTGGTGGCGGTGGGCGTCCTCGCCGTCTCTTGGGCCGCGATCTTCGTGCGCCTTGCCGACGAGGCGCCAGCGCTCACGATCGCGGCCTACCGCCTGCTCTTCGCCGCGGGTCTGCTCGTCCTCGTCGCCGCCGGCGCGAAGGCGCTCGGCCACTCCGCGCTCCCACCCCGCCAAAGCTGGCCCCTGCTCGCGCTTTCGGGCGTGCTGCTAGCGGGCCACTTCTGGAGCTGGTTCGCTTCGCTCGAGCGCACATCTGTGGGCTCGAGCGTCGTCATCGTGGGGATGCAGCCGCTCCTCGGTGCGCTCCTCGCCTTCCTCGTTCTGCGCGAGCGCCCAGCGCGGGGCGAGTACGCGGGGGTGGCGCTCGCGCTCGGTGGACTCGTCGTCATCGCCGCCGCCGATCTCGGCCGCGGGTCGGAAGCGTTCGCTGGCGACCTCCTCGCGCTGCTGGCAGCCTTCCTCGTCGCCGGCTATCAGACGGTACGGCGCAGGACCCGTCACGAGGTGGACGCACTCGCCTACTCCGCGGTCGTCTACACCGTCGCGGCGATCGCGCTGTGGTTCGCGGTTCTCGTGGTCCGCCCCTCGCTCACGGGCTTCGGCGGCGAAGCCTGGACCTTCATCATCCTCCTCGCGCTGATCCCGCAGGTCATTGGCCACACCGCCCTCAACTGGGCGCTGGGCCACCTGCGGGTCGTGACGGTCGGGCTCGCCGTCCTGGGCGAGCCCCTGATCGCGACACTCCTCGCGATCCCCGTACTGGGTGAGACCCCGCCGGTGGGGGTGCTGATCGGGGGGCCGCTCGTCGTGGCTGGCGTCGCGCTGGGTCTGCGGTCTACGGCCCGGGCCGGAGCTGGCTAGCTGCGCTAGCCTCGCTGACGGCGGCGTGCGGCCAGGCTCAGGGCGCTCGCGTCCGGCGGCGTCTCGATCGCGCGCCTGATCGCGCCTTCGTGGTTGCTGTCGTGCCCGGCCCAGAGCGTGAGATAGGCGCGTAGTGCGAACACCCGCGGCTCGCCCCAGGGCGAGTTCACCCCTGCGACGCGGACGTCGCGGCCGAGGCTCTCTGGCGGGAGCGCTTGAAGCGCCTCGACGGTCACCACCCGCGACTGGCGCATGGCTTCGCGCAGTTCCGGGACTCCCAGCTCGGTGACCGACTCCATCATCAGAATTCTCCGAGCTTCGAGCTCGCGCGCGTCGCTCGTCCCCGCGACCCACAGGCTCTCGCCCGCTTCAGCCGCTGCTGCGAGCAATTCGCTGAGGAAGCTGTCGATGGTGGCGAGGTGGCGGAAGTGGTCGAACGCCGACCAGGCATCGTCGGGCGCGCGTCGCTCCCAATACTCACCCGGGACGGAGGCGATCAGGCCCTCGAGCACGAGGCGGCGTGCCTCCGCTCGCTCGAGCAGGGTGCGCACTTCCGGGACGACGCCCACGCCCTCGACTCTGCCACACCCGAGCCGCCGGGGGCGAGCGGTGGGGTCACTAAGCACACGCACGGCTACACTCGATTCGTGCGCCTCCTCCTCTTCGATATCGACCACACGCTGATCAATAGCGGTGGTGCCGGGCGCAGTGCGATGGCTGCAGCCTTCGCTGACGAGTTCGATGTCCCCTCGCCTTTCGCCGACATCCAGATCGACGGCCGTACCGACCGCGCGATCTTCGATGACGCGCTGGGGCGGATCGAGGCGCAGGCGCCCGCGGCCACGTTCGAGCGGATGCTCGAGTCCTATCTCGCTCGCCTCCCGGAGGCGCTGCGCGCGCACGATGGCCGCGTCCTCGACGGCGTCGTCGAACTCCTCGACGCCCTCGCCCCGAGCCCGGCGGCCATCGGGCTCGCCACGGGCAACGTCGCCCGCGGTGCGGAGCTGAAGCTGCGTCACTTCGGGCTCTGGGAGCGTTTCTCGGGGGGCGGCTTCGGGGACCATTCCGCCGAAAGGGCGGAGGTCGTTGCCGCCGGAATCACCGCGGTCGCGCAGGCCGCCGGGGTCGACGATGGCTCGGGCGACCCGCTCGTCATTGGCGATACGCCGCGCGATGTGACCGCCGCCCATGCGGCCGGCGCGTGCACGCTCGCGGTCGCGTCCGGCGCCTACGACGAGGAGACGCTGCGGGCGAGCGGCGCCGATTTCGTCCTGCCCAGCCTCAAGGACACCGAGGCGGCGCTGGCGATTCTGCTGGGCGAGCTGTAGCGGCCAGGTAGGGTGTTTACACCGCGCAACGCCCGGACGGTCGCGATGCGAGCGGTATTCTTGGTAAGTCATCATGATGCTGCGCTGGTCCGTGGCCCTCGGCGTTGCGAGTCTGGTCGCCACTGCGTGTGGCGGTGGCAGCGCTGAACCTTCACTGACCCCGGGCGCGACCGAGCGCCCGCCAGCCACAGCTACCCCCATGCGGGCGGAGCGCCCGCCCGCCACAGCTACCCCCGCCCCCGCGGGTTCGGCGGCACCGACCGCCACGCCCGACGCATTCGGGGGCGTTCGGCCGGTCACCCTCACGCTCGGCGATCCGGTGCCTTTCCCGGAGGGTGTCGCGCTCTACGCAATCGACGGCGCCTGGGAAGGCCCCAGCCAAGGCCTCCGGCGCTACTACCGGGATCCGTCAGGGACCATGCGCACGGACGACCTTCTTCTTTCGGTCTTCTCTGAAACTGGCGACGCCGAAACCCGTGGCCTGGTTGGCGTCGTACCGGGGCCGAACAGCGGCGATCTCGCAGCTGGCCTCTGCCATGGTTGGTGCTACGGAGGATGGCAGCCTGTTTCCGTCGTGCGGTCGGAGGACGGCGGTATCACCTGGGAAGCGGTGGCCCGCGTCGATGAAGGCAGCTGGGGCACGGTGGTCGGAATCGTCAACGAAGGGGTGCTCGTCAGACCCGGGCTCGAGTATGGCTATGGCATCCCGTTCGTGGTTCCTGCTTCAGCTTCGACTGAGCCACTGAGGATCCCCCCGGAGCTGGAAGAAGACGCCTCCTTTTCGGTGGGCTACTTCGGCGCCGTTTCGGTGGTTCTGGGCGTCGGGAGGGATGGGCGCGCGTTCTGGAACCTCCACGGCTCGGCCGCCTCGTTCCTTGCGGTTCCTTTGCCGAGTGAATTGGAGGTGGACCGTCGCGGTGTGCAGCTCCTGCGCCATGGCGAGGTCGACGAGTTGGTCGTGCCGTGGTCCAGCGTGGGCGGGGAAGGGTTCCTGGGGTTCGTCGGAGTGCCGTTCGGGGACATCCGCGCGGTCTATCGCTGGGAAGACGACGACGGCATCTTCGGAGTCAGCATCACCCGGTGGCTCACCGAAACCGTGGCCATCGGCTGGGTGAGGGTCGAGGCCTCAGCGTTCTTACCCGATGCGCCCGAGGGGTTCGTCACTGGCGTGCCGGCTGTCGTCGACTTCGAGGCCGGCACCGTTTCGCCGATCGAGGAGTTCCTGAGGTTCCTCGCGACGAAGACCGGTGGGCCGTTCCCGATTACGGCCTCAATCGGCCCCTTCGCCCGCATCGTCGACAGCGATACCTGCCTCAACGTCCGCGCCGCGCCCGCCCTCGATCCCGAGGGCGCCATCCTCGCTTGCTATAGCGACGGCGTCCTCCTTCGCACGACGATGGTGTCCGCCGAGGGCGACGGCCGCATCTGGCTGGCGGTCACCACGCCGAATGGCGAATCCGGCTGGGCCGCCGCAGAATTCCTCGAATACTAGCGACGCGCTGCTCCCGCGCGACCTCTCGGGTCTCGCCTGTCCCGGCGGACGCCTAGCGGCCCAGCGCGGCGATGCGCTCGCGCAGGCCCGCGGCGCGGACCTGCGCTTGGTCCAGACGGTCGCGCTCGCCCTGGACGACCGCGGCCGGAGCCTTTGCGAGGAAGAGCTCGTTCTGCAGCTGCCCTTCGAGGCGTTTGATCTGGCCTTCGGCCTCGGCCAGCTCCTTCTCGAGTCGCTCTCGTTCCGCAACCGTATCGACCTCCGGCAGGGCGAGCGCGATCTCGGTCTCCCCGACCCGGGCGAAGGCGTACTCGCCTTCGGGCAGACGCGCATCGGCGCCGCTGACCTGGGGCTCCACACGTGACGTAAACGCGGTCGCAGCGGCGGTCTCCTGGAGGGCATCGGCAAAGGTCTTTGCGCGGAGATGCACGGCCAGGCGCGCGCCCGCCTCCACTTGTTTCTCGGCGCGGAGGTTGCGGATGGCGCGGTTCACTTCGATGACGTGCGTCATTGCGGCCTCGGCGGCGGCGTCCTGCCAGATGTTCGCGCTCTTGGGATACCAGGCCACGATCAGCGCTTCGGCGAAGTCGTCGTTAATGTGCTCGCGCAAGGTCCCCCAGAGCTCCTCAGTGACGAAGGGCATGATCGGGTGCAGAAGGCGCAGGCCGTGGTCGAGCACATGGGCGAGGACGGCCAGCGGCCGCTCGTCGCCCTCGTTGAGGCGCACTTTGCTCATCTCTACGTACCAGTCCGCGAGCTCGTTCCAGAGGAAGTCCTGGATGCGCCGCCCGGCCTCGCCGAGCTGGTAGGCGCGCAGGAGCGAGTCCACGTCGTGTTCGAGGCCCTCGAGCCGCGAGAGCAACCAGCGGTCCTCGATCGCGAACGACTCGCGGTCGGATTGGTGCGGGCGCCGCACCCGCCGCCCTTCGAGCTTCATGAGGACGTAGCGCGCGGTGTTCCAGAGCTTGTTGGCGAAGTTCCGAGCCGCAACCATGCGTTCTTCGCTGTACTTTGAGTCCTGGCCGAGCGTCGACCCTGTGAGCAGACCGAAGCGAAAGGCATCGGCGCCGTAGGTGCCGGCGGCGACCAGGGGGTCGACCACGTTCCCTCGGGACTTCGTCATCTTTTCGCCCGTCTTCGGGTCGCGGATCAGGCCGTGGAAGAGGACAGTGCGGAAAGGCACGTCGCCGTCCGGCGCGTGCTCGCGCATGTTGTAGAGCCCGAACATCACCATCCGCGCGCACCAGAAGAACATGATGTCGTAGCCCATCTGCATGTCGGTGGTGGGGTAGAAGTAGCTGAGCTCCTCGGTGTCGTCCGGCCAGCCCAGGTCCGCGTGCGTCGCGAGTGCGGAGGAGAACCAGGTGTCGAGGACGTCCTCTTCCTGCGTCAGCGCACTGCTGCTGCACTCTGGGCAGGCGCTGGGCTCGTCGACCTCGACGATCACCTCGCCGCATTCGCAGTACCAGACCGGGATCTGGTGCCCCCACCAGAGCTGGCGGCTGATGCACCAATCGCGGATGTTGTCGGTCCAGTTCAGGAACGTGCGGGCGAAGCGCGCCGGGACGACGGCGATGCGCTCGTCACGGATGGCCGCTCCGGCGGCGCTCGCAAGCGAGAGGCCGGGGCGGTATTCCTTGCTGACGGCCACCCACCACTGCTCGCTCGGGATCGGCTCGATCACCGACTCGCAGCGGCTGCAGTGGCCGACGCTGTGGGTGTAGTCCTCCGTCCGTTCGAGGAAGCCGCCGTCCTCGAGGTCCCGCACGATCGCGGTGCGTGCCGCGGTTGCCTCCAGGCCGGCGTAAGGCCCGGCCTCGTCGTTCATGCGGCCGTCGCGGTCGATCGCGACGATCACCTCGAGGTCGTGGCGTTGGCCGATCTCCCAGTCCAGGGGGTCGTGCCCGGGCGTCACCTTGAGCGCACCGGTGCCGAACTCGGGCTTGATCGCCTCGTCCGTGATCACTGGGAGCTCGCGCCCCATGATCGGCAGGAGCACGGTCCTTCCTATCTTGTCTTCGTAGCGCTCGTCGTCCGGGTGCACGGCGACCGCGGTGTCGGCGACCATCGTCTCGGGACGGACCGTGGCGACGATGATCGCGTCGGGCAGGGCCATGCCGCCCTCGCCGACGACGGGATAACGGACGGAGTAGAGGCTCGCCTGCTCCTCGACGAAGTCGACTTCGAGGTCGCTGAGCGCGGTCGCGCAGCGCGGGCACCAGTTGATCATGCGCAGGCCGCGATAGATGAGGCCGTCGCGGTAGAGGTCCACGAAGGTCCTGCGCACGGCCCGCACGATTTGCGGATCGAGCGTGAAGACGTCGCGGCTCCAGTCCGCGCTGGCGCCGAGCTTGCGGTGTTGTTCGTAGATTCGCGGCCGCAGCTTCCGCACCCACTGCCAGGTGCGCGCCTCGAAGGCCTCTCGGCCGATGTCCTCGCGGTCGAGGCCCTCCTTCTTCAGTTCGCGCTCGATCACGTTCTGGGTAGCGATCCCGGCGTGGTCCTCGCCCGGCAGCCAGAGGGTCGGCTCGCCCTGCATGCGGTGCCAGCGCACCAGCGTGTCCGTGATCGCGTCTTCGAGGCCGTGGCCGAGATGGAGCTCGCCGGTCACGTTCGGCGGTGGCATCACGATGCTGTAGGGCGCCTCGCCGGGGACGACGCGCGCGCGGAAGTAGCCGCCTTCCTCCCAGAAGGCGTAGATGCGGTCCTCGACCGCACTCGGCTCATAGGCAGAAGCGAGCCGCGTGCTCGCTGGCCCGTCGCTCATCGTGCAACCCTCATCGGTGTGGGGAGCCCATTCCCGCGGGACGGGCCTTCCGAGAGAGTGTACCAGCCCCGCGCGCCGGCCCTGATGGGGTGGTAGGTTCGCGAAGTGCCGAGTGCCGGTCCGTGAGGTGAAACGTGGCCCTGATCGACCTTCTGGATTCGTTCAACCGCAAGGAGCGCTACTTCCTGGTTGGGGAGGCCCTCGGGAACCCGCACTTCGAGCTCGGCGCTGCTTTTCGCGAGCGGCTCAGTCGAGCGTTGGCGATCGACTTCGCAGGCCGGACTTGGGCAGCGATGGACTACCACCTCGACTGGATCCAAACGGCCCTGCTCCTCCACTCGGGACTCGATGAGGTCGAGGTGCATGAAAATCGCGGCTTCGTGACCGGAACGCGCAGGAGGATGTCGATCTGATTGTGGCCGTCGAATCCGGCGCGACGACATCCGTCGTGCTGATCGAGGCGATGGCCGCAATGGGTTGGACCAACGCACAGCTCTGTTCAAAGGCAGCCCGCCTCCGCACGATTTTCGGCGAGGATTGGTGGGAACTCCCGCGGAGTTGCTCCCCGCTACGTGCTGATCTCGCCGAGGGGAGCCCCGACAGATCAGGACGGACGATTGGCCCTCCTGGATGGCCGGTAGGGTCGGGCGCAGTGGCTCGAACTGCGGCTCCCGGAGCGACGCCGTGGCGTGATCCGCACCGATGTCGGAGGCCGTCCATGTGCGACCGGGTGGAGCTTCCGCTCGAGGACGACCGGATGAACCGCGGGGAAACTTCGGCTCGTCGCCGGTCGCCAGTGGCTAGCCAGTGGCGCTGAGCGCGGGCTCGCGCAGCGCGCGGGTGCGCGGATGACCGGACGCAACGGGCGCTTCCGCGCGTTCAACGATCGCGGGCCCGAGTCGCGCGACCTCGATCACGATCGAGTCCGCGGCTTCGAGCAGCCGCCCCTCGTCGAGGGAGCCGGCGAGCAGGCGCTCCATTTCGGTGACGGTCGAGACTGGGGTCTCGGAGCGGAGGTGGACCTGCGTTCGCCGCGCCGTTCCGACGGTGAGCGTGAGCTCGCGGAAGCCCTGGCCGTTGACCACGAGCAATGCCGCCAGCCGCGCGAGGACGCGCCGCAGGCGCATCCTCGCCTCGGCTTGTGGAAGGGGGGCAGGGAAGGTGGCGCGGGCCGTGAGCGTCGTCCCGCGACGGTCGCGGATCGGCGGTTCTTCCACCACCCCCTCGTCATCCGGGAGAACGGTGGGGCGACGGCGCGTGGCGCGGGCCGCTTGGAGGGCGGCGCCGCGGCCGCTTGCGACGGCGGCGCGGACCTCGAAGCCGCTCCAGGTGGTGGCGATGGCCGTGAGCCGCTCCGCGGCCGCGGCCTCGCTGCCGAAGCGCTCCGCCAGCCCGCGCATGTCGAGGAAGAGGTGGTTGCGGCCGCCGACCTCGACGAGGGGCGTGCCCTGCTTACGGAGGATGCCCGCGAGGCGTTCGAGCTCGTCGAGGCAGGCGCCGAGGTTGTCGGGAAGGAATACCGCGCGGGGACAGCGCCTGCGCGCCTGGGCGGCGGGGATGCCCGTGAGGGCGGCCCTGCCGGGCTCCCCGCCCGCGGCCTCGACCACGGTGGCGCGGTCGCCACTGCCGGCGAGCACGACCAGTGGCTGGTGCTCGAGTTCGGGCTTCCGCCGCAAGGCGAGCTGGACGCTCAGTTTGGGGATGTAGAGGCAGAGGGTCCGCATGACGACAGTGTAGAACGTACGTTCTATTCGCACAAGACTTGACCCCCGGTAAGCAGCGAGCCGTTAGCTGAGAGCAACCAGAGACGTCGCTGACAGACGGCCGGCACGGGGCTTGGGCTCAATGTGGTGAGGCCGCTGCGCTGCGCCGTCGCAGGCCGATCGCGCCCAACGATCCACTCAGCACGAGGAGCGCCACCGCGAACAGGAGCAAGAACCTCGGATCGGTCAAGCTGAAGCCGCTGCCCGTGTCCGGCGGGAGCGGGGCGACGCGCCCCGAATCGGGTGTGGCCGTCTGCGTGGGGGCCGCCGGCTGCGTGGCCACCGGCGTCGACGTAGCCGTAGGAACGTCGGTCGCGGTCGCGGTCGCGGTCGTGGTCGCGGTCGCGGTTGCGGTTGGCGTGGCGGTGATCGAGGTACCACTGCCGCCGGCGGTCTCGATCCCGCGGTAGTGGCTGGGGTCGGAGTCGGCGCGGTGCCCGATCGCTGAGTCGCCGCGCGCGTGGCCAACGTTCACGTAGAGCCCCTCGACAGCGACGCTGCTGGCGCTGCACGTCGCCGAGGCGCCGGGCGCGAGGGTGCCGATCGCGCAGATCGGCCCGCGCACGTCGTCCGTGACGGCGACGTCCGTCAGCATGAGCGTGCCCGTGTTCGTCACCACATACGTCCAAGTCACCGCCGTCCCCACCGGGATGCGGTTCTGCGGGCTGAGGGTGTCGGCGTCGACGCCGTTCGTCGCCTTCTCGATGTCGATCGCGGCGGTCGAGCCCACGTAGTGGCTCGGGTCGCTGTCGCCGACGACGTCGTCGAGTGGCGTGAGGCCAGTGACCGTGGCGACGTTCGCGTACTGGCCGAGGACGACCGGCGCGCTGGCGGTGCAGGTCATCGACGCGAAGGGGCCGAGTACCGTCGCGGGGCAGGCGATCACGCCGAGCTGGTCGTCGCTGAGGACGATCTCGGTGATCGTGGTGTCGGCCACGTTCGTGACGACGTAGGTCCAGTTGACGTCGACACCGATGCCCAGGACGGGGCCCGGGGGCGTGTCGGCGTCCTGGCCGCTGGTGGCCTTTTCGAGGTCGAGGGGTTCGATGTTCGTGAAGGTGCAGGTCACGGTCTCGCCGGGATCGAGGTCGATCGTCGCCGTACGGGCGGCCGTGGACGTGCTGTTGTCGGGGTCGGTGCACGAGAGCGAGGCGAAGAAGCCGGTGCTGCCCAATTCCGTTGCGGAGTAGGTGCCGGCGGGGATGTCGGCGTAGGTCTGCGTGTTCGGCAGGGTGGCGTCGGCGTCGTCGTCGAGCTCGAAGGTCGCAGGCACGAGGCCGCCGGTGGTCGTGAAGCCGAAGTCCTGGGGCCCGTCGGGCTGGGTGTCCTTGATGATGACGATGGTGCCGCGCCCCTGGTTGGAGAACGTACAGATGATGCCCTCGTCGGGATCGAGGTCGATCGTGACCTTGTTGCTGGCCAGATCGACGACTGAGCCTGCGTCTGTATCGCCCGTGCAGACGATGCTCTCCAGCGTCCAGTTCGCCGGCACCGTCTCCGTGACGTCGTAGGATCCTGCAGCGAGGCCGGTGAACGTCCTCGTCTCGTCGCTCGGATCCATCAGCGTGAAGGTCCCTGGCGTGATCATCTCGCTGAAGTCGAACGCGGTGTCGTCCGCGGGCGTCGCAGCCTTCACGATGGTGATGCTGCCGAGGGCCGTGTTCGTGAAGGTGCAGGTCACGGTCTCGCCCGCATCGACGTCGATGGCCGCGTCGTCAGCTCCGGCGGTCGTTTGGCCATCGGGATCGTCGCAAATGACCGATGTTATGTATCCGGGCACCGTCTCCTCGGTGACGGTATAGAGACCAGCCGCGAGGTCCGTGAAGGACATCGTGTTGGGAAGGGTGAGGTCGCCGGGATCGTCATCGAGGTCGAAAAGGCCAGCCGAGTCAAAGTCGAACGTGAAGTCCTGGGGACCATCGGGGACGGTGTCCTTGATGATCACGATCCGGCCCGGCTCGCCGATGGCCAGCGTGTCCATCGCCGGGCCGCTGTTCCCCGATGACGACGTGAGGTCGCCGCTGGTGTTGTCGTGGTCGCCTGCGCTCACGCCGAGGACGTCGACGGTCACCGTGCAGCTGACGCCGGCGGACACCGATCCGGTGCCGGTGTAGATGATGAGGTCTGTGGCGGGTACCGCCGTGAGGGTGCCGCCGGTACACGTCGTTGCGGCTCCTGACGGACTCGCGATCTCGAGGCCGGGCGGCAGCATATCGGTGAAGTCGAGCGAGGACGCTGCCAGGGAACTCGCGCTGTTGTCGATCGTGAACGTCAGCGTGCTGACCTCGCCGAACTGGATGTCATCCGGGGCGAACTGCTTCGCGAAGGCCGGGGGCGGTTCCACGATCAGGGTGGCCGTCGCGGGACCGGCGAACGGAACGCCAGTGGCGATGAGCGGGACCACAGGTGCGCTGGGCGACCCAAGGCCAGCGCCCCCGAACAGGTCGCTCGTGGTGTTCAGGAAACTGCCCGGTGTCGCTGTCGGCGGCACGAGAAGATCGACTGAGAACGTGCAGATCTCGCCAGGACCGAGGGTGTCATCCGTGAACGTGAGGAGAGATGTTCCGGATAGGGAGCTTTCCCCGCCGCAGGGAATCGTCGGGGGCGCAACCGCGACCAAGTCGGTAATCACCGCGTCGAGGTCGTCGGTGAACGAGATATCCGTCACTGGAAGGAAGGGGGACTGGTTCGTGATCGTGAATGTCAGGGTCGGCGCCCCGCCGGGGACGGTGGGGCCGTCGAACGACTTGCTCCACACCAGATGCTTGACGTTCGTGAAGGTACAGGTGATGTCCTCGCCCGGATCGAGGTTGATCGTGACCAGCCCGTTCGGCACGTCGACGACCGAGAGGGTGCCGCCATCCCCCGTACAGACGATGTCATCCAGCGTCCAGCCCGCGGGCACCGTCTCCGTAACGTCGTAGGACCCGGGCACGGCGTTGAACGTCGCAGTGTCGAACGACGGATCCATCAGCGTGAAGGCGATCGGTGAGGTGAAACCGAACGCGGTGTCGTCGGCTGGATCGGCGTCCTTGACGATGGTGATCGAGCTGTTCTTGGTGTTGGTGAAGGTGCAGGTGACGGTTTCACCGGCGGCCACGACGAACGTCGCCGTGGCCGTGGTACCCGAGCTGTCGGTGTCGTCGCAGACGATGCTCGTCAGGCCCCACCCCGCGGGCACGGTCTCGGTCGAGGTATAGGTGCCAGGCGCGAGATCACTGACCGTGATCGTGTCCCCGTCGCCGATGGTGCCGGCGGCGTCACCCGTGAAGTCAAACGTGGCCGGGTCGCCGTCGGGCAGCGTCTGCTTCTCGATGGTGATGGAGCCGTTCTTGGCGTTGCTGAAGGTGCAGGCGATGTCCTCGCCCCCATCGAAGTCGATCGTGACCTTGTTGTTGGCCAGATCGACCACTGAGCCGTTGTCGGTGTCGCCCGTACAGATGATGCTCTCCAGCGACCAGCCGGGCGGCGCCGCCTCCGTCACGTCGTAGCTGCCTGCGACGATGCCGGCGAAGACCTCGGTGTCGTCGCTCGGATCCATCAGCGTGAAGGTCCCGGGCGTGATCGTCTCGGTGAAATCGAACGCGGTGTCGTCGTCCGGCGTGGCGGCCTTGACGATGGTGATCGTGCCTGTGCTGAACTCGGCGTCGACCGATACGTCGCTGCTGATGGCGAAGGTACACGGGCTGGTCGTGCAGCCGCCGCCGGAGAAGGTGAGGAACGAACCCGTCGCTGTGAGCGTGACCGGGGTGCCGTCGGCATAGATCTGGGAGCAGTCTCCGGTTTTCGGGCCGGGGTGCTGTTTAGATGTCTACCAACAAGTTGGATCCCGAAGCAAACAAAATACCACCACCATTGCCGCTAGTATTGCCCGATATCGTGCTTTCAGTGATCGTCAGTGTGCCTGTACCACCCGTGAGATCGTATCGGGCGTCAATACCGCCACCGCTACCACTAGTTGTGTTGTCTCTGACCGTACATCTGGTCAAGGTAAAATCGCCATCAACCGCCCGAATGCCGCCCCCGGTAGCCGCCCCAGCGTCACCGCCTTCGACGATCAGATCGACGAGCGTCAAGGGCCCCGCACGCATATCGATCACCTGGTCGATAGCGTCGGCGTCGATGGTGGCGGTGCTGCCGGGGACGTCGGTCTCGATCGTGAGGCCGTCGGTGTCGGTGATGTCCAGGTCACCATTGGCGTTCGCGTCTTCGCTTGTCGAGGCAATACCCAGCGTATAGGTCAGGCCGGCCTGGAGGACGATCGTGTCGGTACCGATCCCGGTGGCGCAGGCATCGACGACGGCGTCGGTGTTGGCGGCCTGGATGGCCTCCCGGAGCGAGCAGTCGCCGTCAGTATTGAGTTCATCGTCGGTGGTATTGACGACGATTGGACCGACGGCCACGGCCTCGAAGGGGGCGTGGGCTAGGGGCGTGGCCACGGCGACGAGGAAGAGCGCCGGCGCCAACCAGAACCACTTCCGCATCGAACTCCACATGCGCGCATCCCTCAATTGTCGCCAAGGATCCGTCGCGGGGGGCGTGCCGCGGCCCGAAACCGCTCACCCCATTTCGCGGGCCGGATGCTACGCGGGGGCAGGCCAGCAGCAAAATTCGGCTGGGGCGCGAGACACGGCTGGCGAGACGCAAGGAGATGGGGTGTTCGGGGTCCTACCAGCAGCACAGGGACCCGGCTCCTCTTGGTCCTTGTAGGCGCGCATAAGTCCTGAGGCGCTTACATCGCCAGCAGGCGGCGACTCGCCTCCGCGAGCGTCGCGTCCGACTTCGAGAACGTGAAGCGCACGAAGCGGGAGCCCGCGTCGGCGTCGTCGTAGAAGCTGGAGCCGGGCACCGGCGCGACGCCCGCGCGCTCGATCATCCGCAGCGCGAAGGCCGTGTCGTCGCCGTCGAAGCCGAAGTCCTGGAAGTCGGCCATGACGTAGTAGGCGCCGGCCGGGCGGTGGCAGGTGAAGCCTGCCTCCCGCAGCGAGACCAAGAGCCGGTCGCGCTTCGCCGCGTACATCGTGCGGAGCTCGGGGTAGTAGGCCTCGCCCTGCTCGATGGCGACCGCCGCGGCCTGTTGCAGGGGTGCCGGTGCGCCCACGGTGAGGAAGTCGTGGACCTTGCGCACGGCCTCACTCAACGGTGGCGGCGCGACGACATACCCCAACCTCCAGCCGGTGATGCTGAACGTCTTCGAGAGCCCGCTGATGCAGACGGTGCGTTCGTACATCCCCGGCAGCGTCGCCATCGGCACGTGCTCGTAGTGGTCGAAGA
>Ga0310121_10002283_pt1 | contig 18398 bp, 17 predicted proteins | sample CB27_Tmax_986_MG_FD_203504 | JGI IMG/M metagenome (GOLD analysis project Ga0310121, IMG submission 203504) | Marine microbial communities from Western Arctic Ocean, Canada - CB27_Tmax_986 | ecosystem: Environmental > Aquatic > Marine > Oceanic | place: Canada: Western Arctic Ocean | collected...
CCTCGCCGCAACCGCCGAGGCAATCCGTCGCGGTGTTGGCATTGCCCTTGCCCAATAGGACTGCGGCCGTATCGCCACATGCGACACGGCCGAACAGAGGTGATCGCAGATGCCGCGTAACGACAGTTGGCTTGCCATTTACAGACAATCGGGGGATTCAACGCTGGGCCGAACGCTGACGCGGTTGGCACGCCTCGCCGAAGCGGCGCATCAATATGAAACGGCCCACCACTTATTACGCCAAACCAACCCACGCGAAGCAATTCCCCTCATCGATTGGGGAAACTTACAGCCGACAGTTCATCAGCCCTGCACGGACGCAACAGGCGCCGCCGCCCATACGACGCCGAGACAGCGGGGGGCGGTTCACACGGAGGTGAACCAATGAACTACGGCCTGTATATTTCCGCTTCGGGTGCCTTGACCAATCTGTACCGTCAAGACGTCTTTGCCAACAATCTGGCCAACTCCCAGACGACCGGCTACAAGCCCGACGTACCGACCATCCAGCCACGACCACCGGAATCGATAGAAGACGGCTTCGGATTCGAGTTGGGCAATGGGCTGCTCGATCGGCTCGGCGGCGGCGTGTTCGCCGGCCGACAGTACATCAACTTCGCCCTCGGACAGTTCACGAAAACGGACGGGGCACTCGACATCGCACTGGAAAATCCCAATCAGTTCTTTGCCGTCGCCGTGATGGACCCCGACACCCAGCAGCGCCAAGTGTACCTGACCCGCGACGGGCGGTTCGCGACCAACAGCACAGGGCTGCTCGTCACGGCGATCGGCGGCCATCCGGTACTCGACGCCGATGACCAGCCGATCCAGGGCGGCGCCGGTCCGGCCAAATTAGACACCGCCGGCCGATTGATCCAAAACGGCGAAGCCGTCGGCCGCATCCAGGTCGCCGAGGTCGCCCAAACCGACGCGTTGCGCAAGCATGGGCGGAACCTGCTGCGAATCGACGGACCCAACGGTTTGCGGCGGGTGGTCAAGAACCCCAGCGTCATCACCGGCCACCTTGAGAGCAGCGGCAGCGATCCGATCAGAGAGTTGATGAAAATGATCTCGGCCACCAAAGCAGTCACCAGCAACGGCAACCTGATCCGCTATCACGATTCGATGATCGACCGAGCGGTCAATGTGCTCGGTCGGGTCGTCGCGTAGGAGTCTAACACTATGGCCGTCCTTGCATTACATTCCGGTGCGACCGGGCTGACGGCGATGGAGCAGGCGATCGACGTGATCGCTCACAACATCGCCAACACCAACACCACCGGATTCAAGTCACTAAGCGCCAATTTCGAGGACCTGCTCTATCAGGAAAAGGAGCAACCGGGCGCCGAAAACGCCAGCGGCGACAAGCGGCCCGCAGGGCTGTTCCTTGGGCTTGGCACGCGACTGAGCAACACGCAACTGAACGTGTCCCAGGGTTCTGCCATCCCCGACACCGGGTCGATGAGCATGCTCATCGACGGCCAGGGCATGTTTCAGGTCACTGTCGATGATCGGACCGTCTTTACGCGTGCCGGCAACTTCGCGCGTAACAGCGAGGGCGACATGGTCTTGGGCAACTCCTTCGGTCCCCGGCTCGAACCGCCGATCAACATCCCCGAGGGCACGACCAGTATCACGATCTTGCCAGACGGCACGGTCAACGTCACGATCGACAACGACCCGGAACAACAGGAAGTTGGCCGACTCGAGTTGGCCAACTTCACCAATCCGACAGGACTTCGGCCGCTGGGCGGAACGCTCTACGATCAGACCGACGCCTCCGGACCGCCGATCATCGGCAATCCCGCGGAAAACGCGTTCGGCGTGATACGCCAGGGATTCCTCGAGGCGTCCAATGTCGATCCGGTCAGCGAGTTGGTGAAGTTGATCAAGACACAGCGTTACTTCGAGTTCAACAGCCAGACGGTTCAGGCCGCGGACGAAGCGCTACAGGTGATCGGCAATCTCAGGCGATTCTAATTTGACCGGTAAGCGTCAATGACACGAACGGCCGTACATTCCCTTGTCGGGCTGATCGCCTTGGCGGCGCTTGCGCCGTCGGTATCGGCGACCGACAGCATTCACCTGCTGGAAGCAGCCGAAGCGTCGGGCCCGAACGTGCTGCTCGGACAGGTCGCCGAACTGAAAGGTACGCGGGCGCTGCAGCTCGCCGGACTTGCCGTGGCGCGACTGGACAGGTCGCAACAAGGCACCGTTGTCACGATGGAGCACCTTCGCCGGGTGCTGGGCGAACAAGAAGTCAACCTCGCCTCGCTGTCACTTCGCGGCCACACGCGCTGCCAGGTCACGCAGATCAGAGCGGCCACGCCGCCGGCCATCGCGCCTCGGCCCGCGCCGCTCGTGCCCAACTCCGAGCGAGATGTGGACCTGCGATCCGACGCGAGCCTTTACGACAGGCTGGTGCGCTTCATCGGCCAATTGACCGACGCCAACCGTGGCGAGCTCGACATCAACCTGTCGCCGAGCGACATTAAATTCCTGAGCCAAAATGACGAAGACAACGAGTTTCACTTTCGACTGGTCAGCAAGCCGACGCTGGGCAAGATCGTCGTGGCGGCGCATCGGATGGACGACGAGCGGGTGGCAGAGACCCGCTACGTCCGACCGATCGTGACGCGGCGCATGCTCGCGGTGGTCGTGACACGCGGAATCCGGCCCGGGGACGTCGTGACCCGCGACAACGTCGAGATCCGTGAGGTCGTGATCGACCGCGACCGTGGCGATCCCGTCAGGTCGCTCTCGGCTGCGCTCGGTCGAATTGCCACGACCCACCTTAAACCCGGGGCACACGTCACAGCGAATCAGTTTCGCAACCCGTACGCCATACACAAAAATGACATCATCACCGTCCGCTGCGTACAGGGCGGAATCGAACTGAAGACGCCGGCACGAGCTGACGAAAACGGCAGCGTCGGTGACATTATCCGTGTCATCAATGAACGAGCGCTGCAGGTGTCGGGGCGCTCACGCCGCCATCGCGCCGAGGCGATTTTCGTCGTGCGTGTCACGGGGTTGCGGCAGGCAGCCGTCCTGACGACACCGCCCGCGACCAGCGACAAGGCAGAACCCGCCACTGCGACCAGTTGGTCCAGGGCCGCCACCAACACACAGGGTTAATCCATGCAGACAACTCGAAGTCGAAAGATCGTTTGCCTGGCGACGATGGTGTTGACGGCCGGCGTGTTCACCGCCTCGGCGGCGGCACAAAGTTCATCACTGTTTCTCAGGCGCCATGATCGGTCGGCTGCCGCGCTGGCCTCGCCGCCGCCGCCCGAAACCGGATCGTTGTCACGAGCCATCGCCGAATCCAGTTTCGTCGCTGTTACCCAGCCCGAGACTCGTCAATACGCCGTACACGATCTTGTGACCATCATCGTGCGCGAGTCGGTCTCCAGCGATGTCGAAACAAAGCTTATGACCGAGAAAGAGTTCACGCAAAAAGGCAGGATCAAGGCAATTCCAAGGCTGCGCATGCAGAACTTTCTCAATTTCCAGGTGCGACAGTCGAATTTCAACGACGGTGATAGCCCCAAGCTCGAACTCGATTTCGACAATGAGTACGACGCCAAGGCCTCCAGCAGCCAGCGTAACACCTTCACGGCACGCATCACCGCGAGGATTATCGATATCAAGCCCAACGGGACGGTAGTCCTCGAGGCGCGCAAGAAGATCCAGACCGATGATGATTCGTTCACGATGGTGCTTACCGGCACTGGCCGCAAGGAAGACATCACCGTGGACAACACGATTCGCTCCGATCTAATCTACGACATGAACCTGGTCAAGAAACACACCGGCGAACTACGCAAGAGTTCCAAGAAGGGTCTGTTGACCAAGCTGTTCGAGGTGATCTTTAATTTCTAATCAGTATTGAACAGCGTGGTCATGGGCGCCATGACCACCGGAGTCAGGCCGATGTATTTGCAGCGAAGAACAGGAATATGGACCGTGTCGGCGATATTGACCGTATCGCTGATTGGGTCCTCGGCCGCGTGGGCCATACACGTCGGTGACTTGGTGCGTGTCAAGGGTGCCGAGCAGAGCAAACTCATGGGCATGGGCCTGGTCGTCGGACTCAACCGCACGGGTGACGGCGGCAAGTTCCTGCCGGCGATGAAACCACTGGCGCGGGTGATCCGGCATTTCATTGACGAACGAACCATCGCCTCGGATTTGAAAGACGCCAAGAACGTAGCCATCGTGATGATCGACGCGATGACACCCGCCGCCGGAGTGCGTGAGGGTGATCGGATCGACGTACATGTCAGCACACTCGGGTCAGCCAAGAGCATACAAGGCGGACGGCTGATGCTCATGCCCATGACCGGCCCGCTCCCGAATTCACCGGTGTACGCCTATGCCTCGGGACCGGTCACGATCGAGGACGATGACATACCAACGACGGGCGTGATTCATGGCGGCGCCACACTTGTCGCCGACATCCGATCACAGTTCATGGATGACCGCGGACAGATAACGCTCGTGCTCAAGAACGCCAACGCCACGTTTCAGACTGCGGCGTTGATCGCTTCGACGATCAACGCCGAGCTTAATCCCAACGGTCCGCAGGTGGCCATGGCGGTGGATCAAAAGAACGTGGTCGTGCACATTCCCGAATCCGAGCGAGCCAACGCCACGCCCTATATCGCCGAGATTCTGCGCACGAACCTGAGCGTCGGGTTTATCGAGACCGGATCGCGCGTGCGCATCAACGAAAAAACGGGCACGATAGTGATGACCGGCGACGTCGAAATATCTCCGGTGGCGATCATGCACGGCGGGTTGACGATCACGATGGACAGCCCCGAATCGCAGGCGCCCCTCGCCGAGAAACAGAACACCGTCGGCATTGACACCAACCGTCGCGGCGGAGCCAAGCTGGCCAGCCTCATCACCGCATTCAATCAACTCAAAGTCAGCATCGACGACCGCATCGCAATCATCAAGGAAATCCACCGCACCGGCAAGCTGCATGCGGACCTGGTCTTCGAGTAATCGCACGGCAAGGCAACAGACATGGAAGTCGTCGCCAATCATCTCGCCCATCCGGTGGCACACGCAGCCGTGACCGGCACCCCTGGTTCGTTGCAGACCACCGGCTTCGAGGCCATCTACCGCCAGGCCGAGCGGGCCCTCGATAAGATCGCCGACCGATTCGTGGCCACCACGCTGGTATATCCCATGCTCGAGCAGGCGGGCAACGACCCGTTCAAGTCCGACCTCTTTGACGGAGGCTTGACTGAAAGCGTCTTTCGCCAACACCTGAACGTGCACTTTGCCGACGAGATCGCGGCCAGCACCGATTTCTCATTCAGCAAGTCAATGACACAACAACTTCGCCAGTGGGTGCGCAACCAATCACCGGAAGTGCTTGAGAGCGCCGGGTGGTTCAAAGGAACAGATACCGTTGGATAGTGCAGCGGATACAAAAATAGATGAGCTGATCGCGGTGTTGCAGCAACTCGTCGCCGCGCATGTGAAACTCCTGGGTCTGCTTCAGCGCAAGCGTGCGGCGTTGGCCAGCGCCGACTATCAGAAGATCACCGAATTGTGCGAGATGGCCAACGTCTCGGTGCAGCAGATCAGCGAGCAGGAGAAGGCTCGGCTGACCCTGGTGGCGGACCTGACACTGATGGCTGATCCGGCCGCGCCGGCGCCGCTGCGCATGGCCGAGTTAGCCGACCGCCTGCCCGAACCAACGCGTGGCGTGCTGCTCGTGCTGCGCCAGCGGCTTCTTGAGCAGATGCGCCACGTCCAGCGTGAAACGAACGTCACCAAGCGCGCCACGCAGTCACTGGCAACACACATGCGAGGATTGGCGCACACGATCGGAGCGTTGTACACCGGCGTATCGGTCTACGATCGCCAGGGCGCCCCGCCGCCCGAGGCGATCGCAGTCAGCACCTTCAATACCACCGCGTGACGACAGGAATACACGGATGACGCTCAGCGGCGCATTACAGATCGGAAACTCGGCGCTTCAGGCACACCAGCGTGCGATCGAGGTGGCCGGGAACAACCTGGCCAACGTCGCCACCCGGGGCTATCACCGCCAGAGCATCAACCTCAACCCAACCCGCGCCACGGAGATACAAAACGGTATCTTCATCGGCCGCGGCGTCCACGTGAGCACCATCACCCGGCACGTCGACGAAGCGCTCGAAGCAAGAATCCGCACCAACGTCGCCGACGAATCATACTCGTTGGCGCGCAGGGACATCCTGGCGCAGATCGAGGCGTTGCAAAACGAGTTCACCGACGCCGACCTGTCCTCGCACCTCAATGCCTTTTTCAACTCGTTCAGCGAGTTGGCGAACAACCCACAGGACAATTCGCTGCGGACGCTCGCATTGCGGCAGGGATCAAACCTCGCCAACTTCGTGCGCGATCTGCGGATCGAGTTGACTAAAATTCAATTGCAGGTGGACGGGTCGATCGACTCGGCCGCGGCCAGGGCGAATAATCTGCTCACCCAGATCGCAGAAATCAACGGCCAGATCGCCAAGAGCGGCGGCAACCCCGCGCTGCGTGACACCCGCGACGCCCTGCTCACCGAACTATCGCAGTTTGTCGACATCTCGATCCACGAGCAGCCGTCCGGATCAGTCGACGTGTTCGTCGGATCATTGCCCGTCATTCTCAACAACCAAAGCCGCGGCATCGAGATCCGCCGGTTGGCGATCGACGACAAGACCCAAGTCGATCTCGTGCTCGCAACCGATGGCAGCGTGCTGCAACCGGCGTCGGGTCGCCTCGGCGCTCTGGTTGAGGCGCGGAAGTTGGACACCGATTTTGCAGTCGAGGAACTGGACCATTACATCAACACGTTCATCTTCGAGATCAACAAGGTCCACAGCCAGGGCCAGGCGCTCGTTGGTTTCAATTCGGTGACGGGCACCAGCCGAGTACGCGAGCAGGCGTTCGCACTCAACGAAGCGGCGTCGGGTCTCAAGTTCACGCCGCAGCACGGCAGCTTTCAGTTACACGTGACACAAGCGTCCACCGGCCAGCGAATCTCGACCACGATCAACATCGACCTTGACGGGATTGACCCGGCCAACGACGCGACGCTGTCCTCACTGATGGCCGACCTCGACGCGGTGAATAACGTGGCGGCGAGCATCACGCTAGATGGCCGACTCACCATCGCCGCCGACGGAAGTGATTTGGAGATCAGTTTCAGCGAGGACTCGAGCAGCGTGCTCGCCGCGCTGGGTATCAACACATTTTTCTCCGGCACGAATGCAGAGGATATTGCGGTCAATCCCGTGGTGAACCAGACACCCGGGATGATCGCCGCCGCCCTTGAACACTTGCCCGGCGATAACCGCAACACGCTGGCGCTGGCACAACTTCGCGACCGGCCGCTTGCCAGCCTCTCCGGGTTGACGGTCGTGGAAGCCTGGAGCCGACACGTCGCGGAGTTTGCCATGCGCATCGGCCAGGCCGAGCAGCAACTGGAGGCCGACACGCTGGTCGGCGACAGCCTCGAAGCACAACAGCAGTCCATCAGCGGCGTGAACGCCGACGAGGAAACGATCAACCTGCTGGCCTTCCAACGCGCCTACCAGGGCAGCGCCCGGTTTCTTCAAGTCGTAGATGAACTATTGGAAACACTGATGGCACTGGTCTGACCTCGCGCCAGAGGATCACCATGAGCATGATCGGCACAGCAGAAGTACGCACGACGACGATGCAGATCGGCAATCAGTTGTTGGCGTCGCTGCGTCAGACCCAACGGGCGCTGGCCGAGATTCAGCAGCAGGTCAGCACCGGGCGGAAGATCGAAAAGCCGTCCGATTCACCGGCGTTCACCTCGACGATCCTGATGCTGGAAAGCTCGGTCGAACAACGCTTGCAGCACCAGCGCAACCTCCAGCATGCCCTGGGCGTGCTCAACACGACCGACCAGGCGCTAGGCGACGCGACCAACATCCTCCTCGAGGTCAAGGGTATCGCGTCCAGCCAGGTGGGCATCGGCTCAAACACTGACACGCGCGCCAACCAGTCCACGGTCATCGACGCGATGATCCACGCCATGATCGATCTGTCCAACCGCCAGTTCCAGGGTATCTCGCTATTCGGCGGCAACCAAAGTGCCAAGTTGAATCAACCCGTCTTCGAGGAATTTGGGGGGGGCATACGCTACATTGGTGCACGCACGAATCTGGCGGGCGACGTGGGCAGCCAACTGCCCCTGCCGATCAACGTCAACGGGCAGGACGCGTTTGCGGCACTGTCGAGCCGGGTGCAGAGCAAGGTAGACCTGGACCCCAACGTCACGACGCGCACACGCATCACCGACACCACAGGCGCGCAGGGCGTGGCCATTCGCCTCGGCAACGTACGCGTCTCGGTGGATGACACCGAGGTGTTGGTGGACTTGCAAACGGCTGACACGCTCGGCGACGTGGTGATACGCATCCAAAGCGCGATCGACGGCATCACCGGCGGCGGGTCGGGCATACTCGAGACCACTGACTCGGGGTTCCTGCTCACCGCGGACACCGGGCAAATCCTCACGATCGAGGGTTCCGGATCCGGGCAGACGGCAGCGGACCTGGGCATTGCGATCATGTCGGCCAACGGCAGCGCCGTTCACGGCGCTGCGCTCGACGCGAAACTGACCTCGCGAACGGAGTTGTCCGCCTTGGGCGCCTCGATCGATTTTGTCAGCGGCATGAAGATCACGCAGGGGACGACCACCAAAATCGCCGACTTTTCCTCCGCCGTCACGATCGAGGACATGATTAACGAGATCGACCAATTCGGTCTCGGCGTGCGCATGGAGATCAACCAGAACCAGGCGCATCTGAATCTTGTCAGCGAGGTCAGCGGCCTGGAACTGTCAATAGGCGAGAACGGGGGCACGACCGCCGGGGACCTGGGCCTGAGAACATTCGAGGGCCAGACACGGCTGGCAAACATGCGGTTCGAGTTGGGCGTCGAAAGCGTCCCGGGTGAAAACGATTTTCGGATTCAACTGCACGACGCCAGCACGTTCGACGTGAACCTGGACGGACTGACGACCGTGCAGGACGTGATCGACGCCATCCACGCCGCCGCCGTCACCGCGGGATTGACCGCCGGTGATCCCGGCACGGGGGGCACGGCCTTCAACGTGGGATTGGTGCCCGACGGCAATGGTTTTCAGTTCGAGGACAACACGGTCGGTGCAGGCGATTTCCGCGTCCTGCAGCTGGGCAACAGCCTGTCGGCCACGCATCTAGGGATCTATACCAATGCCGGCACCGAAAACGTGATCATCGGCGACGACGTCAACAAGGTCCGCTCCGATAGTGTCCTCACCCATCTGATCAATTTGCGCGATTCATTGCTCAACGACGACTCGCTTGGCATCACTCTTGCTGGTGATGCGTTGGATACGGACTTGGAAAACTTGGCTCGCACCAGAGCCGACGTCGGCACACGGGCCCAAAGAACTGAGCAACAGCAACAGAGAACGCAGGACCTGATGACCTCGGAAAGAACATTCCTTAGTGAGATACGCGACACGGACCTGACCGAAGCCATCACCCGTCTGTTGCAGTTACAACAGCAATTGCAGGCGAGCCTCAGCGTAGGGGCGTCGAACCTGCAACTGAGTCTCTTGGATTTCTTGCGCTAGGTGCGCAACGTTTGCGCGGTCGAGTCGGCACACGGCCTGCCGGCTCCTCTGGCCGCTGGAAAAAATTACGGCAGGACGCCGTAACGCCCGATCACGCCACGATGCGAAACGGGCGAGACGCTTCCAGGATGGACGGCCGTTGAAGGACCAGTGACATGCTGATCGACACGTCACGATTCGGACAAATCGAAGTCGAGCAGAGCCGCGTGATCAACTTTCCCAACGGGATCCTCGGGTTTCCCAGCCACAACAGCTATGTGCTGCTCCAACCCACCGAAGATAGCCATTTCTACTGGCTGCAAGCGGTGGACAGGGCGGACCTGACATTCGTGGTCACCGACCCGAGCCTGTTCGTCACCAACTACAGGGTGCCCCTGAAGACTGAACAAAGCCAGGAATTGGGTATCTCCAATCTTGAGCAGGCACAGGTGTTCGTCATCGTCAACAAGCGTGGTCATGTGCTGACAGGCAACCTGCAGGGTCCGCTGGTCATCAACGTCAAGGACAAGATCGGCGAGCAACTGGTGCTGTCGGACCGACGATTCACCACCCGGGTGCCGTTGACCGAACTACAAAGTCCCGTGGAGGCCGTTGCCGTGTAGGGCAGCGTCGATAGCGTGGTTCGCCACTGGTGCGAACGGGCAAGTCAAGAGGATGTGGCGCGGATGAATTTATCCGCGGATGCCGGAGTCGATTCTTATGCTGGTGCTTTCCCGACAGCTCGATGAAACGATCATGATAGGTGCTCAGATCGAGGTCACCGTCGTCGACGTGCGTGGCGACAAGGTCCGACTTGGCATCAACGCACCCCGGAACGTACAGGTTCACCGCAAGGAGGTGTTCGAGGCGATCCGCAATGAAAATACGCAATCGATCAGCGTCCAGATGGATGATCTGGAGGCCGCTGACGAAAATCTGCGGACGATGCGGCGGCACAAGCCACCCCGTTCGCAGTCTACATAAACGAACCGATGTTTGATGCGGCTAGCTCGCTTCGGCGTATGAACGTCTCGAGAAGCCGACAGAAGACAGACTCGACCGGATAATCAGCGGCAGAAGACGACCGCTCCGGCGAGTTGGAACCACAGCACGACAATCAAGGAGGATTGTCATGTCAAGAATAAACACGAATGTTGCTTCGATCATCGCGCAGAATAACCTGCGTCAATCCCACAATGATCTCGCGACCAGTCTCCAGCGCCTGAGCACCGGGCTGGCGATCAACCGCGGGGCAGACAACCCGGCCGGCCTGATCGTCTCCGAGCGGCTGCGCGGTGAGATCGCCGGTGTGACCCAGGCGATCGACAACGCCGAGCGCGCCCAGAACGTCATCGCCACCACCGAGGCCGCTCTCCAGGAAATTTCCACACTGCTGACTTCAATCCGGGGCCTGACAATCGAGGCGGCCAACACCGGCGCCTTTTCCGATGATGAGATCGCGGCCAATCAACTGCAGATCGATTCAGCCATCGAGTCGATCACGCGTATCTCGAACACCACCAGTTTCGCCGGCCTCAAACTACTCAACGGATCACTTGATTACCTCATCAGCGGCGTAAACTCGACCGACATTCGCGACGTGAAGATCTTCGGCGCCAACTTTGGCACCAACACGACCATCCCGGTGACCGTGGAAGTGCTCAACAGCGCTGAAATTGCGCAGCTTTTTATCTCGGGCAACACGGCAGGCGCGCCCGGCGCGCTTCTTTCCAGCGTCACCTTCGAGGTCCAGGGCACCAAGGGCGTCGAGGTCTTAAACTTTGTCAGCGGCACCAAGTTGTCCGCGGTGGTTTTTGCCGTCAACTCGACCACGGACGCCACTGGTGTCTCCGCATCGCTGGTCAACGCGACCAATCAAACGTCCGGCATGGTGCTGACCAGCGACGCCTTCGGCACCGACGCGTTCGTCAGTGTCCGAAAGATCGCCAACGGCGACTTCTTCCAGACTTTCGATCAGCAGAACGGCAATGCCACCAACCGTGACAGCGGCGAGGACGTGGTGGCACTGGTCAACGGCAACCTCGCCCTGGGCGACGGGCTGAAACTGAGCATGCGTTCGTCGATGCTCAATGTACAGTTATTGCTGACGGCGGCGGCGGGCACTACCTTGGCGACGCACAACTTCACCGTCACTGGCGGCGGCGCGGTCTATCAGATCGGCCCGTCGATCAATACCAGCCAGCAAGTCGGCTTCGGCATCCAGTCGGTCGCGGCCAGCCGGCTGGGCAGCGAAACAATCGGGTTTCTCAACTCGATCGTCAGCGGCGGCGACAACAGTATGATCGCAGGCAGGGCGGCCCAGGCCGAGCAAATCATCACCTTCGCGACGAATCAAGTCTCGATCCTGCGAGGCCGACTGGGCGCGTTCGAGCGTAACACACTGCAGACATCGATCCGCAGCCAGCAGATTGCGTTGGAGAATCTCATGTCGGCGGAAAGCCAGATCCGCGACACGGATTTTGCCGCCGAGACCGCCGCCCTGACCCGTGCCCAGATACTGGTCAGCGCCGGCACCTCCACGCTCACGCTGGCCAACAGCACCGCGCAGAACGTGCTGGCGCTGTTGCAGTAACAAGACCACCGTTGACGCCCGCAGGCAAGCGCCGCCAGGAAGAACACCAACCGCCGTCGGCACCATTGTGACCGGCGGCGGTTTTGTGATGACGGCCGGGCGGCAACCGTCAGGCTCGCACCTTGCTCGACTCGACAAGTTGCTCGAGCATCGCCTCGAACCCGTCGCGGTCCATGGGGATGTCGATCGGCTTGCCCTCGAGTCCCGACATGAGCATGGCGTTGGCCAACTCGACGGAGTGCACCCCCTCGTCCCCCGGCGACAGCAGCGGTGCGCCGTCGATGATCGCATCAAGAAAGTTTTCAGCAATATTTTTGTGCACGGGCTCATCGACGACCTCAATCTCTCGTTGCGTGATCTGCGGTTCGCCCATGCGGTTTTCGGTGGTCCGACAATACTCGTTGACCGAACTGGCGGTTTGATCGAACAAGATCGGTTGCCCACCACCACCGTCGACGGTCAGGCGTCCACGGTCACCGATGATTTCAAGCCGATCGATGCCCGGCGCTTCGCCGCTGGACGTCACGAACACCCCGGTCGCGCCATTGTCGAATTCCAGCATCGCCGTCACGTCGTCCTCGACCTCGATGTCGTGATATTTGCCCAACCCGACCTGCGCAGTGACACGCGTGGGCACGCCTAGCAGTCGGCAGAGCATGTCGAGATTGTGCGGGCACTGGTTCATCAACACACCGCCACCCTCGCCGGCCCAGGTGGCCCGCCACGCGCCCAAATCGTAGTAATGCTGCGATCGAAACCATTTCGTCGCCGTCCACTGCATGCGCTTTAATTTGCCGAGTTCGCCGCCGTGTATCAGGTCATACACCTTCTGCCACCTGTCCATCGCGCGCATCTGAAACATCACGGCGTAAACGAGCTGTGGGTTCTGGGCGTGGACGGCGTTGACCTCGGCGGCAGCCTTGGCAGTCACCGCCACGGGCTTTTCCGTCAGAACGTGCAGCCCACGCTGCATCGCGGCGATCGAATACCTGGGGTGAAAATAGTGCGGCGTGGCGATGAATACGGCGTCGATCATCCCGGAGTCGAGCATGGCCTCGGCGTCGTTGAACCCCTCGACGCCGTATTCATCCACGACACCCTTGAGATTCTCGGCCACGACGTCGCTGGCGGCGGCAAATTGCAGCCGGTCCAGTTCGCGGTAATAGCGGCGCATGTGGTTCTGCGCCATGCCTCCGCAGCCAATAACACCAAGTCGCACCTTTTCCATGCCAAGATCCCTCGCAAATGAGTTCCCGTAACCATTGGGCTAAATGAATCTTAGCAAGTAAAACGAGGGCGTAAATCCTCATGGTGTCACGCCGCTCTACGGAAGCCGCAGACCACGTCTTGCTTTACGGGTGGATACTGCATGAACCGCAGGGCCACTACCGCAGACACAGTTTCCTGGCATCGACGGCGATGCTACCTGGCGACGACAAGATCCTGGTTCGTGATTGCCGACGCCCGCAGCCATGATCAACCGATGAGTAGGCGCCAAGATCGCCCGCATCCAGACGCTTGGACTCGAAGTCCATTTCGGTAAGCAACAGGACGTGGCCGATCACGTCGTCTGGGCCGAGCCGCAACTGGCCTGACCCACGCCAACTGATTGACAAATACCATGGTATGATCCACCATATTGCGTTCTATTTTCGGTTGGAGCAAGTTGATCATGCGTATTCTAGTCATCGGAGGCAGCGGTTTTGTGGGCACGGTCCTGACCAGATCATTTGCAGCTGCGGGCCACAAGATCACTGTCCTGTCGCGCGGGCAGCGCAACATGCCCGACGGCGTCGAAACGATAATCGGTGATCGCAAGGACCACGCGGCGTTCAAGACGCTGGTCGCCGACCATTCCTTTGACGCCGTCTTCGATTGCCTCTGCTACAACGCCGAGGACGCCCAAAGCGACGTGGAGGCGTTCGCCGGAAGAATACAGCAACTGTTCTTTCTGAGCACCGACTTCGTGTACGGTGGTGACGACGACGTGGTGATCCGCACGGAAGATTATCCGCGTCAGGCGTACAACAGTTACGGCCAGAATAAGGCCGCAGCCGAAGATGTGTTTGTCCACGCCTGGCAGCAACAACAGTTTCCATCCACAATACTTCGTGCGCCGCACATCCTGGGTGCGGGCCGGCCGCTGGGCACTGGCAGCCTCAAGAACCGTGACGCCACCCTGCTCGACGCGATCCGCAAGGGCGTGCCCATCGTCGTGCTCGACGACGGTGCACTGCTGATCCAACCCGCAACGCACCACGATATCGCCAACGCCACGCTCGCCGCGTTCGGCAAGCAGCAAACGCTCGGCCAGGCATACAACATGATGGGCAACGACGTTGTCACCTCGCGGCGATACTACGAGATCGCCGGCCAGATCATCGGGTGTGAACCCAGGTTCCTGTCGTTGCCGACAAGCGTCTACCTGCAGGCGGCGCCGACGCGCCGGCCCTTCGCCCAGCACCGCATCTACGACATCTCGAAGCTCAAGCGTGACGCCGATTACGACCCGAAGTGGACCGTCCGCGCCGGCATCGAGGATACAATCAAGGCCCTCGAAGCGACCGACGGCGCCAGCCAATCCTATGAACCCACCGAACTCGACGCCGCCCTCCAACACGCCCTCGAAACCCACAGCGGCGACCTGCTGAAGATACTGGGATAATAATGTCCCGCTTTTCGGTTCGTGGCGGGGCGCACCCCGCACGCAAGCAGAACGCCCATGGATTTACCTATGACGCCCAGTATTGGGCCATCTTGCCACGCAGGTACGCTGCGCTGCGGTGCATCTGGTCGATGCCGTCGACCCCGTCCTCGAGGCTGATCCAGCCGTCGAAACCGACGCCCGCAAGCTCGCGGAAGATCGCATCGTAATCGTTGGCACCCCGGCCGATCTCGCCGTGATGCAGCCGCTGGGCATAACCGACGCTGTCCAACTCCTCGCGGCGCAGGTCTTCGAGCGTCCCTTCGGCCAGGTAACGATCGCTGGCATGCATCGTGACCACGCGGTGCTTAATGCGGCCAAGCAGTTCGAGCGGGTCTTCACCGGCCAGTATTGTGTTGCTCGGATCGTAGTTGACACCAAAGTGCGGCGAGACGATCCTGTCAATCAGGTCGCAGAACACGTCCATGTGCTGGGCGAACTCCGGGTACCGCCAACCGATACCGTCCTTGTAATGATTCTCGATGTTGAGCGTGACGCCTGCCCCCGCGGCGTGAGGCAGGCACGCTTCGATGCACTCGACGCAATAGTTGATGCCATCTTCACGGCTGACCTCGGGACGGCGTTGGCCGGACAACACCCGGCAATATCGCGCACCCAGCGATGCAGCCATGTCGATCCACGATTTCTCCAGGTCGATCTGCTGTTGACGAAATGCCTTGTCGTGATGCGTAAAATCGGGCGAGCAACACAGCATCGGGATTGTTCGGCCCTGATCCTCTACCATCCCGCGATAGTCCGGCCAGCGGGACGCATCCTGCAGATCAAGCATGCCGCTGTACAGTTCGAGCCCGTCGGCGTCGATCGTCGCGGACGTCTCGATCCACTGGCGCAGCGACATCGATCCGTCGACGCACAACTCCTCCAACCACGCCTTGGGGAATGCGGCCAGTTTCGGCATCTTCTACTGGTCTCCAGTACCGTCGCCTCCCTTGACGGGAATGCGACCGATGATCGGGTATTGCTCAAGATCGATGACGCTGCCGGTGACCGGCCTGCTCTCATCACTGAGCCAGAACACGGCATGCGCGGCGATCTCGTCGGGACGCGTCATTCTCCCCGCCGGGCGGTTTTCCGGATCGGGCATGTCCGGCCAACCCTCGGGCAGACCCTCCGACATCTTCAGCCTGTATTCGTTGGGCGTAATGACCCAGCCAACGTTGAAGTGCGTCACGCGTACCCGGCTGGTCGCCAGCGCGTTGGCAAGATTACGCGACAACGTCATCAGCCCGGCCTTCGAGATGCTGTAGTCCAACTGCCGCGCCTCGCCGGTATACGCGTTGATCGATCCGATGTTCACGACCGCGCCCTCGCTGCGCTTGAGCTGATCGAGCCCCGCCTTGATCAGCAGCAGCGGCGCGCGGACGTTCACCGCCATGACCTTGTCAAACAGCGTCGCATCAGTGCTGTCGATATTGCTGCGAACGATATACGCGGCGTTGTTGACGATGCCGTCGAGTTTCCCGAACGCGTCGACCGCCGCCTTGACCAGTCGCGCCGGCGCTGCGGGATCGGCGATGTCATCGATGTGCAGCACGGCCGCGCCGCCCAACTCCTCCGTCACCGCCCTGCCACGCCGCTCGTCGCGACCGTGCACCACAACCCGGGCGCCCTCGGCAACACACCGACGGGCGATCGCCTCACCGATCCCCGTCGTGCTGCCCGTCACGATGATCGCCTTGTCAGTCAACCGCATCGGACCGCCTCACGCCTGCATTCGACATCCGCACCACCAGAGAATACCACGCATCAGCCCCGTCGCGTCACTTCGGTACGTCAAAACAGTCATGCCGACCAAGGGACTGACGATCACATTGACTGGTGTCGGTATAGCCTCCACAATGGCTGAAAGATTCATGGGGACAGGAAAAAAGGCTTAAAATCGGCTTGGATCGGCACCCAAAGTGGCTGTCCAACGACTTCATGCTCACCCGTCCATCTCCGCGGGACAACGGGCATCGACCCGGGAGTCCCAAGACCACGGCCCGGGGTATTCCACAACCTGATCTGTTGTCGCAGGCAAGTCCAACGTGACCTCGAACAATGCCAGCTTCCAATTTCTTGCGTGCCCCGTGGGCATGTCTCAATACTGGGCGTTGTTCCAGTTGATCGGCTTCTACAATCGGAGGAATCTGTCATGAGTGCGTGTCAACAGTAGCCTGTTGTGGGTTTGTGGCCTGTTCGTGATCGTCGTTCCACCCCTTGTGGCCATCTTCTCATTGGCCCTGAAAAACGGCTGGATCAAGTTGAGTTAAGGCTCGACGGACCGAATCAAGGCTTCGATGTAACCGACCGTGTAGGCTCGGCCCCGGTGCCCCCAGTCGGTATCGTCGACCATCTGTGGAACGTGATCTGGGATGATGAAACCGCGGAAGCCGGCTTGTTTGAGCGTGCGGATCGTATCGACCGGGTTGCAATTGCCATCCCCCAGAAAACATTCGGTGAAATCATCTACCGTACCTTGGACATCTCGCAAGTGAACATAAAAGATTTTTCCGGCGCTGGCGAAATATTCAAGCGCTTCCTGGACCCCCTCGCCTCCGCGCATTTCTGACCAGCAGCCATGACAGAAATCCAGCCCGTGAAATGGGCTATCAAAGGTCTGCATGGCTCGATTGAAATTATCGAAGTTGCGAAAAATACGAGCGACACCTCCCAGCGATGGCACCGGAGGATCATCTGGGTGCAGTGCCAGTCGGACTCCAGCTTCTTCACAGACGGGTAGGATCCGTTCGAGATACCAGTCATAGTTGTCCCACATCTGGTCGTCGGTCATTTGTTGATCCAGGTCCGCTGGCAGATGCGGGGTCAGGCTGTATTGCGGAATCTGGTCGCTGCTTAACTTGCTGGCGGTTTCGTAGTGAAAGGCCGTGGCCAAAGCATTTCCCCGCACCGGCTTCTGTCGATCGGTCCGCCAGACGCCATTGGGCATGAAATGATAGCCGAGTATGGGGATGCCGGCCCGACCCATGTTCCGCACCGTTTGGCACATGTTCTGCAGTTGCTCTTCACGCCCGGGTTGTCCCAGCATGATCTTGTCCCAAAACGTGTTGGGAACATTTTCTAGTGCCATTAACCGTAACTCATATTGTTCAGCCCGGTTGACCAGTTGGGCCAGGTCTTCATATTCCCAGCGCTGCTGTCCCGGCATCTCTGGCGTGTTCAGTTGAAAATCATCGACACCGCACTGCTTAATGAACTGTAGTCGCTCGTCGGAGATTTCACGAAACTGCCCAAGTCCAACCCGCATCTCTAATGAATCCAGTTCGATCATCCTGGGGAAATCTTTAAGATTGACGTGACTGAGGTCGCTGAGGGTCGTTGCTCGCGTTGTCAGTCAACCGCATCGGACCGCCTCACGCCGCATTCGACATCCGCACCACCAGAGAATACCACGCATCAGCCCCCGTCGCGTCACTTCGGTACGTCAAAACAGTCGTACCGACCACGGGACT
>Ga0310121_10002284_pt1 | contig 18386 bp, 21 predicted proteins | sample CB27_Tmax_986_MG_FD_203504 | JGI IMG/M metagenome (GOLD analysis project Ga0310121, IMG submission 203504) | Marine microbial communities from Western Arctic Ocean, Canada - CB27_Tmax_986 | ecosystem: Environmental > Aquatic > Marine > Oceanic | place: Canada: Western Arctic Ocean | collected...
AGGACAGTCTCGACTGGATGTACTGGGGTTGAGTAATTCTCCATGTCTAACTCCTGTGGGCGTCCCGGACCATCCGGGAGCGACATGGCTATTGGAGCAAAAAGGCGGGGTGCAGGAAGGGAATTCCCTTCACTTTCGAGGGAATTCCCTTAATTCTTAGGCCTTAAGATTTTCGACCACTTCTTTGACTTGTTTCAATTTGTGGTCAACCGTCTGCCAATGAATCTTGGCACCGAGCAACTCGACCTCGCGCACGATCTTCTTAGCCGCCGTGGTGGGGTGCGACATATCGATCTCGGCCTTCTTTGCCAGCACGGCGATGATGACGAGCAACGTTTCACGCTCACGTTCCCCAAGGGGTTTATCGAGATCATCAGCGGCCTTGGGTGGCATCTGCTGAATGCAAGCCTCTAACGCTTCGACGCGTACGCCAAGTTGGGTGCCGTTGGGAAACTCTGTGTAATCTAGCTGGTGTTCTTTTCCGTCTCGCTCGACGATTATGTTCGCGCCTTTCCAGGAATCAACCCATTCGTATCGCTCGCGCAACCGGTGCTCTAGCCGCTCGAGGTGGTATTGCGCGGCTCCTTTTATCGGCACGTTGACGAGTCCCTCAACCCGTTCCTCGTAGACACTCCGTGTACCGCTCATAAGCCTGGCGACAAGATGGAGACGCCCCTCAAGGACCGCCGCATAGACATGCTCCTGCTTCCAGGTCTCTTCCGATTTCTCCGAGAGATATTTCGCAGCTTCAGGAATAGGGAGCCATTCTCGACCGTGAAAAGTCATGCGTCCTCACCGTTGGGTAAGTGGTCCAACGGGTGCAGTGTAATGGGGGTCGGACGTCTGATGTTGGCCGACAGTATCCGTGCCCGTCTATTCGCGTTAGAAGCACTTCGTCCCAGGCACGGGAGGGGTACAGGAGTGGGGGGTGTTTAGGACGTCGTCTCGCTGCGGAGGTCGTCCAGATAATCCGCCCAGGTCTGCATCATCTGGCGGCGATCCTGGAGGTGCGTCGTGCGGTTGTAGGCCCGTCCTAAGGGGTCCTTCACGGTGTGGGCGAGTTGGTGTTCGATCAGGTGCGGCGCAACGCCTAGCTGCTCATCAAGGCACGTCCGCGCCATCGCCCTGAACCCGTGTACCGACATCGTGTCTTTGGGGATCCCGATGGTGCGCATCGCGACCGCGAGCGTGTTTTCACTCATCGGACGTCCGTTGTTCCGCGCCCCTGGGAACACCCATGACTGATGGCCGGTCTGGGGGTGCAAGTCACGAAGGATCGCGACGGCTTGCTCTGACAAGGGCACAATGAGATCGGTCTGCGTTTTCGTAACGAGGTACTGCCACTGTGGCTCGGAACCATCGAGGTCGATGTCGTCCCACCGCGCTCGGCGCAATTCGCCTGGTCGCACAAACCAGAGCGGTGCCAGGTTCAGGGCGGCCATGACCACCGGTGATCCCTCATAGGCGTGAAGCATCCGCAAGAGCTTTGCGACGGCCTTGGGATCGGTCACGGCCGCGAAATGCGTGGGCGTGGGTTTCGTTAGTAGCTGTTTCACGGGTGCGGCGGGGTTGCGTGTGATGCGCTCGGAATACAGGGCGTAGTCACAGACCTGATGGCACACGTTCAAAACACGACTCGCGGTCTCGTACTTCTCTGCTTTCTCAAGAGGCTTGAGCAGAGCGTGGATATCTTGAGGTCCGATATCAGTCATCGACCGCGCACCCAGTGTCGGCAACACATAGCGTTCCAGCCGCATCAACACCGTGCTGGCATGACCCGGCACCCAGCTCGGGACCTTTGACTCGTACCACTCACGGGCGACCGCCTCAAAGCTGTTGCCTGTGTCTGTGTCGTCCATCGAGGCCACAGACGCGGCCTTCCACCGGCTCATTGGGTTCAGGCCACTAGCGACGTCTTGACGGCACTCGTCGCGCCGCCGACGGGCCTCCCCCAAGCCGACATCGGGGTATTTGCCCAGGCCACGCGAGTTTGCTTTGCCACCAAGCCGGTATTTATACCGCCACAACTTGCTCCCATTTGGGCGCACAATCACGTACAGCCCCCCGGAGTCGCCGAGCTTGTACGACTTCTCCTTGAGCTTCGCGTTCCGAACGGCGGTATCAGTGAGTGCCATCTGGGGGTGCATCAGGGGGTACCACGCCTCAACAAGCGGGAGTCACCCCTCTTGTACCCCCAAACGTACCCCCACATTACGTGGCTGTCAACGGAACACCATGGAGACACCTAGACGACTGATAGCGAAAACTGCCAGTCATACAGGCGTTTTCTGTATGATTTAGATTGTGCTGGATGTGGATGGAAGATAAAATGGTGGAGGCGGCGGGAGTCGAACCCGCGTCCGAAGGTACGTCTCCGTAGGATTCTACATGCGTATCCGCTCTTGATATCTCACCTCCGGTGTTGAAGAGTGGCAGAAACCACCGGCGGCCAGCCCCGATAAGTCTCGCCGCCGCGTGTCGGTGCCACGCGCGACGGCCAGCCCACTAAATGGCGTCTCGTCCCGGTCCGTGGGCAAGCACGGGGGAGACGCGCGACTTAATTAAGCCGCGAGTGCAAGCTGCGAGTCCGCAGTTACAGTGTTTTTCCATCGGATTAACGAGTCGATGGTGCTCGGCATGCCTCCTACGATTCCGCAACCCCCGTCGAAGCCGTGACGCCCCCCCGGTGGTCACACGATGTACTTTCATTGTAGCAGCGAGTTCAGTACATATATATACGCGTGTCAGTTTCGAATTGTCTCGCGAGTGTTTCCGCTCTGATCTTGGTTTCTTCCGTGGTCTCCATTCCCGCGACGACGGCAGCCCAGGAGCCGGCGGCAAGTGGGGCTCCCCGGACACCCTGGGGCCACCCGGACTTGCAGGGAATCTGGGACTTTCGTTCGGCAACGCCGCTCGAGCGTTCGGCCGACGTTGGAGATAGGCCGCGGCTGACGGATGCGGAAGCCGCTGAGTATCTTCGGACGGCGCCTCAACGCGCGCGATCATTTATCACCGCGGTGGCTGGAGACGTAGATGTCGGTGAGGAGCTGTGGAATGACACGGGCTCGTTGCTCGTGGCCGGCAGTCGGACCTCACTTGTCATCGACCCGCCGGATGGCACGGTGCCACGGAACGACGCGAACAGCCAACGACTGTTTCCGGTGCTGCAGCAGATTCTTGCGGGTCGCCCTGGCAGCTACGAAGAACGTGGACTGTCCGAGCGGTGCATCATGTGGACGCACACGCCGCTCCTTCCGACATTCTCGAACAACAACGTCCAGATCTTTCAGACGTCAGACGCGGTGACCATGCTGCACGAGATGGTCTATGACATTCGGGTCATTTTTCTCGATGACCGGCCACTCCTGCCTGACGGGTTGCGTCAGCTTCGCGGAAGCTCGCACGGGCACTGGGATGGCGACACGCTGGTGGTGGAGTCGACAGGCTTCCGCCACGGCATGGACTTCCTCAGCACGGGGCCAAACATGCAGCTCGTGGAACGGCTGACCCGGACTGGCACGGAGACGATCGACTACCAGTACACGATCAATGCCCCCGAGTGGTTTGCGCGTCCCTGGTCGGTCTCACTCCCCCACCGGCGCACAGAGCTGCCAATATACGAATACGCGTGCCACGAAGGAAATCGCAGTATGACGCTTATGCTTGAATCGGCGCGCCGACAGGATCTCGACGTCAGACGAGCCACTGGAGGCTCCGACGCACGCGATGAGGCCGTGAACCCCAATAAATACTGGACAGCTTCCACCGCCGGTGATATCGGCAGTGGTGGGAAGGACTGACTTGACCCGAGTGATCACACCCTCGAGATGGACCCCGACCTTCACACGGCCCGCCGTCACCACCCTCGCGCTTGTCGTCGCCACCGCGGTCTCTACTGTCGCTTGTGGGGGTTCCGAGCCTGAACCGGCCGCAGAGCCGATGAGCTCAGCCACGTTGTATGAGGGATTTCGCCTCATCACGGGTGACGACACCGCGCTGGTCGACGGTGCCGCGCTGTTGGTGGATGACGGAGTCATTCAAGCGGTTGGGGCTCAAGGATCTTTTGATTCTCCAGAAGGCGCCGCGCGCGTCGATCTGAGCGGTAAGACGGTCATGCCGGCGTTGGTCAGTCTGCACGGCCATCTCGGATTTCAGGTTGGCCTGACCTATGAAGCGGAGAACTACACGCGCGAGACGCTGATCGATCACCTCGACCGCTACGCCTACTACGGGGTGGGCACGATCGTGTCGCTCGGCACCGATGGAGGAGACCTGATCTATGCCCTCCGCACCGAACAAGAACAAGACGCGCTCGGCGGGGCTCGGGTGCTGACGGCCGGCGGCGGAATCGCGCGGCCCAATGCGGGACCAGGCGCAACGGCCATGCGTTCGTCTGCGATCGGGGTCGACAGTGAAGAGGAGGCGCGGGCCGCGGTGCGTACGCTGGCCAAACGCGGTGTCGACGTGGTCAAGATCTGGATCGACGACCGCGGGGGCTCGGTCGAGAAATTATCGCCGGAACTTGCGAGCGCGGTCATTGACGAAGCGCACTCGGCGAATCTACAGGTCATCGCGCACATCTTTGATGCGGCCGATGCGGCGGACGCGGTAGAGGCGGGGGTCAACGGATTCGCCCACCTGGCGCGTGATGAGGTGATCTCAGACGAACTCGCCGCCGCAATGGCCGCCGGAGATGTATTTGTCATGCCGAATCTAGGCATTTCCGAGCGCGGGATTCACACCGACCCGCCTGCCTGGTTGGACGATCCGCTGCTGCACGACAGTATTCGCCCAGAGGTGATCGAACGGGCCAAGGGCTCGTTTAGCAGCCGGAGCGCGGAGGCCGCCGCGCGGGCCGAGCAATCATGGGGCTTTATGCAAGCGACGCTGGCCAAGCTTCAGGACGCGGGGGTTCGTCTGGTGTTGGGCGCAGACTCCGGTGTCACGGATTCGTTCTTAGGCTACACAGAACTCCGCGAGTTGGAGCTCATGGTGAACAGCGGGCTCACGCCGGCCGAAGCAATCATGGCGTCGACAAGCGTATCCGCTGACGCGTTAGGAATCGACGAGGCCGGGCTCCTCACGGCTGGCCGTAGCGCGGATTTCGTCGTGTTGGATGCAGACCCCCTCGAAGACATAACGAACGCCCGGCGGATCGACCGGGTATTCTTGAAAGGCGTCGAGGTCGACCGAGAGGCGCTCCGGCAGCGCTGGGGCGGTGAGTGAAACGGTCCCCGGGGTGGGCGCACCGCTAGTCGGCGGTGATCCGGTAGAGATGGGTGTCGGTGCGGATGAAGATCGAACCCTCGGCGACGGCCGGTGAGGCCAGTGCCGCGCCGTCGAGCTCGTTTCGCGCCAGCTCGTCGTACTTGAGCCCCGGCCGAATGATTGTCGTGAACCCCTCTTCGCTTTGAAAATAAATACGTCCGTCCGCGAATACGGGCGAGGCCGAGTAGTTGCCGCGGAGCCGGTCCCGCCACTGGATCTCACCGCTCACGGCGTCGACGCACGTGAGAATTCCGGTGTCGGAGACGACATACAGCTGGTCCGCCACCACGACCGGCGAGGGCGTATGGGGAGCGCCCCGTCGTAGTCTCCACGCGACGTGTGTTCTCGTAACGTCCCCTGAGCCGTCCGCTCGGACTGCCAAAAGAGACGGCTGTTGAAAGCCGGTGGCGATATACACCAAGCCGTGCTTCGCGCTAAAAACAGGTCCGGGAACATTGGAGAATCCGTCCGGATACCCAACTCGCCACAGTTCTTCACCGGTTGCCGGGTCGTAGGCGCTCGTGCGAAAGGCTCCGATACTCACAAGTTGATCGCGTCGGTCGACCGTGATGATGACCGGTGTCGAATAGGCCTGCGAGATGGGCTGAGCGCGGTCTGTCTTCCACCGCGTCTCGCCAGTTTCCGCGTCGAGCGCAATCACAAACGCCTGGTCATACCCGTCGCAGCTAAAGATGAGAAGCCCGTTGTACAGGATGGGCGAGCCACCGTTACCGTGTTGGGTGATATACGGGAAACGTGTCGACCAGAGGATGTCGCCGGTGGTCGTGAGCGCGGCGGTACCATACGCCCCGAAGTGAACAAAGACCCGGTTGTGATCGGCGTCCACGACAGCGGTTGGCGAGGCAAGACTGTTCTTGGGGTTCGGGGCATACCGATCATCGACCGCAAAGACTTCCGTGTTGACCATCGCCTCCCCGCTCTGGCTGTCAAACGCCAGGAGACGGAGTGAGCCGTTGGTGCTGGTCGTCAACCATACCTGACCACCCGCGACGACCGGCGACGACCATCCGCGCCCCGTCACGGCCGTTTTCCACGCGACATTCTCCGCCTCGCTCCATTCGAGAGCCAGGCCTGTTCCCGATGAGTGCCCTTGCCCGGTGGGGCCACGAAACGACGGCCAGTCCTCGGCCAGCACCGGACACACCCCTACCGCCAGAAGCCAGACCGCCAGGACCGCTCGGGTAACGTCTTGCATGGTTCGTAGTGTCGCGTCAGAAGGGTTCACGGCGCAAGCGCCGCCATCGACAAAGCGGTGTAAGCTCGCGACGGTATGGACATCCGACATCTGGCCGTCGTCGTCGTCACGGGTCTCACCCTTGGAGCTACGGGCGGCACGAACGCCCAACAGTCAAGGGCTGACCGGGACTCAGACCGCGCACCGTTTCTCAACTCCTATGTCGGACGCTACCAGATCACCGATCGCTTCTTTCTCGATATCACCCGGGTTGGCGACGCGCTGTATGCCCAAACGACCGGTCAGAAACCGGCTCAGCTGAGACCGCGGTCAGAAACCGAGTTCGTCATCGTCGGTAGTAGTCTTCGTCTGATCTTCTCGGTCGACCCGGTCACCGGTGCCGTCGACCACCTCGTATTCGAACAGGGTGGATTCGGTCGACGCGCCGAACGGCTCGAGGCATCGATGTCGCCCGCAGCGCGTCAGGCGCTTGTCCTCGCGGCGGCGGCGCTCTCGCGGTATGTCGGCACTTACGAGGAGCAACCCGGGTTTGCGATCACCGTCCGCCTCGTCGACGGCAGTCTCGTCGCGGGTCTGACTGGACAAGAGCTAGAGCTTATTGTCCCGGAGACCGAACGTGAGTTCTTTTACGAGCACTCAACCGCGCGGCTCTCGTTCGACCTCACGGACGACGGTCCTGCCACGGGCGTGACGCTGCGCCACGGCGGCAGCAACGTGGCCATGACGCGTCTCGATGACTGAGCGGTCCCCGGTTGGAGCCGGGCACACAATGCCCGCTCGGCGTCGGTAACATTGCGAGTATGGCCTCGACACCGGCGTTTGTTCCCCTCTCGTATCAGAAGCCTTCCGCCAGCGAGACGGCGACCCGGGCCCGGCAGTTCTTTGAACGCCTGGACCGTCGACGTTCCGTCCGGGCATTTAGCGACGAAGAGGTGTCGGAGAACGTCATCAAGGACCTCGTGCGGGCTGCCTCCACTGCCCCATCGGGGGCGCATCTCCAGCCCTGGACCTTTGTAGCGGTCTCCGACCCGGCGACAAAGCGTCGGATTCGAATCGCCGCCGAAGCCGAGGAGGAGAAGAACTACGCGAGCCGGATGCCCGCCGACTGGCTGCGCGCGGTCGAGCCCATGGGCACGAACAAACACAAGCCGTTTCTCGACGTGGCACCGTGGGTCATCGTGCTGTTTCGTCAAGACTACGGACTTCGACAGAACGACACGAGGGTTCACCACTACTATGTTGCCGAGTCCGTCGGAATTGCAGCGGGTATGTTTCTCGCCGCGGTTCACGAGGCGGGGCTGGTGGCCCTCACCCACACACCAAGTCCCATGCGGTTTCTTCGCGACATCCTCGATCGACCTCGAAACGAAACCGCCACGCTGCTCATCCCCGTCGGCTATCCGGCGGATGACGCGACCGTGCCAAATCTCTGTCGCAAGTCCTTGGACGAAGTCCTCACCATCGTCTAGGGCACCCTGTCGACCCTCGGGCTCGGGGCGCGCCACACCAGTCATTGGTGGGATGGCACTTCGACCGCGGGCACTGGTTCTCTAGCGGGTGCGCACACGATTTCTGGGGCTCGGCGGAGGGCGGCGGGGTAGGCCTTGCGTGACCCCGATACCCATGGTACGGTCCTCGGGATGATGCAGGTGGGGCTGACGGTTATCATGCTGTCGCTGCTGACGACCGCGTGGCCACACCGGGCAGCGGCGCAATCGGACATATCGCCAATCAATGACCCGCCCAATCCCTACACGACCATTGACGATTGGGCCGTACTTCCCGACGGTCGAGAGTGGGGCTCGACGGGCGGCGTCGTCACGCAACGGGCAACATCAGAGCTGAGAATACGGCATCCGCATCGGCAACCTACGCGACGGTTCGGTCGTCGCCTTTATCGACGGTTCGAATCCCGAGGGCGTGGCGGTCACACGTGATGGCACGGTCTACGCCGCTGTCGTCGCGTATGGCGGCGCCTTTCTCAAGAACGTCAAGAAGCCCATCGACTGACGAGCCGGGCGAACAAGTAAGACGAGGGAGACTGATGACAAGAGCGTTCATGTTCGTCGGCGTGACTTTGCTGACCATCTCGACAGCATTTGCGGAGGTCCTGCGGATCGAGATCGAGACCCGGTCGGATGTGGCGGAGGGGATGGCCTACGGCTTAGCCGGTTCTTACGAACGGATCGTAGGTACCGCGTATTTTGCGGTGGACCCGGACAATCCCGCCAACCGAATCATTGCCGACATCGACCACGCCCCGCGAAACGCGGACGGCCGGGTCGAGTTTCATTCAAATTTCTATCTGCTCAAGCCAAAGCACATTGCGCACGGCAATGGCACAGTGCTCTACGAAGTGTCAAACCGTGGCGGCAAAGGGATGCTGTCGTATTACAACAACGCGTCTGGCACCCGTGATCCTCATACCGCCGAAGACATGGGCGACGGCTTTCTACTGAAACAGGGTTTCTCGTTGCTCTGGCTCGGGTGGCAATTCGACCCCCCACCCACTGACGGGCTGATGCGTGTCTACCCACCGGTGGCCACGGACGACGGTGCCCCAATCACCGGCCTTGTTCGAAGCGAAGTCATTGTGCGGGAAGCCGCACCCGATTGGTCGCTGGCGGACCGACGGCACGTCGCCTACGCGGTGAGCCATCCCGATGACCCCGCCCACGAAATGACGGTCCGGGACGGTGTCGACCAACCACGCCGGGTCATCCCGCGGGACCAGTGGCAGTTTGCCCGGCGCGACGATGACGGTCAGCTCGTCGACGACCCCACGCGGGTCTATCTTGAAGGCGGGTTCCAGCCCGGAAAGATCTACGACATTGTGTATACGGCCCAAAACCCGCCGCTTTCTGGGTTGGGTCTGGCGGCCATCCGTGACATGGTCTCCCAGCTCAAGTACGACGCGACACCTGACCTCTCCATTCCACGCGATGGAATCGAACACGCTATCGGGTGGGGGGTCTCGCAAAGCGGGCGACTGCTGCGGACGTTCTTGTATGACGGTTTCAACCGCGATGAATCCGACCGCAAGGCGTTTGACGGCATCATGGCGCATGTGGCCGGGGGCGGCCGGGGCAGTTTCAATGTGCGGTTCGCACAGCCGTCGCGCGACGGCCACCCGTTCTTAAACAAGCTCTATCCCAGCGATATCTTTCCGTTTAGCGATGTCACGCAGACCGACCCCGAAACCGACATGCGGGGCGGGCTGCTCTCAGGAATCCATCCGCAGCATCTGCCCAAGGTGTTTCACACGAACTCATCGTATGAGTACTGGGGACGCTCGGCCTCCCTGGTTCACACTACCGTGGACGGCACGGACGACGCGCCGGTGATGGACAGCGTTCGGATTTACACCTTTGCCGGTGGACAGCATGGTCCGGGTCGTTTTCCCCCCAGACGCACAATCGGCCAGCAGTTGAGTAACCCCAACGACTACTCCTGGTTCTTACGCGGACTGCTTGTCGCCATGAACCAGTGGGTCGCCGAGGAAATCGCCCCGCCCCCAAGCATCTATCCAAGAATCGACGATGGCACGCTGGTCCGGTCTGAAGCCTTCGCGTTTCCACAACTCCCTGGCGTGAGCCAGCCCGGTGAACCACACAAGGCCTACCGCGCGGTGTATGGACCCGAGTTCCGCACGCGCGGTATCACGACGGTCGAACCGCCCGAAATCTTGTCGGCGTTTCCGATTCTGGTGCCCACGGTTGACAGCGATGGCAACGAGATCGCAGGATTGATGATGCCCGAGGTGTCCGTCCCGCTCGCGACGTACACCGGATGGAACAACTTCGAAAAATCCGCCGGGCCGGAGGACGTGCTCTCGAGTATGCAGGGCTCCTATGTCCCGTTTGCACGGACGGCGACGGAGCGACAACGCGCGGGCGACCCACGACCGTCCATCGCCGAACGCTACGCAAGCCGGGAGGAGTATCTGGGGCGGGTGTCCGACGCCGCCCTCGCGCTGGCGGACGAGGGGTATCTCCTCGCGGAAGACATCGCGCCGATCCTGTCCAGGGCGAGCGACCACTGGTCGCTACGAATGGACGAGGCGACCAACAACGAGCAGTAATAGGGACAAACGGCTCATGTCGGTGCGCGCCGCCGCCCCCGCACGCACCGACATGGACCGCACTTAGCCTAGACCTGGCCCAAAAAGAGCGCACATCAAGCAGAACGGCGGTGCCAGGTTTTGGGCTCCCGCCGAAAACCGTTACCAGCGAGTCCAGGGAAGTACACAGGAGAAGTACACATGAAGCGTAGATTGTCCCGCGTCGTCATTCTTGTCGCTCTGAGCCTGTCAGTTGCATTCGGTGCAGCTGCCCAAGAGCTCGAGCTCTCCACCGTCGAATTCCACAGCGCATCTATCGACCGCACGACCAAATACAACATTCTTCTCCCCCGAGACTATGCCGAGTCGACCGACCGTTACCCGGTCCTCTATCTCCTGCACGGTCTGACGCAGAACTACACAGCTTGGGGTCTCGCCAACGGAGCTCCGTTTTATACGGGGCTCTACGACGATCTCATCGTCGTCATGCCCGACGCCGGAAATTCCTGGTACACGAACTACGAGCAAAGCCGTGATGGTCAGACCAACAACTGGGCCGACCACGTCGTCCAAGACGTGGTGAATCACGTCGACTGGAACTACCGAACGATCGCCCGCCGAGAGGGACGCGCGATCACCGGTCTCTCGATGGGTGGTTACGGTGCGATCACGCTCGGCCTGAGAAATCCAGACATGTTCATCTCGATCGGGAGTACAAGCGGGGCTCTCGAGTTCGGGCGTCAGGCCGCTGCCCGTCTCCGCGGCGAAATGCCCGCCGCCGCGCCTCGGCAGCGCACGCCAGCCGAGCAGGCCGCATTTGACGAACGCCGTCGTCGCTCTAATCCACTCATTGGTCTGAACGGGTTTAGTAGCCAGGTCGAGCGCTCTCCGGGCGGCGAACGGCATCTAACCGCCGCCCATGCGGATTCGTTTGACCCGTTTCACCTCATCAATCAGATTCCCGTGGAGCAGCTTCCCCACATCTATCTCGACTGCGGTACGGAAGACCGTTTGATCGCCGGGGCCAAAGAGCTGGCGGGCATTCTCATCGAGAAAGAGGCCCCATTTGACTACATGCAGATGGGTGGGGCCCACAACGCCACGTACTGGATCAAATCCATCGGCCACATCATGTCGGTGCAATACGAGGTCATGCAACGCGCGCTTGGCCAGCGCCCGTCTGGTCGACGTCAAACACGTACGAACTAGGGGACCTATCGACCATGGCAACACGACGCTCATTTCTCAAGCACGTTATTTCCGCCGGCGGGGTCGGGATCGGGATCGGCGCCGCCACCACCCGGAGACCCTCTGCGCAGGCCGAGCAAAGCGACCCCCGCATCGCGGGCTTTGACCACGTTGCCGTCCCGATGCGAAACACCGAGGCGATGGTGGGTTTCTATCGCCGTCTCGGGTTTGCCGTCAGAGAGAGCGATCGGATTTGCTCGGTCCACATGGCCCACCAGAAGATCAATTTCCATCGTCCAAGTCTGTGGGAAAGCGGCACCTTTGACCTCCGGGCGCCGGCGGCAGAACCGCCGTGCGGCGACTTCTGCTTTGTGTGGGACGGGGACATCCCATCGTTGGAGGCGCGTCTCGCCGACGCAGGTGCTGAGATCATCCTCGGCCCTGTCGACCGACAGGGCGGGGGCGCCGGCGGGGACGCGATGGGGACCAGCTTCTATCTACGAGACCCCGACCAGAACTTGCTTGAGTTCATCGTCTACTAATAGAGCAACGCACCGCGCTCTGGAGTGCCGACCGAGCGCCACCCCCCAAAGGACCTGACCGACCGAAGATCTGGTGCGCATCTAGCGTCTTGAGCTGAGGGAGGAGCGAATCTTGGGACTCATCATCAACGTGCTCGTGATGTCAGGGCTGCTGTATGGACTGGCCCTGGCCCTCCCGGGCGTGCGGGTCAAATCGTTTGGCACCGCGGTGGTCGTGTCACTCGTCTACGGATTCCTGAACTACTTTCTGTTTTGGCTGCTCGCATCGATCGCGTTCATCCCGATGCTCCTCACCTTCGGGCTCTTCGGTCTGCTCATCAACGCGTTCATCTTGTGGATAGCCGAGAAATTGATCGACGACTTCGATATTTCTTCGGTCAGCATGACTATCCTGATGGCGGTGCTGCTGACCGTGGGAAAGTTCATGCTCCGAGCAGTGCTGTAAACGCGACGCTCTAAGGGGAAATTCACCATGTCACACGAGGGACGAGTCATCTCTATTTACATCGCGCCCGAAGCCGGAGCGAGCATGGTCGCGGTCAGTTCCGTACGCGCCGTGCCCGGTTCCGGTCTCGAAGGCGACCGTTACGCTGGCGACAAAGGGACGTTCTCGAACCAGGCCGCGACCGGGCGGGAGGTCACCCTCATCGAGACCGAGGCAATCGCTGCGCTCGCCGCGGAATATGACGTGGCGATAGACCCGGCCGACAGCCGTCGCAACATCGTGACGACCGACCTCCGACTCAACGACCTGGTCGGGCGGGAATTCAGAGTGGGCGACGTGACGCTCAAGGGCACACGCCTCTGTGAACCGTGCGGTCATCTCGAGAGGCTCACCCGAGCCGGCGTCCGTCGAGGACTTGTCCAGCGCGGCGGTCTCCGCGCGGACATCGTCGACGGCGGCGTCATCCGAGCCGGCGACACGGTGACAACCGATTCCGTGGGACAGAACACATTGCCGTGACGCTCGACTCACGGCCACCACCCGATTTTTGGCACGCTCACCCGAGGTGAATGGGGACGCTGGGGCTACCGGCACCTGGACCATCACCTGGCACAATTCGGGGTGTAGTACAGCGTGAAGACACTGCGCCTGCGGAGCGTGACGTTCTCACGTTGAACTCCGTCCCTAGTCCCCACGACTTCCTCTGAGCGCGGACACGTCTGGCGCCTCTCGGCGATAGAGCCTGGTTTGGGGCGAGGAAATCAGATAACCACCATGTATGATTTGTAGCGCGATGCGGGTGTCCGTCGTGATCCCTGTTTTTAACGAACTGGCAACGCTCACGGCGCTGCTCGACAAAGTCGACGCGATCGCGATCGACAAGGAAGTAATTATCGTTGATGACTGCTCCACCGACGGCACGAGAGATCTCCTCGCATCGATGAAGCAACCAGACCGCATCATCGTCTTTCACGACCAGAACGAAGGGAAGGGCTCTGCTCTCCGCACCGGGTTCTCCCATGCGACGGGCGACTACGTTCTCATCCAGGATGCCGACCTGGAATACGACCCTGAAGACTACACCACGCTGCTGGCCGAGGCGCGCCAGCAGGACGCCGCAGTCGTCTATGGAACCCGATTCGGCGGCCAACGGCCAGGCATGGCCATCCAGAACTTGGTCGGAAACAAGTTATTGACCTGGTTCACCAACGGGCTATACGGGTCAGCGTTGACCGACATGGAGACCTGCTACAAGCTCATCCGGAGGGATGTGCTGGCCGATCTCAAGATCGAGTCGAATCGATTCAACGTTGAGCCTGAGCTCACCGCAAAAATTCTACTGCGAGGCACACGTATCTTCGAAGTCCCGGTGTCGTATTTTCGCAGAACCCGTTCCGAAGGCAAGAAGATCTCTTGGCGGGACTTTGTGTCGGCAGTGTGGACACTTATCCGTTTGCGCGTCTTTTCTCGGTGACGCTCAGCGCCGCCGACTAGAGCCCATCGTCTATCTTGGGCGGGCATGCCTCCAGTCTCTGCAAGGCGTCGGCGAACACCGGGCCGACGGGTCGTCCCTTCAGAAGCGACTGCGCTTTCTCGGCGTCACACCAGCGCCGCCTACGCACCGCTTGTTCGTCCCACTGTTTGTCGACACGGGTGACCTCCATGAAGAACATGTGCACTCGGAATGTCAGCCCCCACTTTGTCTGCTGAAAAGACCCAACCGGTTCGCCGAGGATCGTGCCGTGTAGGCCCGCCTCTTCTCGCGCTTCCTTGTGCGCGGTCTGAACAGGGGTCTCGCCGGGATCGATGATCCCTTTCGGAAACCCCCACTTCGAGCCACGCGACGTCGTCACGAGACAGAATTCGAGCCGGCCCCGCCGGCGTCGACATGGAATCGCGCCGGCCTGCCCTCGAGAAACATCGATAGAGGAATCGGCGTTCACGGGCTCCATCCCCCAGTCAGGAAGCGGGCCGGACACCGGGGATCTCCAGCGGCGGTGTCTTCATAGTGGTTTTGACGCGTCGCGACGGTCGGTCGGTGCCTGGCCGGCCGCAAGAGCTCGCGCCTCCTGGACATAGGCGGTATACACCCCGCGGTAGTCCTCCAAAAACGCATGGAGCTGGGCTGGTTCGTATGGATCAGCGACAACATCAGTCATTCGAAACGGAGGTTTGACCACGGCCGCACAGACGGTTGAATGCATGCATGCGCCGATCGAAGTTTACGACTGCAATCGGCACAATCAGCGGCTCGGGGTCGACATGGGTCGCCAGCCGGAATGCTCCTGGCTTGAACGGCCCGGGCGAGTCCTCGGTCCACAAGCTTGTCCCTTCGGGACTCAGAATGATGTTGGTGCCCGACCCAAGATACGCCCCGGCCTGATCAAAAAACTCGCTCCGACGGACCCGGGCCTCTTCCGGCGTCTCGTCGATCTCGTCGGATTCTGCGGTGTAGACCGAAATGTGTCCGAGGCGGTCGTAGTAATTCTGGTGCCCGTACTCCGTACCGCGGCTCTTCCGGACTACGCGGATCCCCGCATCTCCGTACTGACGGTCAAGAATGCACGCGCTGACAAAGTGCGAGTCCAAGGTCAATTGGAAGTTGTTGGGCAGCGTGTTGTATTCGTGGTTCTTCAAATGGTTAAAGATAAAGATGTGACCAGACGTCGACGGCAGGAGCTCTTCACCCGTGACTTCGCATCGCATCAGATTGAACGCCTCACGAAAACCCCGCGCGCATAGCGACCGCACATCGCTCGGCGCCAGAGCCGGCGGCGCAGTCACGACGGCGTGATACACACGGCGAAGGGCGTCGAATATCTCGTGCTCCCGCCGCACTTCGCCAAGAATGTCCCGACAGAGCTAGGCGAGGCTTCGCTCGAGGGAGTCATCGCTCTTTGACATGTCCGTAAGGCACCGAAAGGCATCCCCGAGGGTCAACGGGCTCTCCAACAAGTGCGATAATCGGTGCGCGGGCGAACTCACGCTGAGCTGCGTGCAGTGTTGCTCGAGTAGACTCCGGACGGCGATGTTCTCTTGCTCGAACTGCCCCGACACGAAGAGCGCACGCGCATCCCGTAGATGGGCCGACACGAGCCACAACAGACGCCGGATGAGAGCCTGCACCAGGATGGGGTCTGGGGTCTCAGACGTATCCAACCTCGTCGGGTCGACCGTGATACAGCGTGTAATCGCGAGTGGCGACAACGGAGGTCTCATGAGTGTGTGATACCCCCCCATCCCGCCCACGCCACTACCGCCCCTGGCACCGAGCGCGTCCGCAGCGTCACGCCGTCGGACTCGCCGGAGCGACAATAGTTGAGAGCGACCCTCCCTGCGGTCAAAACCCAGAGCCCCGCCGGATTCAGTCCTTGCCCAAACGTCGCCGGCACCCGCAGCACTCGCGATAGTCGGGCTCGGATGGTCGTGATCAATCCGTGCGCTCCAGCTAGCACCGCCCCCAGAAACACAGCGCCCACATCGGGATACTTCTCAAGCCAAGCGGGCGCCTTCCATAGTCAAACCCCAGGAGACGACAGGCACTCACGCAGGTAGTCGTGGTGTCATACCGGCCTGGCGCGTGAAACCCGGACCACCCAACGGGCGCGCCCGGGGCCGTGCTCGTACCAACGTCAAGCCCCTCGTGACGCTGGTCGACCTGGACCTGGAACCGCAGTGCTCCCTCCAAGAGGACGTACATCCGGTCAGCCGGCGCAAACTGGCGCGTCACGGTATGGCCGGCCTCGACCGACACCGACATGGCCAATGGGAGGAGCTCGGCCATCGCCTCCGCCACGGGCGGGCGGTCCGACTCATGGTACGATGCGAGCCACGATTCACACTCTTCACGGACCGTTGGCACAAAAACCTCCACCCTCCGACCCGGCCAGCGCCGTGCGTCCGCCGCTGACACGACCCGCCGACTTTGATGCGTTCTGGACGAGCACCCTCGACACGCTCGCGAGCGTGCCACTCGATTGTCGTCTTGGCACGGCGACCCGCGCCCCTGAACACCGCCGGCTCATACCCGCCCGATTCCGTTCATTCGGAGATGCGGAAATCCAAGGATACTTTCTCAGCGCAGACGAGTCCGAACTGGATCACACGCCGGGTCCCAGACCACTTGTCGTGACCACCCACGGATACGGTTCGCAGTCCAACCCGGCGCTCGAGGCGCGACACGTTCAACAGCTCGACCTGTTCTGTTTTGACGTCCGCGGCTACGGACTATCAAGACCTGGCTGCGCGGTCGACCCGCGTGGTTATGTCCTGACCGGACTTCTCGACCCGAGCACATCGCTTCTCCGGGGAGCCGTGTGCGACTTTGTCCGGGCGGCCCAGGTCGCCCAGCACGTGCAAAACCTCGCCGGCTCGCCTATCGCTTTCTGTGGACGAAGCTTCGGAGGGGCGTTGGCATTCATTGCACAGGCGATAAGCGGACTCGCGAACTTTCTGGCAGTCTCCGTGCCCACCCTCGGGTGGGCCATGGGCCGTAGACAATTGGCGATGCGTGGATCTAGCGCCGAGATCAACGACTACGTCGCCCGCGTCCCGGCCGATGAAGCCGCCGTGATGCGAACGCTCAGTTACTTTGATACCGTCAATTTCGCGGACCGCGTCACGTGCCCGGCGCTCGTTGGGGTGGGTCGGCGAGACGACATCGTGCCCGCCGAGACGGTCTACGCCATCATCAACCACATGTCTCCGCCGCCCGAGGTCATCGAGCTGCCAGTCAGTCACAGCGTCGAACACGATGAAGCGATGTGGCAGGGGTTCGACCGGCGTTGGACGTCGGTCGTCCGCGGACTGGTGTGATCACCGGGTTCGACCTAGACCGTGCCAGTCGACGTCGCCTAAGCCTTTTCGAATCTCCTTCGATAGTATGCCTGCGCGAATGCGAGCGCGAGAATCCCGACGATGGCCGGCGCAACCCAGGGCACAACACCCAGCACGCCCGCAAGTTCGTACTCCCACAATCGTTGGGCGCCAAAGACGCCGAACGCCGTATGAAACGCGATTCCAGCCCCAATCATCGCGCCCATATGGCTGAAGAACCATCCCATGTGCTCGGCTCTCGGTGCGCGCATCAGAGCGAGCATTCGACGACCGGTAAAGAGTCCGACAGGACTCAGCGCCAGAAGGACGAGAGAGACGTCCGTCCAGACAACAAACGCGAAGACGATCACCGTGATGCTCCCGGCGATCGAGAGCTAGGCTAGCGTCTGATGAAACGGCGTCTTGAGCTGCTCCGGTTCACGACGGGTTTCTACGGCACGAATCGACTGGCGAACCGAGGCAAACGTGGCCAGTCCGAGATAGCCAAGAAAGAGCGCGAAGCCATACGCCTCTGGCTGTTCCGTTACCGTAATACCGCGCAGTTGGTAGCCGATGACGCGCGCAAGCGACACGACGACGGCCGGCAAGGTCACCAGATACGCGCACCACGCAAACACGTGACCATAGCGCACGTGAGACCGACCGCCCTTACGAGTGACCACTGGCACCAAAAATCCGACCAGCCCCACAAACCCCGCGACAACATGACCGGCGATGAAGACCGTCAATAGGTGCTCCATTAGACCTCCTCTGCGGCCGTCTGGCCGCCTTTCCGATGCCCACGCTCACGCGCGAGACGCGTGTCGAGCACGCTGAGCGTCTCGTCGCACC
>Ga0310121_10002285_pt1 | contig 18385 bp, 15 predicted proteins | sample CB27_Tmax_986_MG_FD_203504 | JGI IMG/M metagenome (GOLD analysis project Ga0310121, IMG submission 203504) | Marine microbial communities from Western Arctic Ocean, Canada - CB27_Tmax_986 | ecosystem: Environmental > Aquatic > Marine > Oceanic | place: Canada: Western Arctic Ocean | collected...
TCACCTTCGTGCCGTTCTGTCCACTCGGTCGTGGCTTCCTCTCCGGGCGTGTCTCCAGCCTCGACCCCCTTGACGATGAAGACCTGCGGAGACGGCTGCCGCGTTTCCAGGGCGACAACTTGGCCACGAACCGTACGCTGCTGGAACATCTCGAGGTGTTCGCCGCGGAGCGCGCGGTGCCCCCGTCACAGATTGCCCTCGCCTGGCTCCTCGCCAAGGGCGACAATATCGTTCCCATTCCAGGGACGAAACGGCGCGCGTATCTCGAAAGCAACGCCGCTGCGGTGGAGATCTCGCTCTCGCCGACCGAGATGACCCAGCTCGAGACGCTGTTTCCTCCCGACGCGGCGGTCGGAGAGCGCTACAACGAACAGATGGCGCAGTGGGTGGACCGCACGACGGCCTGAGCCCGCTCCGTTCCACCCCCGTCAAAGTGTCCGCTCGGTCGCATATGTCCGTGCCGGCTGCTACCATGGCTGCGCGGTTACCGCGCTCGGGTGCTCGGATGCGTGGACCAGACTACAGGAGTTACTGCCATGAAAGCCGACCCACGACGTAGGGCCACTCGCACTGTGACACTCGGACTCGGGCTCGTGTTGGCCGTGACCTGCGGCCTGCTCGCGCCGAGCGCTGCGACGGCCCAGGGGCCAGGAACCGCGGACGGACAATGGACCTATCTGGGCGGCGACGCCTGGCACACTCGGTACACCCCTGCTGACGAGATCACCGCGGAGAACTTCAACGATCTCGAGGTCGTGTGGGAGTGGAGTGCGACCAGCTTCGGGCCCAGCACGGCGCGGGCCACGCCCACGTATGTGGACGGCAAGATGATCACGGTGGCCGGCGACCGGCGTCACGTGGTGGCGCTCGACCCATCGAACGGCGACCTGATCTGGAGCTTCCGGGAGCCGAGCACCTTCCGCCACGACTACTCGATGCGGAAGGGCTACGGCAAGGGCATCGCCTATACCGAGATCGACGGACGGGGCGTGATCTTCATCACCTCGCCGGCCTTCTTCCTCCACGCGCTGGACGCCGACACCGGCGAACCCATCGAGAACTGGGGCCGCCGGGTGCCGATCGACGGCTTCGAGCCGAGTGGCACGGTCGACCTGGTCGAGGACCTGATCTCCGACTGGGGCCCGTGGATCAGCATGGACCGGCCGTATGACGCCGGTCAGGGTATCCCGATCGAAATCGGTTATGTCACCGCGTCGTCTCCGCCGATCGTGGTCAACGACACCGTGGTCGTCGGCAACTCCGCCGAGCAGGGGTATCTGCAGACCCGGGTCGAGAACGTCCCGGGCGACATCCTCGGCTACGACACGCGCACCGGCGACTTCAAGTGGAAGTTCCACGTCGTGCCACGGCCCGGCGAGGTCGGGCACGAGACCTGGGAGAACGACGCGTGGCAAACCATCGGCGACGTGTCCTCCTGGGCGCCGATGTCGGCCGACCCCGAGCTCGGGCTGGTGTACATCGTGACCAACGGGGCCACCATCGACTACTACGGGGGACACCACCCCGGCGACAACCTGTTCAGCACGAGCATCTTCGCCCTCGACGCCGACACCGGTGAACGGCGGTGGCACTACCAGATGGTGCACCACGACATCTGGAACTACGACACGCCGACGGCGCCCGTCTTGATGGACGTAACGGTCGACGGGCGCGAGGTGAAGGGCCTGTTCCAGGCCACCAAGCAGTCGTTCCTCTACGCCATCAACCGCGAGACCGGCGAGCCGATCTGGCCGATCGACGAGCGCCCGGTGCCGGCGTCGAACGTGCCGGGTGAGAAGCTGTCGCTGACGCAGCCGTTCCCCACCCGACCGGCGCCGTACGACCTCCAAGGTCGCACCGAGGACCACCTGATCGACTACACGCCGGAGATCAAGGAGATGGCGCGGCAGGTGGCGCTGGAGAACAACCTGTTCAACGGGCTGTTCGATCCGCCCACCACTATCGACGACCCAGCCGGCCCGGCCTGGAACTGCCCGGGCGGCGGAGGCGGCACCAATATCACGGGACCGGCGGTAGGTGACCCGGTCAACGGGATCATCTTCACCAGCTCACAGAGCAACTGCTTCCGGTTGCAGATCATGCCGGCGGTCGACTCGCCGCTCGACGAACTCGAGCAGTCGGGCACGACCCACAGCAACTATGCGGCGGTGTCCACCACCGTGCGGGGCAGCATCGAGCAGTTCACCATCGACGGGCTGCCGATCTGGAAGGGACCGGTCGGCCGGATCACGGCGATTGACGTCAACACCGGCGACCACCTCTGGGCCGTTCCTTACGCGGACGCATCCCAGGCGCAGCAGGACCGCATCCGGAATCACCCGCTGGTGCAGGGGCTAGACGGGATCGAGGTCAACCGAGGCCGTGGCGGCAACACGGCCATGGTCGTGACCCCGACGATGCTGGTCGCCGGCGGACTCAGCGCCGATAACACCCCGATGCTCTACGCCTATGACAAGCAGACCGGCGACCGGGTCGGCGGTATCGAGATCCCGGGCGTCACCCGGTATGGCATGTCGAGCTGGGTGCACGACGGGCACCAGTACATCATCGTGCAGCTGGCCAACGGCATCGCCGCGGTGGCGATGCCGAGTGCCGCCCCCGGCGGCGACGGCCACTAGAGGTTTTCGGGCGATCCGTCCGTGTGGACTGCGTTGGCTCGTCGGTCACATGCCACCTGCATGCTCCTTCCTTGCGCCTTGCCACACGAACGGCTTGCCAGAGAACCCCTCTTGTCGTTCTTCAGCATCCTGCCACGTGTAAAACGTGGACGAATGAAGCCGTGGCTCCGGTGACCGGAGTGACGGCTTCGCTCGTCAGACGACCCGAACACCGGACGCCTGCTCACCGGTTGCTGCTAGCGGGCGGGAGCTGAGATCCAGTGAGGTCGTCTGGCAGCGGGTCACCCGCCACCGTCGGCATCCGGAGCGTGCCGATACCGTCGATGCTGGCCTCGATCAGCTCCCCCGCCTGCAGGTAGCCCGATCGGGTACCCTCGGCGAACGCGCCGGACGAAGTACCGCCCGAGGTGCCGCTGTTGAGTACATCACCGGGAAACAGCGTGATGATGGATGAGGCGTACTCCATCAACTCCCAGATGGAGTGGATCATGTCACTGGCCCCAGCCTCCTGCACCGTCACACCATCGATGGTCAGCTGCTGGTGGAGCCGCTCCATCGGATCGCCGTAGAACTCCTTCGGCACGATCCACGGCCCCTGGGGCGCGAACGAGTCGTGTCCCTTCCCGACGAACCAGTCAGAACGCGGCTCGGGCCGCCCACCCCGATCGGAGATGTCGATGGTCACCATGTAGCCGAACACATAGTCCTGGGCCTCATTGGCCGAAATGTAGCTGGCCGGCCGGCCGATGACCGTACCGAATTCTACCTCCCAGTCGATGCGCTCCCGACCGGGCGGAATGATGACCGACTCGCCGGTCCCGATCACGGCGCCTCGGGACGGCTTGAGGAACAGATACGGGATACCCCGATTCGCCCGGTGCTCCCGGTCGCTCTCCGCCTGTTCTTCCGCGCTGCACCCCTCGCACACGTGACTGTAGAAGTTGCCGGCCGCGTTCAGGATCTTGCCTGGATAGAGAATTGGGGCCAGGGTGCGGATGTCATCCACCTCGTGGATGTAGGGGGGCCTCTGCTGACCGCTCAGCCGATTGTGCGTCACGGCATCGGTGACGATCTCGTAGAGCCGATACTTGAGTCCGTAATCATACTGCCCGATGAGCTCCAGCATGTCGGCTGGCATGGAGACCCGCGCGAAGGCGGGGTCGACCTGCAAGGCCTCGTTAGCGCGGTCCAGTTCAATGATGTACCGGTCCTGCAGGACGATGCCGACCTGAGGGCCCGCCTCGATCTGAAAGGTCCCGAGTTTGAAGGGCTCCGACGACACCGCGGTGCCTTGCGCCTGCACGGGACTCGCCGCGAGTAACGTTACAAACCCTACAACGGCTGCAATGACTCTCATGACGTTTCCTCCTCACCTAATCAACCCGGGACCCGCGACCGCGTCGTGCAACGACGTTCCCGCGGGAACGCCTGACGCACGCGCGACATGACAGAAACTCTGGTCCTCACGGTTTTCTCGACGCTGCCACCGCCCGGTCACCGAACGGAGTCCTGCGGAAGCCCCTCCACGTCGGGCGGGAGCTGCACGCCGAGGGTGTTCTGAAACATTGTGAGCTGAGTGTAGTTCCCAACGATCAGCACAAGCTCGACGAGCTGGTCCTGGGTGTACCGCTCACCGAGGGCGCGCCACGTCTCCTCGGAGATAAAGCGGCTCGTGTGCAGCTCATCGGCCGCTCTGAGCAGCACCGCGTCGAAGTCGCTCCAGCCCGCCGCATCCGGTCCGTCGGTGATACGCGCGACCTCCGTTTCGGTCAGCCCGGCGTCCTGCCCCATGAGGTTGTGCCGCCCCCACACATAGTCACCACGAGAGAGCCACGCGGTCCGTAGAATGAGCAGTTCTTTGTCGCGGAGCGGAATCGTGTAGTTCCGCACGAAGTGGATGGTGTAGGCCCAATAATTCCGGCAGGTGTCGGTGCGCTCAGGGCAGAACTCCCTGAGCGGGGCTATTCCTTCAGGACCTGCGGGCACGTCAATTCTCGGGCCAGCCAGTTGGTTGAATGGTTGCACGCGATCGGCTGGACGGGCGGTGGCTGCGCGCGTCTGCGCCATGCCGGCGAGGGAGAACACGCTGCACGCGAGCGTCACACCGATGACCAACTTGAGCCACCTCATAGACACCTCCTAGCAGACAACGACCTTTTCCGTGAGTGGTCCAGTGTATCCTCTGGCGAGCTTGCGGGCGCGGGGCCATCACCGGATCGGGTCCGTGGAGATTCCGAGCCTCACGCGCTACGGGACGTCGAGTTGGACGCACGAGGTTCGGCAGTTCATCATCATCCAGCTGCGAAACGGGTTAGCGGCGATGGCGCTGCCGGTCGAAGGCGGAGGCGCTCGGGATACGCACTAACGCGTCGTTCAAGGAATGGGGGCTCGTCCCGATGGGGCGCCGCCCCCGTTTCCCTCCCCACGCTGGTCACAAACCCAGGAACGTGCTGAGAAACGCGCGGGCGCCCTCGGGGTAGGTCTCGACCAGGGTGAGCACCCGCTGTTGATCTCTTCGTAGACCAGACCGCCGGTACCGACTCGGCCGGTCGTCGTCAGACCCTGCGACAATCGATTCAGGACGCTCCCGACCCGTTCTGGATCGATGCCCCCCATCCGCACGACGACTATCTCATCATCCCCATCCAGCAGGTCCGGCCGCTTGTGCATGAACACGACGTAGGGCCCGTCGTTGTAGCTGAGACCGAATCGACGACATTACTCCCGACCGCGCAGCACGTCCACATTGTCTTCATGGTCCAGGAAACAGATGGCCTAATACACCTCTCCCATGCCGCCTTCGCCGATCTTGGCGGTGACGGTGTACGCCCCGAGGGTGGTATTGGGTTCGAGAGGCACACTGACGCTACTTAGGACACTGACCAGAATAACCTTGCCAACTGGGCCGCCGGGGCAGCGCGCCCACCATCGTTGTTCGTCACTTAGATACTCCCGGTATGCGCGCTCCTCACGCCTTGTCAGACGGCGCCGCGACGCCCCAGTTGGCAAGGTTATTTTGGTCAGTGTCCTTACCGGATTCCGACGGCCCGCAACGCGGCCGTCACCGCGTCCTCGTCGTCCTGCGCCGACGCGCCGCTGGCCCCGATGGCCCCCACCGTGTAGCCGTCTCGCAGAATCGGCACCGCGCCCTGGAAGAACCGGAGTCGCCCACCGGTGCTGTCGTTCAGGTTCTGATACAGCGCATTCTGCCCCTGTCCGGTCGTCGAGGCGCTCGGGCGACCGGTCATGGCCGAGACCATGGCCTTGCCGATGGCGGTATCGGTGGTGGTGGGTCGCGCTCCGGGCAGCCGCGTCACGGCGATAAGGTCGCCGCGGCCGTCGACGACGGCGACACTGAGTTGCAGGTTCTTCGCGGCCGCCGCCGTCTCGGTGGCGTCGATCAGGGCCAGGGCTTCGGCCAGCGTCAGCGCCTCGACCGGTCCCTGGGCGATGCCGACGGTGCCGGTGAGCGCGCCGAGGAGGAGCAAGGCGGACAAGTATCGGAGGCTCTTCATTGCGTCATCTCCTCAAACCAGTCCTCAAAACCGGTCCAGCGCCGCGCTGACCGCATCTTCGTCCTGCTGCGACGACGCTCCGCTACAGCCCATGGCGCCGATCGTCTCACCGTTTCGGGTGATCGGCAGTGCGCCCTGAAATGGATAGAGCGGCGTCTGGGCCGCTTCGTTGAAGTTCTGGAAGGCCGGGCTCGAGGCGAAAGTGCCCAGGTTGCCGCTCGGCTGTCCAAACATGGCCGAGAGCGCGGCTTTCCCACGGGCAACATCAGTGGTGTAGAACCGCGCGCCGTCCATCCTGGCCAGGGCGATGAGGTCGCCACGTGAATCGACGACGGCGCAGCTCAGCTTGACGCCGGCCGTGTCCGCAGCGCCGCGGGCGGCGTCGAGGGCAGAGAGCGCCTGTTCCATCGTGGGGCCGGGCGGTGGCGCCGGCACGCCGCGTTGTTGAGCCCCGGCGGGCGCGGCCACCAGCGTCGCCACCACAAGACTTGCAAGGGCGCTGAACGCCCGTCGACGATTGAGCATGAGAGGTCTCCTTCGCGGAATGGAACTCAGCGTACGAAGTGGCGCCAAGCGTGTCAACGCGAAAACATTGGTGCGACTGGTGCATTCGGCCACCGTTCGTTTACACTTTGCGGACCGAACCCCCAGCCGGGACCACTCGGTTCGCGACCGGCGCGGTCGCGTGACACCGCCGTAGGTGGGCATGACGATTCCCACAATCGCGACATTCGAGGAGAGTCAACGATGACTGGACGAGGATCACAGACAGGTCTCTCGCAGCGCGCGGCGAGTCGGCGGCAGTTGGTCAAACTGTTGGCGGCGAGCCCCTTGCTGGGTCTGGCGTATCAGGGCCTGCCGGCCGCCTGGCAGGAGGTACTGGCGCACGAGTCGCGGCCCGGTTCTGTGCCCGGCGGGATGCGCTGTCCAGGGTGTGGAGCGGAGATGCCGTTCCCGTCTTCGGCTCAGGGCCGTCCCCAGGCCGTGCAAGATCCCGTGATGCCGCCGCAAAATGCGCTGGAAGACCAACTGACCGGACAACTCATCGAAACGGTCGACGACGCGGTCAACATCTGGGATTTTGAACGCGCGGCCCATGCCAACAATCTGCCTCAGCATTGGGACTACCTGCACATGGGGGTGGAGGACTACGAGACGCGCAAGGCGAACCGAGAGGGGTTCCAGCGTCTGATGCTGCGCCCCCGGCGTCTCGGGGCCGAGCCGGCGACCCGACTCGATACGTCGGTGGAAATGTTTGGGCGACGATGGGATTCGCCGCTGTTTCTGTGTCCCGTCGCGAGCCTCGAGGCGTACCACACACAGGGCGAGAGCGGCGCGGCCCGGGCCGCTCGCGCGCGAGGCGTGCTGCAGATCCAATCGCACCAAAGCTCGCAGTCATATGACGAGATTGCCGAGGCGCGTGGTGAGCCGCACTGGTTTCAGATTTACACGACGCCCGACTGGAATGTGAACAAACGGGTCATCGACCGCGTGGCGGGCGCGGGGTGCCCCGCCCTGGTGTGGACCATCGACCTGCTGGGCGGGAGCAACCGGGAACTACAGCGACGCACGTTGTCCGGCGAGGGCACCGACTCTCAACTCTGCCAGCAATGCCACAACCATCGGCCTGACTATCAGCGGCCGATGCGCGCCGGGCTGGAGGGGCCCGCCGGTCCGCGTCCGCCCTACACTTGGGACTATGTGAAGCGACTCAAAGACGCCAGCGACATGAAGGTCATCCTGAAGGGCATCGTCACGGCCGAAGATGCCGAGATGGCGATCGAGCACGGCGCCGACGGCATCTTCGTCTCGAACCACGGTGGCCGGGCGGTGAACAGTATGTGGTCGTCTATCGACGCCTTGCCGGAGGTGGTGGGTGCGGTCCGCGGTCGAGTGCCCGTCATGATCGACAGTGGCGTGCGCCGCGGCAACGACATCTTCAAGGCGCTGGCGCTGGGCGCCGACGCGGTGGGTATCGGGCGCCCCTACGTCTGGGGACTCGGCGGGTTCGGCGAGGACGGCGTGGACAGAGTCATCCAGCTGATCCTCAACGAATTCCAGATGGCGATGCGTCAGACCCGTACGACGAGCACCGATCAGATCACCTCTCGCTTCGTGATGGAGGGCAAGAATCCGATCATGATGCGTCACAACGAGTTTGGCTTCGGACTGTAGGCGTCTTACTTAGACGGGGCTGAGCCCCGGACCCCACGCGGCCGCTCCGCGGGGACCCCGAGTGCCCCACTCCTCGACCGCGGCCGCGCATTGTCGCGCGCCGGTGGCCGTGCGACGGCCACACTCTCGGAGGACGATGCAAATGTCGGTAGTGAGGATATCGCCTCGAATGGGCATCGGACGATTCGTAATCGTGCTGTTGGCCAGTGTAGCGCTGCTCTACAGCACTCCAGCGATCGCGCAGTCCGACATCGATTTCACCGTGTCGGGGACGTCGACGATACGAGGATGGACCTGTACCGTGACGGGCTCGGCTCAAGTAACGCCCGGCTCCGGCACGGCGGCGCCTGGCTTCGCGAATGGAGTGCAGGCAGCCACGCTCACGGTGCCCGTCAGCGAGTTCGCGTGTCCGAATGAGGAAATGACCGAGCACCTGTTGACCGCGCTGAGGCCGGACGACTTCACCGAAATCACCTTCCAACTCGAGAGCTACGAGACGTCTCGGCAAGGGGCGGAGGCCACGGGCACGCTCACTATCCTCGACGCCAGCCAGCCCGTGACCTTCCCGATCTCCCTGACCCCGTCCGGACAGGGTGTCAAAATCGAGGGTGACGTGCGCCTCGACATGACGACCTACGGCGTCGAACCACCCGTGGTCATGCTCGGCCTCATGCAGGTGCGTCCGCAGATACGCATCCAGTTCACCGGGACCGTCTCACCCTAGGTTTTCCGACGAGGCGCCCGTGTGGCGGCGTTGCTTCGTCGGTCACAGCCCGCCTGGCTGCTCCCTCCTTACGCCTTGGCACACAGAGGCCTCGTCAGAAAATCTCCTCGGACCCTTTCAGCCGCCTGCGGCAAAGACCCCGCTGCATTTGACGCGCACTCACTGGATGTCGATGCGCGTCCACTTCACGGTGCGGCCCAGCAGGCGCACGCCGAGCCAGCCTCGTAATTTGAGAACACCGTCCTCCAGCTCGAGGTCAGCTTTGTAATGCTTGCCGTTCTCCGGGTTGTAGATCCGGCCGTCCTTCCATTTCTTGCCATCGAACACGAAGTTCAGGATGAAATCGGCACCGACGAGGGGGCGGCCTCGAAGGGCGGGGTCGGGGTTCTCCGCGTCGACGCCGCCGGCGGGCGGTTCCTCGTAGAAGTGCATGAACTTGCCGTGATACAGACCGTCACGTTCATACATCTCCACGTGAGCGCCATCGCCGGTATCCCACAAACCGATGATGTCGCCGGGCAACTCATCAGCCATCGTCAACTGGGCCACGCCCAGTCCCACGGCCAGCACGACGAGCGGGATTCGCATGAGTCGGAGATGGGAGAGCCGTCGCCTCTGCTACCTCGAAGCCGCCGCCTCGGCCACGGCTTCCTGCTGGCGAGCCCCGGCGAGGATGTTGTAGAGGCCGTAGTTCCCTTCGTGGCAGGCGTACTCGAACAGCGGGAACTCGCTCTGGACCATCGGAATGCGATAGGTCCAGGGCTGCGCCCACGTGTTTGGATCCTCGACCGTCACCTCGTAGAGCAACGTCCCGTCCGACACACGCGTAAAGCGCTCGATCAGATGCAGGTCCGACGTCGTGACACCGGCCCGAAAGCTCGTCTCGCGCAAAAAATTGGTCGTGTCGACCACCAAGGTGTCGCCCTCCCAGTGACCTCGTGAGTCGCCCATCCACTGCCGGACGCCGTCTGGCAGGTGCGGTCGGCCGTCGAGCGGTATGACCCGCGAACTGTGCACCATCTCGTTGAGGAGGAGAACGTGGTCTTCGGTCTGGGTTACCTGAACGTTTTGGTTGTAGCCGGCCGGAGTCATCGGCGGACCGGAGTTGAAGCCGAGGATGCACCGCACGGCGAACATCCCAGAGCCAAGATCGTCGACGAACCCGCCATAGGTCGGCGAGTGACGATCGACACCTTCTCGGGCCAGCCGCGCCGCCTCTTCCTTGGCCGCGGCGGCCGCAATCAACGACGGCACGCGCCCGTCCGGGGGGTCAACGACCAGCGACGTCTGGTTGGTCTCGCTGACTCTGTTGCCGGGGTCAAACCAGAACTGATTGTAGTTCCCGACGATGTCCGCCGGTTCCTGGTCGTCGCGCACCGCGAACTCGGCCAGCCGATCGGCCTCGAAGGCCGCCGCGTCTTCGTCGGTGAAGAACTCCTGGTCGGCCAGCTCGGCCGGACGCTCGAACGGTGTCAGGGTACGAAAATCCCATACGCCGTTCAGATCCGGCGCACCCCACGCCGTCCGCGGCGGGGGGTCGCCCGCCGGGGCCTGAGCCGTGGCGGGGGTCACCGTCAGGAACAGCGCTACGACGGACGTGCACGTCGACTGGAGCATTCGTCTGTTCATGGGCGCCATCTTACCGCGGGGTGCTAGACAGGCCAAGGGCTTGCGAGGGACGATAGCCTCGACCGACCAGACCGCGAGCACGTGATGGCACTCGAGGGCCGGTCTTCACCTGCAAAGGACTCTGCGATGACACGGGTACTCCGACCGATTGTTCCAGTCCGCGCGCTGACGTTGGCACTATGCGTGACTCTGTGCCCAGCGGTCGTGTGGGCCCAGGCAACGCCGGGCGACGGCGCCGCGATGCCCCGAACAGCCTGGGGCGCCCCGGACATCGGAGGGGTCTGGAGCAGCGCCACGGTGACGCCGCTGCAACGGCCGGTGGGTCAGGCGGACAAAGAGTTCCTGTCAGAGGAAGAAGCGGCGGAAGTCGAGCAACGGGTCGCCGCGGGCAACGCCCGCGCCAACGCGCCCAGTGCCGTCCGCACCGAACCGCTCCCGGTTGGCGGGTCGATCGGAGCCTACAACAGCTTTTGGATCGATCGTGGGACAACCGTCGTCCCCACCCGCCGCACCTCGCTGATCGTCGATCCGCCCAATGGTCGGCTGCCGGCGTTGACGGCGGCCGCCGAACGTCGCATCAACTCACCCGAGCGTCGTCACCTCAAAGACGTGCGGGAAGGCCTCGCGCCCGCCGACTCCTACACCCAGTTCGATGTGGGCGATCGGTGTATCTGGTATCGCGGTGTGCCGTCGTTGCCCACCGCCTACAACAACAACTACCTGATCGTGCAGACACCGGATGTCGTCGCCATCGTCCAGGAACACATCCACGATGTGCGCTTCATCCCGCTGGACGGGCGTTCCCACATCGACCCGCGCATCGATCAGTACGCGGGCGACTCACGGGGGCACTGGGAGGGCGACACGCTCGTGATCGAAACCACACACTTCGGCAGTCGCGCCTACCTGTTTCTTTCTGGCCCTGATGGCCCGCAGGGAGGCACGAATTGGCATCTCAGTGGGGCCCAGCGCGTGGTGGAGCGATTTACCCGCGTCGGGCCGGATACGCTCGACTACCAGTTCACGGTCGCGGATGAAAATACGTGGACGACCCCCTGGTCTGGTTCGTCCCCATGGACGACGGGCGACGGTCCGCTCTACGAGTACGCCTGCCACGAAGGCAACTACGGACTCCCGAATATCCTGGCCGGGTCACGCAACGCCGAGCGGTAGCCTGCGGTAGGTGGCGGCTCGTGACGCCGCTACGGGGCCTTCCGGGCCAGGATCTCCACCGGAGCGATGGTGCCGCTCCCGATGTTACCCACCATATTCGCGATCTTGCGCGGCGCGGTCTCGCCCATTAGGATGTGCAAGCCGAGCGGGGCTGGCCCGCCAGCGGCGGCGGTGCGCGCCTTGAGGGTGGCGAAGAACTCTCGGGCGAAGTCGGCCCGGCTACGCTCGGTCGTGACGATGAACCCGGCCGTCCGCAGCGCGCGCCGGTAGCCTTCCGGGGTCTCGACGACGCTGGTCTCGGGGGTGGAGGCCCAGGGCACGGGGTAGGCCAGCTCTCCCTCCCCATTACGCATCAGGTCGTAGATGCCAAAGCAGGCACCGGGTCGAAGCACCCGATGCACCTCTGCGCACAGCCGGTCCTTGTCGGCGATGTTCATGCCCACATGCAGCATGTAGGCGCCGTCGAAGGCCTCCGCGTCGAAAGGCATGGCCAAAGCGCTGCCCTGCCGCAGCGAGACCCGATCGACAAGGCCAACCCAATCGCACAAGACCTTGCCGGTCGCGACAAACTCCTGCGTGAGATCGAGGCCAGTCACGCGACAGCCATACCGGGTGGTCGCGAATCGCGCGCTGCCTCCGAGGCCGCATCCGACATCGAGTACGTGTTGGTCCGGGGTCAAGCCGAGTTGCCCGAGAAAATGCTCCGAGGCCTGTCGCCCCCCGACGTGGAACTCGTCTACCGGGGCCAGATCCTCGCCCGTAACTGTGGCCGGTGTCTTCCCCAGTTTCGCGACGCCGTCGCGGATAGCGGCCAGTAACCCGGCGCTCGTGTAGTGTGCGGCGACGTCCTCATCTGACACGGAGGGTCCCTTCTTGTCTCCTGAGGCAACTTAGGGCTCTGACTAGAATAACTGGCCCCCTTGGGGCGCCGCGGCGCACGGCTTTAGCCGTGCGATCGCAGGCCCGATGGCCTGCGCCACAGGACCGAGGCCGTCGCCTCTAGTCGCGCACCGGGAAATACGCGATCCGTTCCCCACGGTAGGTGCCCAGCCACATCTCGTTGCCGATCTGAATGGCTGTCGTGCTTGCGGCGAATCCGTCTATGAAGGGGTGCTCGAAGATCGGCTGCACGGCCAGCGTCTCTGGATCGATACTGGCCACATTCGACGTTTCTTGAGAAGTGTCTCGTGGGGTCTGCACGTTACCGGGCCCGGCCGCGAATATCTCGGATCCGTCGAGCGACATCCGGAGATTGTCGGGCCGGAAGTCCAGCGCCACCACCGCCTTCTGGACGGTGGCTTGACCACGCGACAACCGCGTCACCTTGGACTCGGCAAACCCGGCCACGTAGAGCCAGCGGCCATCTGGCGAGATCTCCAGACCGTTGGGCGCCGTGTCGTCGCTGCCGGGTACCTGACGCCACCCGGACGCGGCATGCCACTCCCAGACGTCTCCGGTCCGAGGGCTCGTCGCGACGAAGCCTTCGTCAGGCAATGCCACGACGGAGTTGAACCCGACCGGTTCCGGGGCGATGGCGCACCCGATCCAGATCAATGCCGGCCGAGTCGATCGGGCATCCACCTCGAACACCTCGATCGATTCCCGAACCCCATGGTGGACGACATACAGCGTATGGACCCCGGTTGACCCAGGGGTGAGATAGAGACCGTGCGCTCGGAAGTCGTCGCCCTCTGGCGGGAGCGGACCAGGACAGGTGGGGTAGGTCACGGCATCGAGCCGCTCGCGGCGGGTCGACGTCGGAAACAGCAGGGTTGTGGTCTTGTCCCGCACGTTGACCAGGTGAATGCGACCTCCCTCCTGATCCCCGGAGGCAATGACCCACTCCGCGCCGGGGACGACAGCGAGATCTTCAGGACTGATCACGTCACAGATAAACTGCACCGCTCCGACCGCGGCGCACGGGTTCGCGCTCGGCTGGGCCAGGCCCAGAGAGAGCACTACCACGCCCGACAGACCGAACACCCTCAGTAGCCTCACGGGATTCTCCTCGCAGTTTGGCGACGCTAGTTGGCGGTGCCTTTCGTGACCAGCTTCTGCACGCGCCAGTTGATGAGCTCGGCCACCCAGATCTCGTCCTCGGACGGGCACGCGATGCCATGGATCCACCCGAACTCGCCCAGGTTTCGGCCCGGCTGGCCGTAGACGCCCAGCACCTCGCCCTGCAGCGACACCTTGTAGACCCGACTCGGGTAGATGTCACCGATGAAGAGCACCGGGTTCGGCCCCGGCGTCATGCACAGCGCGTCTGGTGCCCCAGGGGCCAGGGAGCCCGTCGTGGCGTTCGGATTCCCTCCGCCGTACACGATCTTGCCTCGGCTCGTATCAACCGGTACGTCGACCGTGAACTCACGCAGGTAAGTGCCGTCGGGGTCAAATACCTGGATCCGGCGATTGCCGCGGTCGGCCACGTATATTTCGTCCGCTGGTGACACCGCGATGCCGTGCGGCGTATCGAACTCGCCGGGGCCGTTGCCCAACTGCCCCCAGCTGGTCACCCACTCGCCCCGGGCGTTGGCCTTGCCCACCCTCGAGTTGATGTAGCCGTCGCTGAAATACGAGTTCCCGTTCGAGTCCCAGGCGACATCGGTGGGCTGGTTGAAGCTGTTGTCCCGGTGCACCGGGATCGGCCAGCGTGGGTTGTTGTTCTCGGGAATGTCCACGGACACTCCGGCGCGATCGAGCAGTCTGGCCATCACCGTCTGGTAGTCGGGCGGCACGATGAGGTGCGACGCTTCGCCCTTGCGGCCGAAGACCCAATCCACGTGCCCCTCCGGGGTGAATCTGAGGATCATGTTCGATCCCTTGTCGACCACCCAGATGTTGTCCTCGGGATCGACCCGCACGGCGTGCGCGTACGACCACGCGTTCAGGTTCTTGCCGATCTCGCGGACGAAGTTGCCGTTGGCGTCAAATTCGAGCAACTGCGACGCGGTGGCCATGTAGGACGGTCCAACCGAGTTGCCGCGCGAGAACACGAAGACATGGCCACTCGAATTAACCGCGACACCGGCAATCTCGCCAAAGTGGATGTCGTTGGGCAATTTCAGCGGGTTCGGCACCGACTCGAACGGCAGTTCTGGCACGTTCTGGGCCAAGGCCGGGGTCACCATCAGGCCGAACACGACGGCGGCAAGAAGCACACGTTTCACCACACACCTCCCTGATTACTCATTTACGACGCCCTGCCGGGCCACGGGCAACACCTACACGGCGCTCGTCAGACGCGGGCGACGTTCGAGGTGCCCAGTCACAGCTTCGTAGGCCCTCGCGAATTCCAACACTCTCCGGTCGTCTCCGAATCGGCCCATGATCTGCATGCCCATGGGTCTGCCCTGTTGGTCAAAGCCCGCCGGGACATTCACAACGGGGAGACCGGCGAGACTGCCGCCGATGACCACCTCCATCCAGCGATGATAGGTGTCCATCTCTCGACCTTCGATGTCACCGGGCCAATGCACGTCCTTCGAGAACGGAAACACCTGCGCCGTAGGCAGGGCGAGCAGGTCATATCGGTCGAAGAGACGATGCATCTCTCGATACCACCGAGACCGCACGCTGTTCGCCCTGCGGATCTCTACCACCGTGAGCGCGAACGAATTTTCGATCTCCCAGACCAGCTCGGGCTTGAGCAGCGCGCGTGTCTCGGGGTCCTCGTAGAGCGCGTGCATGCCGACCCGCGACCAGTGCCGCAAATCCAACCAGCACTGCCACAACGCCGACATCTCGAAATCCGGCCGCGCCGGCTCTACCACCGCCCCGGCCGCCGCCACCGACGCCAGACTGGATTCACACAGACCCAGCGCCCCTTCCTCCATGGCCAGGTACCCGTCGTAGTTGCCCAACCACCCGATCTTCACGTCGTGAAGACCCAACACGTCGAACTGCTCGGTGTCGGACAACACCTGGTGCAGCGACATGGGCTGGTCCGAACGCGGGTCCGCCACCAGGGTATGCAAGAGCCGGATCGTATCTTCCGCATTACGTCCCATCGGCCCCGACGTGCTGAGCCCTTTGGCAAACGGATCGCCGGCCGCCACCAGGCCGATGCTGGGTCGGAAGCCAATCACGTTGTTGAACGCGCCGGGGTTCCGAAGCGACCCCATGGCGTCGCTTCCATCCGCCACGGGAAGCATCTGGGTACCCAGACCACTGGCCGCTCCCCCGCTGCTGCCTCCGGCGGTCAACGCGGGGTTGTAGGCGCTGCCGGTGGCGCCAAACACGGGATTGTAGGACTGGGACCCAAGACCGAATTCGGGCGAATTGGTCTTGCCGATAAAGATCGCCCCCTGCCCTCGTATGCGGGCCACGATGGCGCTGTCGTTCGTGGCGATGCGATCAGCATAAATAGGGGACCCACTGGTAAAAGGCAAACCCGCGACCGCGGTCAGATCTTTTGCCGCGTGAGGCATCCCATGCATCCACCCCCGATACTCCCCGTTGGCCAGGGCCCGATCCGCACGCCGTGCCTCGGACACCAAACTATCGTCATCCACCAGACTGACGATCGCGTTGTAGGTGGGGTTGTAGCGATGAATACGATCGAGATAGGCCTGCATGACCTCGACGCAACTCACTTGCCGGTCGCGGATCGCGGCTGAGAGTGCCGATGCCGACAACTCCGTAATATCCGTCGGCAACTCCCGAGCCATCAGCCCCGTGGGCAACATCATGGCCGCGCCGAGACCCAGAGAGCCTTGCCAGGAACGAGTCACGAATTCTCGACGGTTCACACTGTCTCCCTCTCCATGCTTCCCACGCTCCGGACGTAGCCATCTGGGCCGGTTTGAAACCGGCCGCTCTTGGGGTGAGGACCTAGTGCCCTGTAACCGTGATTCGCAACATAAGTCGCCAGCGGGGCATCACGCCTGAATGCGTTGTTCCGCGGTCACAAATGCCCAATTTGCTCCCTTGTCACGCCTTTTCAAGGGCGCGCCGCACTACCGACTCACGCAGCGAATCACCGTTACAGGACACTAGCCGTGAAGGACCGCCCAATCATACAGGCGGGCGGGGACCCTGTTAGGCTACTGGTCAAGACATGGCCCGACAGAAACAGCGCCGATTCGCCGCACTCCATACGATGGACAACGTGGTCGATGGGCGGCGCTGTCAGCCGGACTGGTTCGAGCAGGCCTTCGGTTCGCAACAGACGGTGGTCCTCGAGTTGGGCTGCGGGCGCGGCGAGCACACCTTGGCGCAAGCCCGGCGGCGGCCGGACCGGGGGTGCCTCGGCGTGGATCGCAACGGGGCCCGGTTGTGGAAAGGGGCGGTGGCGGCGCTGGACGACGGCCTGGCGAACGCGTTTTTCCTGCGCTCGCCGGTCGAGCATCTGGACAACCATGTTCCGCCCGGCCGAGTCGCCGAGATCTGGATCCCATTTCCAGACCCGCTGCCCAAGACGCGACAGGCCCGGCGCCGACTGGTCTCTCCGGTGTTTCTGGAACGGTACCGCCACCTCTTGCGGCGTGGCGGCGCGGTTCACCTGAAGACCGACGATGCCGACTTGGTCGACTTTGCCGAGCGTGCCGTACGTACGGTTGGTGGTCGACTCCTTGCCGGCTCCGACAATCTTGCGGATGACGAGGACGAGACGCTGGTGCAGACGGCCTACGAGAAGAGATATCGAGGAAAGGGACGGCCCATTTATGTGCGACGGTTCTGTCTCGTCTGAGAGGGAGGCGATATGACGATTCGGCTGTCCTCCGTACTCATGGTGCTCGGCGTGGCGGTCGGGTGCGGGGACAGCGAGCGCCCGGCGGCGGCCCCGGCGCCACTATCCGAGGTCGAGACCAACGTCGACCCCCTGGCTATCCGGCCGTTCGTCGTGCGGATCCCAGACCCTGTCCTGGAGGATCTGCAGACGCGCCTGCGAGCGACACGGTATCCCGACGAGTTGTCCGGTGCGGGGTGGGACTACGGCACGAATCTAGCCTACCAGCGGGAGTTGGTCACGTACTGGGCCGACGACTTCGACTGGCGTGAACAGGAGCGTCAGATCAACGCGTTCGATCACTACAAGACGATGATCGACGGGCTCGACATCCATTTCATCCATCAACGGTCGCCGGTCGAGGGCGCGACGCCGCTGCTCATCTCCCACGGCTGGCCCGGGTCATTCCTGGAATTCATGAAGGTGATCGGGCCGCTGACCGACCCAGTGGCGTACGGGGGAAACGCCCAGGATGCCTTTCATGTCGTCGTGCCGTCGATTCCCGGGTTCGGCTTCTCGGACAAGCCGAGCGAACGGGGCTACGGACCGGCCCAGATGGGCGACATCTTCGCCAAGTTAATGGAGCGGCTCGGTTACGAACGGTACGGTGCCCAGGGCGGCGATTGGGGCAGCGCCATCACCCGACGGGTCGCGGCGGAACACCCGGATCGGGTGATCGGGATCCATCTCAACCTCCTGTCGGCCGGTCCACCACCGGGTGTAGATGACCCCGAGGCGGGTGTCCCGGCCATCGAGTTGGCGCGGATGCGGGAGCGCCAGGCGTTCTGGGGCCCAGAGC
>Ga0310121_10002287_pt1 | contig 18381 bp, 10 predicted proteins | sample CB27_Tmax_986_MG_FD_203504 | JGI IMG/M metagenome (GOLD analysis project Ga0310121, IMG submission 203504) | Marine microbial communities from Western Arctic Ocean, Canada - CB27_Tmax_986 | ecosystem: Environmental > Aquatic > Marine > Oceanic | place: Canada: Western Arctic Ocean | collected...
CTGACTGGCGGTCAACTCGATCACTTGGGCCACTCTCATACTACAAGTATAGTAGTTTCAGATTAAAGGTCAATCTGTAAGGCGGACTACACTAGGGAGAATCCGTTTGCCTGCAATGATTTGCAAGTCGATCATCTGTCTGTCCCTCTGTGCGTTGTTGTTCATATTCGCGTGAAAGGCCGGGTCCCCAAGCGGCACGGCGTAATGGCCGTTGCTCACCGTCACCGGCACTCCGTCGGTCGGTTCGCCTCCGCCAACGCTCGTCCCGTCATTCGACCAGCGCGTCGTCGTCCCCGCCGCATCCACCAAGGCGAACTTGAAAAAGCCCGTGGGCCCCGCAAAGTTCACCCCGTTCACGGCGATCCGCCCCTGGTGATTACCCCGGGCGGATCCACGGCCAAGGATGAGAATACGGTTGCCGCCAGCATTCCGGCGGTGCAGAGGGCAGTGTGGAGTGTTTTCGTTTTCATGGCGATTGTACTTTTCATGGTTTCAAATGACGCGGCGAGCGACGGGCACCGTGAGGGTGCCGGGAGTGGCGGCGGACAAATGCCGCATCCAAGGCGCCGGGACCGAAGATTCCCGGCGATCCCGAAGGGACTGACCTCCGGCGCCGTTTCCCTCCACGACTAAGACGGGTTGGTAAAGTATCGCGGGAAACCCGCCTCGGCCGCTTCAGTAACTCCGAAGCCACCATAGCTCTGAAATCTAACCGGCGCCGCGCGGTCGACGAGCCAATTCGACCCCGATATCCTTCAGGATACCGTGGTTGACCGGTCACAGACAAAAATGGCGCTACGGCCCTCCGGCAGAGTCCGAAAGAATCCGAACAAGATGTTCCATCCTTCTTACCGTCCCAAATCACACCGGATCAGCGGAGGAATCGTTTCCCTTGGCGGGAGAGGAAAGGGGAATTGGGGCGGGCCGCTTTGTGATGAGGGCCACCGCCGGACTGTACGTTGGACTCTCGGTACCTTCTCCACCTGAGTGTGATCACCCTGGGTGAGATCAAACGCGGAACCGAGCGATTGCGCCTTCACGATCCCATCCGGGCTATCCACCTGGACCGCTGGCTGGAGAGTCTTCGGCTTCGCTACGCCGACCGCATCCTTCCCATCGATGAGGCAGTCGCCCTGAAGTGGGGAGATCTCGGGATACGCCAACCGATGCCGGTCGCCGATGGTCTCATCGCCGCCACGGTGCTGCACCACGGTCTCACCCTCGTCACGCGCAACGTTGCTGACTTCGAACTGAATCGCGTTCCGGTCTTCAATCCGTTTCGGTGAGTGTGCGGGCTCCGCGTGCAATTTCAGAGGTGGAGAGGAGACTCTCGTCTGATTCGGAGCGACTCAACGCAATGCGACTTGCGAAACGCCGATCGGGAGCTCGAAGCAGAGTTCCACCGAATCCCCGACTCTTCGCCATTGATTGGTCGGGGAGGCGGATCCGGATGACCGGGTGCTCTTTCATCTACAACCCAGCTCGAAGTCGAATATGGAATATCAAAATTCTTTTTTGGCCGATCTCGGTGACGTATGGATAGGGGCGCGGTTGCCGAGGCGTGACATGACTGGCCCTCCCCCACTCTCTTACCCCAATCGTCCTGCTTTCCCCGTAAGCAGGGGAATCCGCCTGGCAGGCATGATCGCAACCTGCCTGGTTGGCACGGGATTGGTTGCCCGGGCCGAACCTGCGCGCTTGGAATTCAACCGCCACATCCGCCCCATCCTGTCGGACAACTGTTTCCAGTGTCACGGGCCGGACCGGAAGGCCCGCAAGGCCGAGTTCAGACTCGACCGGCGCGAACGCGCCGTGCAGCCCGCGAAATCGGGGAAGGTGCCGGTGGTGCCCGGTCGACCCGACCGAAGCGAATTGGTGCGGCGCATCTTTTCCTCCGACCGCGACGAGGTGATGCCGCCACCCGAGAGCAACAAGCAACTCACCGACGGGCAGAAAGAATTGCTCCGGCGCTGGATCGAGGATGGGGGGGAGTACCAGCCTCATTGGGCCTTCCTTCCACCGCGCAGGGTGGAATTGCCGATGGTGAAGAAAGCGGACTGGGCGCGCAATCCGATCGATCGCTTCATCCTGCCCCGGCTCGAGCAGGAAGGCCTGGCGCCTTCGCCTGAGGCCGAACGCGCCGTCCTGATCCGACGAGCGACCCTGGACCTTACCGGACTGCCCCCGACTCCTGCAGAGTTCGAAGCGTTCTTGAACGACCAATCGCCCGATGCCTACCAGCACCTGGTGGACCGCTTGATGGCGACCCCCGACTACGCCGAACGCGGGGCACAAGACTGGCTCGACCTCGCGCGCTACGCGGACACGCGGGGCTTCGCCGACGACAAAACCCGCAATATCTGGCCCTACCGCGACTGGGTGGTTCGTGCTCTCCATCGCAACATGCCGTTTGATCAGTTCACGATCGAGCAGATCGCCGGCGATATGCTTCCCGACGCCACCGACGAACAGCGACTGGCCACCGCCTTCCACCGTAATGCCCCGCAAGCCCGAGGCCAGACTTACCCTGAGGAAGAATACCGCCTCAAGGGGGTGACAGACCGCGTCAATACCACCGCCAAAGTCTGGTTGGGACTGACGATGGAATGCGCGGAGTGCCACGACCACAAGTTCGATCCGATCAGTCATCGTGATTACTACTCCCTGTTCGCGATCTTCAACAACCTCGAGCACCAGGGCAAGGGTCACAGCCAGGGCGGACCCACCATGAAGTACAGGTACGGGGCGGCCAGGGCGGGAAGACAATTCGAGGCCGAGCGCGCTCTCCTCGAGTCCAAGCTCGCCGCCGCCCGCAAGGACTTGCCGCCACCCAAGCCGCTCAGTGATGACGGCCTGCTCGGGAAGTGGAAAGGTCCCCACCTCGTGGCGGATGCCAAACAGTTCAGCGTCAGAGGCGATCTGACCATCACGGCTACCATTCGTACCGCCCAGCCGGTCGCAGACATTGTCTCGAAGTACGACTGGCGCGGCAAGCAACGCAGCTACGTGTTCGGAATCGGCGGCGAGGGAGACAAGAACGGGGTGCCTGGACATCTTTTCTTCTGGGTTTCCTCGCGGACTGATCCCTACCAGGGTGTGGAAATTCACGGCAGCCAGGCGGTCAACGACAGCCGTGATCACGACGTGGCGATCGTCTTTGAAGCCGGCAAGTCGGTGCGTCTCTTCGTCGACGGGATCGAGGACACCGCGGCGCGCATCAGCGGCAAGGTGCCCGGATCGATCGCGGTGTCCAATCGGCGCCTCGCGATTGGCTCGGGCTACAGCGGGGCACCCGATCCGAAGGCCCATCGCTTCGACGGAATCCTCACGGAGGTCCGGCTCTACGGCCGGGCCCTCGGCGCGGAGCTCGGCCTCGGCAATCACGGCGAGAAGATCAGGCAATTGCAGGCGGCTCTTCGCAAGCTCGAACAAGAGCAAACCGCCGGCGGGCGGGAGATCTCCGACCTGCCCGTCATGAGGGAATTGCCCAGGCCCCGTGAAACATTCATCCACGTGCGAGGCAGCTTTCTCGATCGCGGCGAAAAAGTCACCGCCGCGGTGCCCGCCCTATTCGATGTGCCCGATGCCGCGCAACCGCGCGACCGGTTCGCCTTGGCCCGGTGGCTGGTCGATGGCAAGAACCCCCTGGTGGCTCGCGTCGTGGTCAACCGCTATTGGCAAACCTACTTCGGCCACGGCCTGGTGCGCACCCCGGATGACTTTGGCGCGCAGGGTTCCGCCCCAACGCACCCGGAATTGCTCGATTGGCTGGCGTGCGAGTTCGTGTCCAGCGGATGGGACATGAAGCACATGCACCGGCTCATCGTCACTTCCTCCACCTACCGGCAAGCGACTCGCATTACTCCGGATCTCCGGAAGCGCGACCCTGGCAATCTCCTGCTGGCGCGCATGCCCCGGGTGCGTCTGCCTGCCGAACAGATTCGCGATCAGGCCCTGGCGATCAGCGGACTGCTGAAGCCTCTCGCCGGAGGGCCAAGCGTCTTCCCCCCGCAACCGAAGGACTACTGGGAGGAGCGCGACCTTCCCGGCAAGTGGACCGTCAGCAAGGACGACGACTTGTATCGCAAGAGCCTCTACATCTACTGGCGCCGGATGGCCCTGCACCCCACCATGGAGTTGCTCGACGCACCCGCCCGGGCGGTGTGCACCGTTCGGCGCAACACTTCCAATCTGCCCACCCAGGCCCTCGTCACGCTCAACGATCCGATCTTTGTGGAAGCGGCGCATCACCTCGCTCGCCGGGTGTTAGACGACGGTCCGTCCAGCCAGACTGCCCGGCTCGACTTCGCGTTCCGGCTCTGCCTGGGCCGCCCTCCCGGTGCCGGCGAGCGCAGCCGCTTTCTGGCCTTTCTCAACGAACGGACAGACCGCTACGCTGGCGACCCGGCGGCCACCCGAAAGCTCGCCGGCAAGGAGGATTCCACCCTGGCGGCATGGACCAGTGTCGCCACCGTTCTGCTGAACCTCGACGAGACCATCACGAGGCCATGACCGCCCCCTCCCTCTCAACCAACATGATACGCCGCGCCTTCCTCGGGCGATCGGCAGCCGGGATCGGATCGATAGCCCTTGCCTCTCTCCTGCGAAACGACCTCTTTGCCGGTAGCGGCACGCTTTCCGGACTGCACACCGCCCCGAAGGCGAAGCGCGTCATCTTTCTCTTCATGGCCGGCGGGCCATCGCACATCGATCTCTTCGACCCCAAGCCCAAGCTCAACGAACTCGATGGCAAACCCATTCCAGAGGAGCTTCTCAAGAACCACCAGCAGTTCGCCCTGATTCGCGGGACGCCCAACTTCAAGAGATCGCCCTACAAGTTTCAGCGGTGTGGACAATCCGGCACGGTCATCTCCGAACTGCTCCCTCATCTCGCAAAGGTGGCGGACCACCTCACCGTGATCCGTTCCATGCACACCGAGACCAATGTCCACGATCCCGGCGTGAACTTCATGAACTGCGGAACCCTCCTGGGCGACCGGCCCACTCTCGGGGCCTGGCTCTCCTACGGACTTGGATCCGAAAACGACGACCTGCCTGCCTACATCGTGCTGACCTCCGGCGTGAGCGACGGCCAGCCGCTCCTGCAGAGCTTCTGGGGCAACGGCTTCCTCGACTCACGCCATGCCGGAGTGCCGTTCCGCAACACCGGGGCCCCCGTGCTTCATCTCTCCAATCCGCCCGGCGTCGAATCCGCCGATCGCCGACGCGAACTCGATCTCATCCGATGGATGAACCGCCGCCAGTACGACACTCTTGGAGACCCCGAGATCGCTTCCCGCATCGCCTCCTACGAAATGGCCTTCCGCATGCAGACCAGCGTGCCGCAGCTTGCCGATCTCGACGACGAACCGAAGCACATCCTGGATCTCTACGGAGCCGATCCCGCCAAGCCGTCATTCGCGCGCAACTGCCTGCTGGCCCGCCGCCTCGTCGAACGTGGGGTACGATTTGTGCAACTCTACGATCGCGGGTGGGACTCCCACACCGACATTGACCGCGAGCACCGCCGCCAATGCGGTGCCGCGGACCAACCCATGGCCGCTCTCCTCACCGATCTCGCGCAGCGCGGTCTCCTCGACGATACCCTCGTGATCTGGGGCGGCGAATTCGGCCGCACCCCGGTCGCTCAAGTCATGGGTAAGACCTGGGGTCGCGATCACCATCCCCACGGCTTCACCATGTGGCTCGCCGGCGGGGGCGCACGGCCTGGTCAAACCTACGGGGTCACCGACGAATTTGGCTACCACGCGGTCGAGAATCCGGTTCACGTCAACGATCTCCACGCCACCGTCCTCCACCTTCTGGGTATCGACCATCGGAAACTCATCTTCCGCAAGCAGGGCCGTGATTTCCGCCTCACCGATGTGGCCGGAAAAGTTTTGGAAGGGATCCTCGCCTGATTGCGGTCTCCCGAGATGGAGTGGGTGCCGCTACTCAGCATACCGTGCCGCCATCGCCTTCATCGTCCGCGAGACTGGATGGCGCAGAAGATCAGCAAGAGCGCCCTCTTCGATGACCCCGTGGTTTTCCAGGACGAGTGCGCGCCGGCAAAGGCTGCTCACTTCCCACGGGTCGTGGCTGACCACCATCATCGTGATTTCAAACTTCTCGGCGAGGGCGCGGATCTCCTCGACGAGCTGTTGCTTGAGGACAAGGTCGAGTCCAGTGAACGGTTCGTCCAACAGGAGCAACCGTGGCTGGGCGGCGAGGGCGCGGGCGAGCGCGACGCGTTGCTGCTGCCCCCCGGAGAGAGCGCCGGGTTTGCGGGTGGCAAAACCGGCGATCCCGCACAGGGAAAGCACTTCCTTGGCGCGGGACTTGCGCGCAGCGCGATCCAGCACTGCGTCGTGTGGGATTCCCATGATGACGTTATGAAACGCAGTGAGATTCGGCCAAAGGGCGAGATCCTGGAACACCATCGCGAGGCCCCGCCGGTGAGGGGGAACGATAAGGTCCCCCGCGTCGGAGACGACTTCGCCTGCAACGCGAATGCGTCCCGAAATTGGAGGAATCAGCCCGGCCAGCAAGGCGAAGACCGTCGACTTGCCGCAGCCGGAGGCCCCGAGGAGCGCGAGGTGATCCCCGGCGGCGAGGGCGAAAGAGACCTCGCGCAAGACCGGCTCATGCCCGTAGCTCATCGAGACGCCCTCGAACTCCACCAAGGGATCGCTCATCGCTTCGCGCCTTTCGATTTGACCATGGACGCGCCTCCCCAGGCAATCGCGAGAACCACGGCAAAGCCTCCGATGTAGATCAGAGAAAGGGAAGCGCTCAGCGATTCGGGGGCGTTGGCCATCACCGTGAAGATCGCCAGCGGCAACGATCCCCGGCCCGGAGGATGCAGGAGCAGCATCGAGCTGATGTCGCCGAGGGCGAGCAGTCCGACCAGCACACAGGACACCGCGGCGGCCGGACCCAACCATGGAGCCAGGACGCGCCACAGGTAGACTCGCAGGGTAACTCCGTGCACTGCAGCAGCCATCGCCCAACTCGGTGACATGCCGGCCAGGCTCCGCATCGCGAAGATCGCGACCACGGGAAAGAGCCGCAGGCTGAGCCAGAGCACGACCGTGAACCGGCTGCGCAGAACTCCATCGAGCGCGGGTGGCGCGTCCGCGGCGGCGGTCACCAGCCCCAGCGCCCCCATTGATGGCGGAAGCGCGAAGATCACCACCAGTCCGCCCAGCACGACCGCTCGCAAACGACGTTGTCTTCCGGCGCAGAACGCCAGCACGCAACCGGCGACCGCCGCGAGGATCCCGGAACCCGCGACGTAGATGAGCGTGTCCGGCAGAGTGCGCGCCGCCTCCTGCCAGGCGCGCTCGAAGGCTGGACGCTCGAAGGCCGGCCCACTCAAGCCGGCCAGCCCCAGCCCAGCGGTTGCCGCCACGATGGCGAGGACCAGCGTTGTCACCAGCCACCCCACCCGGCTGTTCTTTGCCAAAGGGGCCAGCGCCGACGTTCGCCCCGACAAAGCTGCGGAAAGCCGAGGTGCCGCCATGATGGCGAGCGGGAGGCTGGCCAAAAGAACCAGTCCGGCCAACGCGAGCGCCTGCCGCGCGGCCAGCGAAATGTCGTAGGACGCCGAAAATGCGACCAGCATCTGAGATGCCGCGCCTTCATAACCGAGAATTTGCCCCGCGCCTGGATCCGACAAAGTGAGGACGCCTGCCAGCAACGCCGCGAGCAACGCCACCGCAAAGGCGTGGCGGAGCGCGAGGTGAATCAGGCGTCCTTCTCCTCCCGCCAGGCGGGCGCCATCCACCTGAGCACGGGAAAGGCTGCGGGTAGCCAGCATCGCCGCAAAGAACACCAGCGGTATCGCGCCGGTGGCAAAGGCCAGGGCCGTGCCGGTCAATCCGGAGAGCAGCCCGTCGGGCGGCAGGCCGAGCCGAATCCGCAGCATCGACAGGCCAAGCCCCCAGAGAAACGGGGGCGCCAGCAACGGCAGGAGGAGGAGCGGCAACAGAAGGCCCCGCAGCGGAAAGCGGTAGAGCCCCGCCAGCACGCCGCAGGGCAGTCCGGCCCCCAGGCTCAGCATGGCCACGACTCCCGCCAACTTGAAACTGCGCAGAAGGCTCGCTCCGAATCCCGCCTCCAGCCAGTCTGCCTCGCCCTGCGACCCGGCCGCAACCGCCAGCGGCAAGACCGGCGCCAGAGCCAGCGTGAATACGATCACCACTCCCGCCCAGCGCCATCGTCCTGGCCGTTCTATGATGGCGCAGGAAATCATGGCCCGGCAGGTTACGGATTCGTCTGTCGCTCTACCCAATCCTTGAGGAATCCCTGCGACAATTCGTCCAACGATCCGCCCAGCGCGGCGTAGTCGACCGCCATCGCCTTGATCTCGCTGAGGCCTCGCACTCCCGACGGCACGGGCACCCCGGGGCGCAGGGGCATCTGGGCCGCTTCGCACTCCGCCAGGGCGCGCTCCACCTCGCTGGTCATGAGATAGTCGATGAATCTCTTGCCGTTGTCGGCATTGGGACCCCTGGCAATCAAGACCGCCGCGTTGGGAACGAGCAGCGTCCCCATACCGTCGGCATCGGGAAACACCACCGCCACCGGTTTGCCTTCTTTCATCGCCACGCTGGCGTCGTCCGTATCGGTCAGTCCGATGGCGAAATCGCCCGCCGCTACCCGCCGTTTTACCTCCCCGTTCGACGAAAGCATGGCAACCTCGTTGGCGATCAGAGCGTCGAAGAATGCCTGCGCCTTCCCTTCGCCCCACACGCTGAAGAGCGCCGCGGCGTGCATCGAGGTCGTGCCAAAAAGCGGATTGGCGAGGCAGCCCTTGCCTTTCCTCTTCGGGTCCCTGAGGGCCTCGATGGATGTCGGCCGTTCCGCTTCCGCCACCAGATTCGTGTTCACCAGGAGGACCCGCGCGCGCGCCGAGAGCGCCGACCAGTGACCGTCCGGATCACTGAAGGCGCCGGAAGCGTCGGCCGGCTTGGCAGGTCGATAGGGCGCGGATACCCCTTTCGCTTTGAGAATAGCGGCGCGCACCGGGTCGCCGCTCCAGAAAACATCGGCCTGCGGACGGTTCTTCTCCGCGATGAGCCGGTTCAGCAGGCCGGTGCTCTTGGTCTCCTCGGTGTCGGGGACGATGAGCACTTTGATTCCGCTCTCCTTCTCGAACTGCTCACACACCGGCCGCGCGAAGACGTCGTCCACCGAAGTGTAGACCACGACCTGTCCGAGGTCCTTGTCGCGATCGGAGTCACCGCAGGAGATGAGCAAGGCCGCTCCTCCCAGGGCCGCCCAGTGTTTCAGCGAGAACATGACAGGTCACTTGCCTCCGTAATTGAAGTCGTCGAACAAAGTCACACTGTCCGCCTTGGTCCACAGCCCGACTTTGCCCGCCTTGGAGAAGGTGGCGTCGTCAACCTTGAACAATTCCTTGCCGTTGAGCGACACGGTGAATCGCGGGCCTTTGAAATCGACCCGCAGCGTGTTCCATTTCCGGGGCGGCACTTTCGCTTTCACCCCGTAGCCGCCTTTCCGGCCCACGATTTCGAGGCTGGAGCGTTTGCCCTTCTCGACCTTGTAGAGGACCACGTTGTCTTCCAGCGCGTTGGCACGGCAGACGTAGTAGTTGTTCGGATCGGTGTAGCGCCAGACCAGGCCGCCGGCCTGATCCACCTTGCCGCTGAGAGCCTTGAACTTTACCTCGACGCGGCCGTCGGTGAACACTGCGCTGGCATGGACGCACAGGGGAAAGCTCGCCCTCGGAGTTTCCGCGGATTGCTTCAGGACGTTCGGTTTGCTCGGCGCGTCGTCGACCTTTTCGATAGACCATGCCGGCTTGGATTTCCCGGTGATGGCGGTCGTCCAACCCGCCGGCGCCTTGCCGGACCCGGCCTTGGCATCGTCGAAGGTGGCGGTCTCGCCATGGGCAGCGGACTGAAACACCGCCAGAGTGAGGATTGCAATGATGACTTTCATGGCATCAGGTCATGGTCTGAATTTCGATGGGCGAGGGCAAGGGTCGCCTTCACGGTCTGCGCGAGATCAGCGTCCTTTCCTTGCCCCAGCAATGACGAAATGACGGAGAGGCTCTTTCACAATCATATTAAACGAAAGCGGCGCCGCCCCTTTCAAGAACTAAGAGCGATGATACCTCCGATCGCCCGCGCCTGACCACCGAAAGCAAGCCACCCAAGAGGAGACGGAGCCACGTCTGAGGGCACCGGGAGACCCAACCATGAGCCCTGAAGGGGGGCCGAGATTCGGTGCGGATTGAAAAATGATCTGCGGTGTATCCTTGTCGTTCGAGGCTTGCCATTCAGTCAGGATCGAAATTCCACAGATCCTGACAACAGGGCGGAGCAATCACAATTTTGCATGATATGATAGAAATTCTGTTCCGGGAGCCGTGGCTTCAGTGATGAGTTGGCGCGGAGATGTCGTTAACCATGGACGGATGCTGGATCAGCGTTTGGGCCATTTGGCATGGGCCTTGGCGACGCTATCGCCCCAGTTGCCATACCATGAGTAACCGATTCGGCGTTCTTTTCCTATTTCCGCGAGGTCATATCGGATTACTCCGTCCCGGTTGCAGAAGATGGGTCGGTTCGATTTGATTTCATAGAACCTTGCCCAGAGCGGTGGAGCGGAGGCGTCCTTGACGACCTTGCGGTCGCCGTGAATCTTCTTGATTCGGATTCCTTCGATTTTTGCCGATCCGAACCACGCCACGCCACCTTTGACGGCGCGAATGATTTCGGGAGTCGGTTTGTCGAGACTCATGAGGAATCTGAGGACACCTGCGCTTTCCGCACCGCTGAGGGATGCGAGTTCGTAGCTGCGGCCGCCCGCCGGAGCGAGAGTGACTTCATCGTGCTGGGCGCACCACACCGTGGGAGTGCCGTCGATGACGATTTGGCATTTCAAGATACAGTCGATGCCGCGGTCGCGCGCTTTCATCGCCGAGGCGCGGCGATCCTTATCGAGAAATGCATAATTCTCGGAGGTGGTGGTATCGCGAAGAAACTCCATGAGGCGAATCATGCTGCCGTCGTTGAAGGTGATATGCCGGTGGTAATGCTTGCTGAGCGGGTAATACTGTGGCCATCCGCCAGTCTGATACTGAGCTTCAAGGATGTGGTCAAAGCCGGTGAGAACGGCCTTCTCGCAGCGGGCGTCGCCCGTGACCCGGAAGGCGCGGGCGAGGAAGCGCAACTCGCCGGTGGTGGCGCCATTGTCGAAGGTCCCCTTGAGCTTTGCGCGGCTGCCGGAGAATTTCTTACGGGTGGTATCGGTGTTCTTCGGCCAGTCCCCGTGCTCGGATTGCCAGGAGAGAATGCATTCCATGGTTTTCCGTCCTTCGCCGCTGCTGAACCAGCTGTCCGGCCTCTTGGCCAAGTTCTCGGCAGGCGTGCCGGCGTTGAGCGATGCGGAGAGAACGAAAAAGGTGACGAAAAGGCGTCGGATCATGGTTCGGTATGGATTGGCGTGGCGGAGTTGAAGCGGCGTATCATCGTCTTTCGCGGCTGGCTTTCAATCCGGGATCGGATATCCACAGATCTTGATCGGTGCGGGTTGTGGGCCACCTTCGCTTGAGGGCGGAGGGATCGAGGCCATTGATGAAGTCTTCGATGTTGGCATAGCCACTATATGACAACGTGGACGGGACTTCCATCCCTTCTGATTTTGGATCCCTGATCCCTGTCGCTGAATGTCCGCTTCTGCCCGAAGCAGACGTGGCCTCCTTGCGGCGCCAAACGTGACCACGATTCTCGCTCGTGAATCCGTGCTCGCGACTGTGGAAATGGGTGCGTCCCTGCCTCTCCGCCTCCCCCGGGGCGCCGGGGGCCACCTAAATTAATGTTCCGGTGGTTCCCCCGCTTGATTCGCAGGCGTCCTCGTCGAGAATGGCTCAGGCAGGGCGGAGAGTGATCAGTTCGTTGTGCCGGGTTCGTAACCTCCTCGCGGTTGTTCTGATCCGGGCGTTTCCGGGTCAGGTCTCCGCCGCTTCATTTTCGATCCGATGAAACTCCCAATTTGCCCCTCCCTCCCCTCCCGCCTCGGTGCGCTCGCCTCTCTGGTGATTGTGGCCACCGCTTCCCTTGCCCCGCTCTTCGCCCAAAAGGACGGAGCGAGCCGCGAAGCGCGCTGGAAAAAGGTCTCCGAAGCCGTCGGCAAGGGCCTGCCGAAAACGGCCCTGCAGGAACTCGATCCCATCATCGCCTCCGCCCTCGCCGACAAGGCCTTCCCGGAGGCCATCAAGGCCGTCGCGAAGAAAATCACTCTCGAGGGGGCCATCGAGGGGAACAAGGCGGAGGAAAAGATCACCCGGCTGGAAGCGGAAATCGCCAAAGCGGCGCCCGAGATGGTCCCGGTGATGGAGGCCATCCTCGCGAACTGGTACTGGAGCTACTTTCAGCAGAACCGCTTGCGCTTCGTGCAACGCACCCAGACCGGCGGACCGGGCGGCGATGACATCCTCACCTGGGATCTCGCCCGCGTCCTCGCGGAGATCGACAAGCAGTTCCAAAAGGCGCTCTCCCATGGGGCGGTTCTCAAGAAGACGCCCGTCGGCGACTACGACATCTTCCTGCAGAAAGGCACCGCCCCGGATTCCTACCGGCCGACCATGTTCGACTTCCTCGCCCACGACGCCCTCCGCTTCTACGTGGCCGGCGAACAGGCCGGATCGCGCTCCGTCGATGCCTTCGACCTCCTGGCCGGCAGCCCGGTCTTCGCGCCGGTGAAGGAGTTCCTCGCCTGGAAGGTCGCCCCCGACGAAGACACCTCACCCACCGTCCGCGCCCTGCGCCTTCTCCAGGAACTCCTCTCCTTTCACCAGGACGACGACCTCCCCGACGCGCGCATCGACGCCGACCTCATCCGACTCGAATTCGGATCCAACAAGGCGTTCGGGGAAGAAAAGAACGCCCGCTACAAGGCCGCCCTCAAGCGCTTTGTCGATGCCCATATCGACCACCGCATCTCGGCCCGCGCTCTCTTCCGGTGGGCGTCGGTCGTCCAGTCGGAGGGCGACCTCGTCGAGGCCCTCAAGATCGCCCGGCGCGGGGCCGGGGTGCATCCCGGCACGCCCGGCGGCAACCTGTGCGCGAACCTCGCCACCTCGATTCTCCAGCGGCAGGCTTCTGCCGTCACGGAGCGGGTCTGGAACAAGCCGCTGCCCACCATCGACGTCTCCTACAAGAACGTCACGAAGATCTACTTTCGCGCCGTGCCCTTCGGCTGGGAGGCCCGCCTGGCCGGGAATCGCTCCCTCCCGGAACAACTCGACCAGAACGACCGCCGGATGCTGCTGAAACTCGATCCTGTCAAGTCGTGGTCGGCCGACCTCCCCGCCACCGACGACTACCAGATGCGCACCGAAAACCTGCCCGCCCCGGAAGGTCTCGCCCCGGGATCCTACTGGCTCATCGCGAGCCACGACGCGAAGTTCGGCGACGCCAACAATGTCGTCTCGTTCGCCGACTTCTGGGTCAGCGACCTCGCCATCGTGATGCGCACCAAAAACGGAGACGGGCAGATCGGAGGGTTCGTCCTCAATGCCATCAGCGGCGAACCGCTCGCCGGCGCCACCGTGAAGGCGTGGTTCCGCGAGCGCAACAAACCGCGCGTCGCCATCGATCCGGTCCAGACCGACGCCGCCGGGCTCTTCTCCCTGCCGGGGGTCAACCGCCGCTCCTACGCTGTCCTCGCCTCGCACGGGGATTGGAAACTCTCCTCCGCCAGCAATGTGAGATCCTGGAAAAATGACAAGCGCCCGCGCCCGTTCGAGCGCTCGATCTTCTTCACCGACCGCTCACTCTACCGCCCCGGCCAAACCATCCACTTCAAGGGAATCGCGATCCGCATCGACCAGGAAAAGGACAACTACGAGGTCGTCGGCGGACGGCCGATCACCGTGACTTTCTTCGACGGGAACGGCAAGGAAATCGCCAAGCTCGACACCCGCGCGAACGACTACGGCTCGTTCAGCGGCAGCTTCACCGCGCCGCGCGACCGCCTCATGGGGACCATGTCGATCCGGGTCTCGAACGGGCCCGGCGGCGCGGCCAACATCAACGTCGAGGAATACAAGCGCCCGAAATTCCAGGTCGCCGTCGCCGCCCCCGTGGTGGCGCCGAAGCTCGGCGGAGAGGTCGTCGTCAAGGGCACCGCCACTGCCTACACCGGCGCCGCCATCAACGGCGCCCAGGTGCAATACCGGGTCGTCCGCGAGGTCCGCTATCCCATCTGGTGGCGCACCTGTTTTTGGTGGCGCCCCTTCCCGCAGACGCCGTCCCAGGAGATCGACCACGGCTCGCTCCTCACCGAGGCGGACGGGACCTTCACCATCAAGTTCACTGCCAAGCCGGATCTCTCCGTCCCGGAGGAGGACGAGCCCACCTTCCAGTTCACGGTCCACGCCGACGTCACCGACACCACCGGCGAGACCCGCTCCGCCGAGCGCAGAGTCAACGTCGGCTACACCGCGCTCAAGGCTTCCCTCGCCGCCGGGAACTGGCTCACCACCAAGGAACCCGTCACGATCACGGTCTCGACGCAGACCCTCGACGGCGAAGGCCAGGCCGCCAAGGGCACCCTCAAGATCCACCGCCTCAAGGCGCCCGCCGCCGTCCAGCGCGGCCCCCTCGACGGCAACCGTCCGCGGCAGCCGAGGCCAATCAGGCGCGGGGCCGACGGCAAGTTGGTCGCCCCGGAGCCCGCTCCGAGCAGCGATCCGAACACCTGGCCGCTTGGCGAGGTCCTCGCCGAAAAGCCGATCGCAACCGGAGCCCAGGGAACCGCGGAGGCCAAGGTCGAACTCGGGGTGGGCAACTTCCGCGCCATCTTCACGACCCGCGACCGCTTCGGGAAAGAGGTCCAGGCCCAGCTCCCGTTGACCGTCCTCGACCCCGACGCCAACACCCTCGCCATTGTGGTCCCGCAGATCGTGGCCGCGCCGGAGTGGAAAGCCGAACCCGGCACCGAGTTCATGGCGTTGTGGGGCACGGGATACGATTCCGGCCGTGCCTATGTCGAGGTCGTCCACCGCGGCAAGACGCTGCAGAACTACTGGACCAACCCCGGCACCACCCAGGTCCGCATCAAGCAGGCCGTCGATGTCTCGATGCGCGGGGGCTTCACCGTCCACCTCACCTACCTCCGCGAAAACCGCGCCTACCTCACCACCCAAAAGGTCGATGTCCCATGGACCAACAAGAACCTCACCGTGGCATGGGAACATTTCGTTTCAAAGCTCGAGCCCGGAAAAAAAGAAACCTGGACCGCGGTCGTGAAGGGCCCGGAGGCCAGGAGGGCCGTCGCGGAATTGGTGGCCGGCCTCTACGACGCCTCGCTCGACGCCTACAAGCCGCACGCGTGGCAGACCGCCTTCAATGTCTTTCGCCAGGACTACTCGAATCTGCAGTCCCGGTTCCAGAACATGACTCGCTCCTTCCAGCACTTCCATGGGGGCTGGCCGCAAAACTTCCTCGACGGATCCCTCACCTACCGGTCCTTCCCCAATGAGATCATCGCGGTCTCCTGGGGGCAAAACCGTCTGCGCGGAGGCGTGGAGAGGCAGTTCGCCAAGGGCGCCCCCCGTCCGGGCGCGCCCCCCACTGCTACGGCCGCCCGGCAGGATAGGGCCGCCGCCGATGCTGCCCCCGCCAACGGGGCCCGCCGCGCCCTCAAGCGTGCCGAAGACAAGTCCGGCGGTGCCGGCCGCGGCGACGCCCCCAAACCCGATCTCAGCAAGGTCTCGGCCCGCCAGAATCTCGACGAGACCGCCTTCTTCTTCCCGGCCCTCCTCTCCGACAAGGAGGGCGAGGTGAAGCTCGAGTTCACCATGCCCGAGGCGCTCACGGAGTGGAAGCTCATGGCCTTCGCCCACGACAAGGAACTTCGCTCCGGATTCCTCCAGGACAAGGCCGTCACCTCCAAGGACCTCATGATCCAGCCTAACCCGCCCCGCTTCCTCCGCGAGGGCGACCGCCTCGAGTTCACCGTCAAGGTCTCCAACCAGTCCGCCGTCGCCCAGGCCGGCACGGTGCGCCTCACCTTTAATGACGCCCGCACCGGAAAATCAGCCGACTCCGCCCTCGGCCTGAAGGACCTCGACCAGTCCTTCGACATCCCCGCCAAGGAATCGAAGAGCTTCTCGTGGCGCATCAGGGTGCGGGACGACCAGGGCTTCCTCACCTACAAGGCGGTGGGCTCCACCGGCAAGCTCTCCGACGGCGAACAGGGATATCTCCCCGTCCTCTCGCGCCGCATCATGGTCACCGAATCCCTCCCCCTCTCGATCCGCGGCAAGGGCAAAAAGAACTTCGAGTTCGAAAAACTCCTCGCCTCCGGGAAATCGAAATCCCTCCAGAGCAAGACCTTCACGGTCCAGATGGTCTCGAATCCGTCGTGGTATGCGGTGATGGCCCTGCCCTACCTCATGGAATACCCGCACCAGTGTTCCGAGCAGGTCTTCAACCGCCTCTACGCCAACACCCTCGCCGCCCACATCGCCAACTCGGATCCCAAGATCCGCCGCGTCTTCGACCTCTGGCGCGGAACTGAGGCCCTCGATAGCCCGCTCGAAAAGAACCAGGACCTCAAGGCCGTCCTGCTCGAAGAGACCCCCTGGTTCCGCCAGGCCATGAGCGAAAGCCAGGCGCGTAAAAACGTCGGCATCCTCTTCGAGGCCAACCGCCTCACGGCCGAGATGGCGAGCTCGATGCGCAAGCTCGGCGAGATGCAACTCGCTGACGGCGCCTGGCCGTGGTTCCCAGGCGGCCAACCCAACGACTACATCACTCTCTACATCACCACCGGCTTCGGACGTCTCCGCCACCTCGGCACCGATCTCGACTCCTCGCTCGCCGTCAAGTCCCTCACCCGCCTCGACGGCTGGATCGACAGGATCTACCGCGAGATCCTCAAGCACGGAAAGAAGGACGACAACCACCTCTCGCCCACCATCGCCTTCTACCTCTACGGGCGCAGCTTCTTCCTCAAGGACCAGGCGGTCTCCAAGGAACACCGCGAAGCCGTCGATTACTTCCTGGCCCAGGGCCGCGAGTTCTGGCTCAAGATCGGCAACCGCCAGAGTCAGGCCCACCTCGCCCTCGCCCTCCTCCGCTTCGGCGACAAGGAGACCCCCCGCGCCATCATGAAGTCGATCAAGGAATTCTCCGTGACCAACGAGGAGATGGGCATGTTCTGGCGCGATACCGAGTTCTCCTACTGGTGGTACCGCGCCCCCATCGAATCCCAGGCCATGATGATCGAGGCCTTCGACGAGGTCATGGACGACCGGGAGGCCGTCGAGGAATGCCGCGTCTGGCTCCTCAAACAGAAGCAGACCCAGGATTGGAAAACCACCAAGGCCACCGCCGATGCCATCTACGGCCTCCTCTTGCGTGGAACCGACATCCTCGCCAGTGACGCCCTCGTCGAAGTCACCGTCGGCGGCGACAAGATCAAACCCGAGAAGGTCGAAGCCGGGACTGGTTTCTACGAGGAACGCCGCCAGGGAGGCGACATCACGCCGAAGCTCGGCGAGATCACCGTCAAGAAAATCGACGACGGGGTGGCATGGGGCAGCGTCCACTGGCAGTACATGGAAGACATGTCGAAAATCACCCCCCACGAGGGCACCCCGCTCACCCTCAAAAAGGCCCTCTTCAGGAAGGTGAACACCGCCAAGGGCCCGACTCTCCAGCCGCTCGCCCGCGCTCTCGGGGTCGGCGACGAGTTGGTCGTCCGCCTCATCCTCCGCGTCGACCGCGATATGGAATACCTCCACCTCAAGGACCAGCGCGGCTCCGGGACCGAACCCCTCAACGTCCTTTCCCGGTACAAGTACCAGGACGGCCTCGCCTACTATGAGTCCACCCGCGACACCGCCAGCCACTTCTTCATCGATTACCTCCCGAAAGGCACCTACGTCTTCGAATACTCCACCCGCATCGTCCACAAAGGCCGATACCAGACCGGGCTCGCCAACATCCAGTGCATGTATGCTCCCGAGTTCAACAGCCACTCCGAAAGCTTCAAGCTCGACGTCAATTAGGGGCCTGATGAAGCAGCAAGCGGCGGGGAGGGATTCCTTCACCCGGGCTGCGAGCGAAAACCGGAGGGCTACGAGCCGGAGATGGTCGTTCGGGGGCATTCGACGGGAAGACCGCGCTTGAGCTCGGAGCGAGCACCGCGAGCAACCCCCACTCCAGGTGTGAAGTGACTGGAGCTCCAGGGAGTGTCCCTCTAATCCTCTAGCATCGGTGTCCGAAACTCAGGATCAATAATCGGCGTAAAGGGCGCGTAGCTGGTCGAGAGACTCTTCCCAGCAAGTGGCTTGGTAGAGTGCGAGTCGTAGCCAACGGTAGTATTTCACTCCGAGCT
>Ga0310121_10002289_pt1 | contig 18376 bp, 17 predicted proteins | sample CB27_Tmax_986_MG_FD_203504 | JGI IMG/M metagenome (GOLD analysis project Ga0310121, IMG submission 203504) | Marine microbial communities from Western Arctic Ocean, Canada - CB27_Tmax_986 | ecosystem: Environmental > Aquatic > Marine > Oceanic | place: Canada: Western Arctic Ocean | collected...
ACGCAACTTCTCAATAATCTGATCGGTCGTGTGCCGTGTCTTCTTCATCTTCAAAGAATCCTTTCCGGGCTTCGCCCGGATGCGATTCTCTCATGAAGACTGGATCAGTTTGAAGGGGGAAGGCCACGGAAACACCCGACCGCCCCTAACCAATTCCGATACCTGAAAAGGAGGTAACGTCATGGCTACTCGAAAGCCTACCAACGACTCGAATTCAAAACGAGTCCCCAAAGTCCGCATCGCACGTCCAGTGAATTTCTCCGCGCCCATTGAGGTTTCAGGGCCACTACATGAAAGGACTAACCGATGAGCCAGGTCAAAGTCAGTATTCTGAAACGAAAAAATCGCACGTCTTACTACATGCAATACCGTGATCCTGTTACCGAAAACAAGATCACCCAGTCAGCAAAAACAACGGTCCGGCGTGATGCGGAACGCGCGGCCGCAAAATGGGAGGCGGAAATTCTCCAGGGACTCGACAAGCGACAGGGCCGCATGAGTTGGGAGGAGTTTCGAGAGCGATATACCGACGAGGTGTTAGAAAGCCTCGCGGATCGCACATTGGAAAAAGTCGACTCCGTCTTTAATGTATTCGAGACCTTGGCAAAGCCTCGCAACCTGGCGGCGATTACCCCTGATGTACTGAGTCGATATCAGCAGCGACTCCGTGAAGAGGGGAGGGCGGAAACCACGATCAAAGGCCACCTCGCTCATTTGTTGGCCGCGCTGAGTTGGGCGGTGGACCAAGGCCTATTGCGTGAAGTCCCAAAGGTCAAAAAGCCCAAGCGAGCCAAAAAGCCGAAGGTCATGAAAGGGAGGCCGATCGCGACCGAAGAGTTTGAGCGGATGTTGGCGAACGTGGAGAAAATCGTCACCACCGATCACATGAAAGAAGAACGCAATCCGCCTATCGTCGCGTCGTGGAATTTCTACCTGCGGGGTTTGTGGCTGTCAGGTTTGCGGCTCGATGAGTCCATGCGGCTTCACTGGACCGACCGCAACGAGCTTTGCGTCATGGACTTGGACAAACAGCACCCCATGCTCTACGTAAAGGCAGAGGCCGAAAAGGGGCACGAGGATCGCATCCTGCCGATGTCCCCCGAGTTTGCGGAATTCCTGCGGGCAGTGCCGCGCGGCGAGCGATGCGGCTACGTGTTCAATCCACAACCTCGACGAGCGAGATACGGTGAGCGGCTGACATCCCATCGGGTTGGCATCGTAGTATCTGACATCGGTGAAGCCGCGGGCGTCAAAGTCGATGAAACCGACGGCAAGGTTAAGTTTGCCAGTGCCCACGATCTGCGCCGGTCATTCGGCGAGCGGTGGGCGCGAAAGATCATGCCGGCCGTCTTGCAAGAACTGATGCGCCACGAGTCCATCCACACGACGATGCGTTACTACGTGGGCCGCAACGCCAAGGCGACAGCGGCGATTCTGTGGGAGTTGGCGGCGGCGCAAGTCGTGGGTGACCAAATGGGTGACCAAACGAAAAAAGAGGCTCGCGAAGTTTCGCAAACCCCTTGATTTTCAGTAGCGGAGGAGGGACTCGAAGGGGCACTGTTTTCTACGGTAAAAGAACCCCTTTTCTATCACGATGGTGCAAAATCGGGTGCAGTGCCGGACGATCTGCTTGGGATCATCCAAGCCTGGCCTCACCTGGAAAGCGAAATTCGAGAGGCCGTTGTCGCACTTGTGAGAACAGGTTTTAAAGGGCCGAAAAACGATTCTTCTGGCAAATCATCACATTGTTAGACCACCAGGGGCTGCTTAAGATGGCGTAGAACAGATCAAAGTATTGAGTTGAGCACGCGGAGACAACACGTATGATCCGTCTAAGTTTGGAACTGGTCGCAGTACAGCTATCTTTTCACCAGAGGTCCCACGCTGGAGCCCCAATGACTTTAGCTCGATCATCCCGACGATCCTTCGCCAGTCTGGAGCCAACAGGTGAAATTGGCCGACGACCGGCCAAACATCCACAAGCTGCTCCTCCCGAGCCGAATAGTTAGCCAAAAAGATTCGGGAAAAGCTGTGTGGTGACATCAAGCCAAAGTAAAGTGTATCTAAGCGACTAACTGACAGATATGGCCTTATCCACTCAACCCAGTGAGAATACTCGGCTGACGTAGATCTACACGGAGGTAAATCCGAAGGATACCCTCATGCACTCGACGCACGGGTTCGCAGTTTCTCGTACAGACCAAGGCGGTCAAGTAAGATCAACTTCAGGCCTTCGCGAATCTCCTCTGAATTGATCGCCCGCGTACTCAATTCTGTCTGAGCATCCATGCTGTCGATCACCGTTGTCAGGATCTCGCTATCGAGGTCAGGTGAATTGGCGAACTGCTCTTTGGAGTTCGATGATAGACTTTCATCATTTTTCCTCAATTGACCGCAGCCGCGTAAATACTTCGTCCTTCACCCTGATAACTGTCGTACACGTGCTGATAAACCGTGCCACACTTCTGCTGGTACAGTTCCGGCGTATAAGCCCGTGGAAGTTCGTCCAGCACAGTTTTGACCGTTGTATAAACATCTGCACGGCTACGCTGTTTCTTTCGCCAATCGAGAACCAGTTTGGCCTCTTTCAAGGTCTGTAGCAGCATTCGAGCGACCTTCTTGACCTCTTCTTTCTCTTTGGCGGTTATGTCAATCTCTGGCTTGGTCAGAATGTCAAACAGGGCAAGCTCTTCTTCGGTCAGTTGCTCTGATACGCCTCGTTGTTCCTCTTCGCTGAGTTCCTTGACGAAGGTGACGAGTTTGGCAAAGAAACCATCAACATCAAGACCTTTGTTGTACTCATCAATCAGTTTTTTAAACTTTTCCATGAGGTCGGTGCGATTCTTGTTCAGCGTAACCATGGCCTGCAACTTGTTCCCCACAGCCTGCTTCAGCTTTTCCGCCTCGGTTCGTTTTCGACCTTTGGAAAAATGCTCCTTGAGTGCCTCAAAATCGATCTGGCTCAGGTCGATCAGCGAAGTCTCTTCTGTCGAATGAATCACGTAGCCTTTGGTGGCGATGGACTCATCCAGTAATTCGCCCACCTGCCCCATGATGTCATCGATACTGGCTTCTTCGGTAAAGTTGCGAATCTTGTCGGCCAGCACTGCAAGACATGTCTTGATCGGGGCAAATTCGTTGGCGGATGCATCAGGCAAGATAGCCTTGTAGAGCCGAACAACCTGATTGGCCAGCGACAGGTATTTCTTCTTCAGGTCGTCGTTAACGATCACCTGCTCAACCGCATCATCAACCGAATCATCGGTCTGCTCGTCCACCAGATTTGTGGCTGCATTGTCGAGATGAGCAATCTTCTGGAATCCCTCAGCATTCAAGATCGCATCAATATCAACGCCACGGTCTTTGCAGAAGTCCACAGCCTCAGCGATGGCAAGCCGCAGTTCTTCGACCAGTTCCTCTTTCTTTTGAATGGGTGTTTCGCCTTCTTTAACACCGCCACCCGACGATGAACCGTAGATGGCCAGTGCTTTTTGGAGATTGCGGAACACGCCGACGTAATCCACGATCAGCCCGTTGTTCTTCTCTCCGAAGACGCGGTTTGCCCGTGCAATGGTCTGCATGAGCGTGTGGTTCTTCATCGACGCTCAACATCGCCGACGATTTCACTGCCGATCCACCGAAGCGATTGGAGCTGCGGGTGCGGCTAGAGCAATGGGTCAAGGGCGACCAAGTTTCGGTCTCGTGGGATGGACAGCCACTGCAAAACGTCCAAGTGCGGTATTGCAAGGTAACTGACCCAAAAGATATCTCGGACGTGACGCCGAATGTCTGGCTCTGCTTCGCAATGCAGACCGACCAGGTATCGCAGGGCGAGCATGACGTGCAGGTCGTTCTGGTCGAGCGCCATGCGCAACTGGCTTGCGAACTGATCCTGACGGATGTGGAATTCGTGGTGCGTTACAGCGATTGACGTTTACTTGCATAACAGGCTGAACTTGGGGCGGGGGACGTTGAAAGTTTCAAATCAGAATCTAGTGCGATGGAGTCTTTTTCATGCGTTACGGACATATGACATGGCCCGAGGCGAAAGAGATCAACAAGGATTTGGTTGTGCTACTGCCGCTGGGGTCGTGCGAACAGCACGGGCCGCACATGCCGCTGATTACCGATACGTTGTTGGTGACGGCGATGGCCGAGGCCGTCGAGCAGGCGATGCCCGACGACGTGCTGCTCATGCCGACGCTGTGGATCGGCATGTCCGACCATCACTTGCCGTTGGCCGGCACAGTGACGGTGAATCCCGAGCTTTACACGCAGTTTCTGGTGCGCACGCTAAAGACCATCGTCAAGCACGGGTTCCGCAAGATCTTCATGCTCAACGGACACGGCGGCAACGACATACCATCGAAGCAGGCCGTCACGGAACTGTTCAGCCAGGGCATCGAAAGGCGGGACCTTTGGATCGCGACAGCCGCATATTGGCACCTTGCCCACCCGTCGGTCGTTAAACTGAGCACCGAAGGGATCGATGGGGTAAAGTTCGAAAGTCCGATGCTCACACATGCTGACGAATGGGAATACTCGCTCGGCCTGCACGTGTTCCCGCAACTTTGCCACCCAGACAGGGTCAAGGCCATACCAACGTCGTTCAAGACCGACTATTACGACGTGGACGTCGCCAATTACACGATCGGCCTATCGACGCCGTTCACAGCCTTCATCCCGACGGGTGCTGCGAATCGACCTGAACTGGCCACCCCCGAAAAAGGCAAAGTGCTCTTCAAAGCCATGAGCGGTGACGTGATCAAATTCATGAGCGAATACAAGAGCTGGAAGGAACATCCGTCACTTGAAGACATGGGCGTGCTTTAGCGCAACGTCGACGCAAGGCTGAATCGAAAATACACTCGACAAGGTTCGGACAAGGATTACTTGCGAAAGGCTCGCGTAGTCCATACGCTTAAGTGCTCCGGGCTGTAGCGCAGCTTGGTTAGCGAGCTTGACTGGGGGTCAAGAGCTTCGAAGGCTGCAGGCTTCTGTCAATTCAGCACTTACGATTATTGACTTGGTTGCTTTCGCCTGTATTTCGCCTAAACGCTGCGCCACGGTGGCCAACGCAGCTATGTAGGTCTGTTGGCGCAGTCGCCAAGGTAAAATGGGGGTAGCTGAATGCTGACCTGAGGAGCAGGTGATGGCGAGTCCAGGACGACATCCGAATCAGAAGAAACATTGGTGGAAGCCGGGCCAGTCAGGTAACCCTGCGGGGCGCAAAGCCTTTGGAGCATACGTGGCCGAATGGATGAATGTCATGGCGCAGTGGCCGCTCGATCAGCTTGACGACGTGATTGATGATCCTGATCAGCCGAGTGCCAAGGTGGCAGCGGCGCAACGCGTCAAATCAGCCCGCCAGGACGGCAAGCTGGCTGGTGATGATTTTGATCGGTGTTGTGATCGGACCGTTGGCAGACCGTCTGGACTCGTCGAGGTAAGTGGTACTGTTGGTCATGTCCACGTCAACGTCGATGATGATCTGGTGCGGTTGGTGGGTAACCTGCAGACACACCCAGAAATCATTGAAGAGGATGGTCGCGACAAGCGCTTGATCGAGGCTGAAGCCGAACGGGAATGATTTAAAAAATCAAACCAGCACCAGCGCTGCCACCGGCCAGAACCCGATCCCCAATGGGTCCCATACGACCGGGACTCTATCAAATAACCCCCGTCGGAACGTTTGTGAATTTTTTACCTATATGGGTCGGCTGCAACTTTTGAGCCTTGAGCGATCGTTAAAAAATCGACTTGATCACCTTGCCCCAGGCGGAAAGGGCTAGATTGTCGCTTGGATTCCGCGGCGAGGTATTATGATGGTGCCCGAGTGCCCGGCGGTGTAGCCGGGCGAAGGTCATATGGGAAATGTCGGTTAAAACGACTCAGGTGGCGGTGATATGGCACCACCAGACAAAGAACATGTCACGATATTAACATGACGAAGACGGAGAACCGAAGCATGAAAACATACACGCTCACCATTGTCGCCGCGGCGTTGTTGGTGTTGCTACCCCATCCGGTGGCCGCTTCGGAGGCGAAGGTTCGGCCGTATGCCGATCCGGGCTATCGCAGGCTCGGCACGTATGGCGGCGGCCCGTTCGACTACTACATGGGAAAGATGAGTGTCGGTGATACTTTCCCGAACAAGAAACAGTGGTGGGAAAAGCTCAAAAATGAATACGACGCCAAACGCCACCGCCATGATATTTACATTGTCTACACCGGCCTGCACCGGCGCGCCAAAAATCAAAACCTGGATCCAGCCGTTTATATCAAGCGGCTAGACGCATGGCTCAAACCTGAGCCGAATGTTCCGACCTATCCGGAATTGATTCCCATCATCTGCTTTGGCGAAGAGAACCGGCATTTTCTGCGCCCGACGTTCGATGCGATGGCGCGGCACGTGCGCAGTCAATATGGCATCGCGGTAATGCAGTGGTGGGAAGGTTGGTTTGATCCGCTGGGCCCCGATCCGCAGCTCACCGCGGACGCGTGGGCTTTTGATTATTACTTCGTCGAGCACCCGGACTTTCGGCCGTTTCTCATGAAGTTTGTCGCGCTGGGAAAGCCGGTGATCTGCATACCATGGGCTGCCGACCCGCACTGGAAACAGTTTCATGATTTCCAAAGAGCTTGGGAAATGATCAACAACGTCGAATGGCAGTTTCAGGCGTGCATGGAATTTAACGTGACGACGGCGTTGTTTGCCGTAGCGGGTCACGGCTCATACAAGACGTGGGCCGGCTCTCGGACGCCGGCGATGGTCGCGACACGAAATTGGATCGGACAAAAGTGGGATGAAATGAAATTGTTTAAGGAAGGCGATCTTCCATTGCCGTCGGCGAACGTTTCGGCGCGGCGGCGGACGATTGCCGCAGGTGGGCCGCCGGGTGAGCCGAGCGTATACCAAGATGACTTCGATGGGTTCCGGTGGATCGACGACGCGGATCTGACCGGTTTCCTCGACATGCAATTGACCAGTCGGCCGCAGGAGCCGGGATTTTTGCTGGCCAAGACGCGTGCTGATCGGCCGGTCGAGGCGACGCTGACTTATCGGTTCGAAACGCATTTTCCGATTCGATCGATCGAGGCCGAGCTGGTGGGCGAAGCGCCGAAGGCAGCCAAGGCTGTCAATGAATTGCGACTATCTGTTGGCGATGCCGACGATCTGAAGGCGCCGCATTGGCCGGCGCGCAAGATGCAGATAGGTGTCGACGGGTTGAAGCCGCTGACGCTGCGTTACGACAGGCGAGGCCGCGGGGAACATGTTTTTTATGTTCAGGTGCGGATGAGCAATGATGCCAGAGCCGAAGGCGTGGCGGCGAATCGGCTTGATCGGCTCGTGGTCAAGTGCACCTATGACGCGCCGCCGAACGCGGTGGCCAAGCTCGATCAGGATGTGTATGGCGATGTTTATTACCAGGATGACTTTTCGACGGCGCGCTGGCGCGAACTGGGCTCGCTGGAAGTCAGCGGTGCGGGCTACGGCGGGTGGCAGCAATACTCGGACGATCTGGAATCGCGCGCGATCAAAGGCTTTTGGCCGGCGCGCACGAAGCAGGCGAGCTTTTGGGTCACCAGCCAGACCGGTGCGCGCAGCAAGATGCATCTCGTGCAGCGATTCACGTCGCCCAAGGCGCTTAAGCACCTGAAAGTGATGGTCAACAATTGGACGGACAAGGAGAAGAAAGGTTTGGTGACGGTCGGTGTTTCACGGCGCGGCGGGCAGATCCTGTGGCAGACGACCAGCAAAGATCACGAGCCGCATCCGCGCGGCGGCCATGGTGGCAGAAACTATCCCGATGATTACAAGAAGGGTTGGGCTGAGCTGGTCGTCAAAGGGCACCTGCAAGCATTCGACGTTCATGTGATGCTCACCAGCCCGGCTGCCGAAGCTTCTTCGGACGAGCGCGCCGCATCGGTTTTTGGTTTGAAGATCGAGGGCAAGTGATTTTAACGACCTAAAGGCATTACTCCGTGCCGCACTTGACCTGCCGCGATCGGGCGATACTTGATGGACGCATATCCGTTGAATTACAATGACCTGTGAAACCCTGTCGCTGTAGACAGGCAAGTGAGCATCAAGCCATTCGCAGAGGCCCGGAGAATTCCATGCCAACCATCGAGATTCTCGGCACCGGCCACGTTGACCGCTGCGACTCAGCGTTTGCCACGGTAGTCCGGTTGGACAACGGCGACATTGTCTGCGGGTTCAGTCGCAATGGCGGAGCTTTCGCGCAAGGCGACACGCACTGCGCCCGTTCTGCCGATGGCGGTTGCACCTGGTCGTACCTGGGCGTCATCCTCGAGCGGAGCGAGGATCCGGTGAAAACCAACCATCTGCGCCTCAGCCGCACCGCGAACGGAACGATCCTCGCGTACGGCCAGCGCGATCAGAAGCAGAGCATCGCGGGCGGCGGACAGCACCGCGTCAGTGAACCTGTGGTGTGCCGCTCAACGGACGGCGGCCATACGTGGTCCGACCCGCAGGTGATACCCTTTCAGATTGCCGGGCCGTACGAGATTTCCAACCCGATTGCCGCCGCCGCTGACGGTCGTTGGCTTGCTCCGGCCGCGACGTTATACGACGGACGTTACGGCGAACGCGTGGTGGTGCACGAATCACCCGACCAAGGGGCAACTTGGCCGAATATGTACACGGTCTTCCAGGACCCCGGCAACGGTACCGGATACCTGGAGCAAAAACTGATCGAGACGGAGCCGGGTCAAATGCTGGCCTTTGCGTGGGTCCAGGACTTCGCCAATGACACTGACCTGAATAACGCGTTTAGCGTATCGACCGACGGCGGCCGCAGTTGGGAAGGACCATACCCAACCGGTATCCAAGGGCAGACGATGACCCCGATCTGGCTCGGGGAGGATCGGTACCTCGTGCTGTACAACAGACGCTACGGTGACCAGAGCGTACAGATGTGCCTGGTCCGAGTGTCGGGCTCGCGCTGGTCGCTTGAATTCGAAGGAACCCTGTTCGACGGTCGGGCAAGGCTTGAGCTGACCGACGACGTCAGCAGTCAGGAGCAGATCAGACTCATTCAGTTCGGCTATCCGATGGGCGTCGTGCTGGAGGACAACATCGTGCTTGCCGTTCATTGGTGCGTCGAAGACGACGTCTGCGGCATCCGTTGGACGCGCCTCGGCGTGCAGTGGTGAGGCTGGACCATACGTCTCGATGTCGACGGCCCTTCAGGTGGCCGCCGGTCATCGGCACGTGATCCCGCCATTCGACATGGGGCTGATCGCCTGTTACTGGCTGCCGTTGCTCAAGGGCGTGCCGGTCGTCGCCATGTCGCCGTTCGATTGGGTGCGCCGGCCGGGGATGCTGCTCGAAGTGATTACACGGCACCATGGCACGCATTGCTGGCTGCCCAATTTCGCGTACAACCTGATCGCCCAACGGGTGGACGACCATGCGCTCGAACATCTCGACCTTTCAACCATGCGGGCATTCGTGAACTGTTCAGAGCCGATTATGGTGGCGAGTCATGACGCGTTTCGGTCGCGCTTCGAGCGGTGTGGCCTGAAACCGACTGCGCTTCAAACCTCCTACGCACTGGCGGAGAACACGTTTGCCGTGACGCATGGCGGCGACGACGCCGGCCCGACGATCGACCGCGTTGATGAGCAAACGTTCGCGTCGACCGGTCACGCTCAGACAATTGGCGACGATGTGTCACATCCGAGGACTTTTGTCAGCTCAGGTCGGCCACTACCAGAAACAAGAATACGTATTCTCAACGACGCTGGCGAACCCGTCGCGGAAAGAACCGTCGGCCAAATCGCCATCGCCTCACCTTGCCTGATGCAAGGCTATTTCAATAACGACGATGCTACGGACCAATCAGTTCGCGACGGCTGGCACGTGACCGGCGACCTCGGCTATCTTGCCGGGGATCAACTGTTCGTCACCGGCCGCAACAAGGACCTGATCATCAGTGGCGGCAAGAAATTTATCCGCAGGACATTGAGGCCGTTGTCAGCAATGTCCCCGGCGTCATTGCGGGTCGCTGCGTCGCCCTTGGACTGGCCGACGACCGGCTAGGCACGGAGCGGATTGTCGTGCTGGCCTAGACCCACGAAGCCGATGAAGATCGGCGGGACACGATCGGCCGGCAAATCGCCGAGTGCATAACGGCGTCGATGCAGCTCGTGGTAGACGACGTTCGTCTTCTCGATCACATGTCCCTGGCCAAATCGACATCCGGCAAAATCGCACGCCGAAAGAACCTTGAATGGTACGTCGCAGAATTCGCCGGCCAAAGAATCATGCCAAGGTACAACGACGAATCCGTTTCAAACCGTGTCGCGCACATCGTCGCAAACCACACGCGTGGGCAGGACAACATCATCAGCAGCGGCGAAGTTGATTCGATGGCCCTGGTTCGCCTGATACTCGACCTGGAAGAAGCATTTGGTGTGATCGTTCCAGCCGAGGCGCAGCTTGCGTTGGATCATTTCGACAGTGTCAGCGGAATCAGCACACTGATCCATGGCCTGATCGAATCCAGCGAAAGTGATCTGACCGGCGTGCGATCGATCTCGAGTTGCGAGAGTGTGCGCGACCGCAAGTGTGCCGACTTTCTGGCTGGGCCAAAAGAATACGATCTGCTGATTCTTGGTTCGAGCCGGGTGCAGAGCGTATCAGCGAAGTTGGCCGAAACGTACGGTTACAGTGCGTACAACTTTTCCGTGTTCAGCGCGCGGGCTGAGGACTGGTACTGCATTTACAAGTTTGTCACGACGCACAATCGGCTACCGCTCAAGAAAATCATTCTCGGAATCGATATCGAAGCGTTCACGGTGGGCACCGGTCTGGATGAAAGGCTGACGAGCAGCTCGTATCTCAGTGCGTTTCTCGATGAGTCGGACCAGGCCTACGCGTCCGGCAGCGAGGCGCCGCCGGACGTCAAGCCCGCACAGCGCAACCGTTTCGACCAATTGATGCGCCAGCTTCGCCAGCAGGCGGCCGACCGCGAACGCGCCCATGGGTACGACAGCAAGTCAGGCGATCTTGTTTACCTCGACGATGATCCGGTCTGCCGCAAGCACAATCGCCGCCAGCCGCTGCAACTGAATGATCCGACTGACTACAACCTCGAATATCAAATGCGCCTGGCGGGGTTTGACCGCTTGAATCCCAAACGGCTGTCATACTTTCTGCGCCTGGTTCAGTCTTGCCTGGAGCGCGGCACCGAGGTCACCAGCTTTTTCACGCCACTGCACCCGGCACTGCATCAGCATCTTTGTACGCACACCGATTACATGCTGAGGATGCGCGAACTCGTCGACGGTCTGCGCGGCAATCAAACGCCGCTGTTCACGCTGAGCGACTTCAGCACACCCGCGCAATTTGGCGGCCTGGATGAAGATTTCATCAACGCTGCCCACATCGGCGCCGCCAACGCAGATTTGTTGCTGCATCGCCTGCTTGCGGGCACCGCATCGAAGGCCAAGTCAGCCTGATCCGCGGACCTATTTGCGACGCAGCACAAACAGCCTGCCCGATTCGATCTGGCTGAGATGGATGATCGCTTTGCGGCCGCGCAGTTTGATCGGGTACAGCGATTCGCCGTCGCCGGTGGCTTCAAACGCGTCAACGTCTCGTAAGTATTTGGGCAATTTGACCTTGATCGTCACATCGCGAGCCGGCTCGATCGTTTCCGGTGCTTCGCGCTGGGCGGGAATGTGATTTGCTGCGGCAATCACGATCGTGTCTGGGCCGCACAGCAGCGCGCCGGTCCACACGCGTTCTTTCATCCACGGTTCGGGGACTTTGTATTCGCCGTCGAGAAAATACCACGATCCGGTCTCCGTGAGGCCGGAGTCGTTGGACACGATATCGATCGGTGTGCCGAGCAGCAGATCATCCTCGAGATGCTCGGTGATCTTGTTCATGCGAATGTATTCGTCGCGCAGGCCGGGCAATCGATCAGCGCCCTGAAAACCGCCACCGGTGTTCCAAACCCAACTGGTTGTGCCTTTGGCGCCGCAGCCAATGGCCTGGACGTAGTTTTGGCGGAACTCCGCGGCGATCGGCGCGCGCCGGGGAAACGAAGGATTGTGCGGCTCCTTGTATGTTTCAAGGCAAGCGTGAAACGGCTTGGGCGCGCCGTTCAACTGCATGAGTCTGTACTGCTCGCGAATCGTCGGGAAATCTGAGCCATAAAAGTTGACCGGATAAGGATCGGTGCAGGCGATATCGGAAAGCTGGCCGTAGACCGCCCAGTTGAGCGGCCGGGTCGTGCCGTTGGTGATCAGGTACGAAGCGACATGAGGATGGTCGCGCTCCAGCCGCTCAAAGACACCGGAGTTGATCATGCGCCGAGCCGACATGCCGAGGCCGACGGCATAGCCTGTACCGCTCATCCCCGGATCATCCTTAAATTCCTTGCCATACTTCTGGAACCATTCCTTGCCATACTTCTGGAACCATTGCGGATGCCTGTCCTTCGCGTCGGGTTCATCCGAAAGGTACTCGTACCGCTGCCGCTCGTGCCCGCCCGAAGCGAGATAAACACCCAGATGCTTGGCCCGCTCGGCGGACATGCCGCCGGACTTGAACATGGTGTTCATGCCAAGCTCTTGCGTCTCCTGTGGCGAATTGGGGCCCCAGTTCCAGGCAGTCCGCATGTAGAAGAACGGCAGCACGCGAAACTGCGCCGCGACGTTGTGTCCGCGGCAGGTCTGCACCCCGACGACATGAAAATCGCCGATGGTCATCGGCTCGGGCAGCTTGGCCACAGCCAGGGCTACGTTGCCGGGGAAATGCTTACCGTAAACCTTGAAGTCCTTGACAGGCCGGCCATCAATCGTCAGCCCGGTCAGATGGCCAACATGAGTTTTGTCGCTGCGACGCGCATAGACGTAAAGCGTGTCGCCGGCCCGATCGGCCGTGACAAAGTCGACCTTGATGCCCGGATCTCTGAGCGGAATCGTCGCAGTGATTTCTTGGCCGTGATCGAAATTGACCGTGACGGTGGCCCTCTTTCCTTCAGGCCTGCGGCGGAACCGGATGTAGATCTGGCCGCACTTTCCGGGCTGGAGGACCTCTGGCCTGACGCGATACCAGGTCACGCCACGCTCGTCCCATTCGCTATCCAGAAAATCCACATAGTGATCTTCGATAGGCGCACCGTTGAGCCAGATCGCGCGGTCAATCTTCACCGGGAGGTTCGTGTTGTTGCGCAGCACGACGCGCGCGCCGCCGAACTCGTCGTAATTTTCGTAAAGCGTCTTAAGCGGTTTGAACATCACGCCGTTCTGACGTGGTTTGAGGTCCCCTTCAACCTGATTGGAGTTCTGTGGCGGCTCAGGGTCAGGCATGTAATAGGCGCTTAACAGTTCAACTTCACCACCACCCAGCATCGGCGCTGCGCCGAGCACCAAGTGAGCATGGTGGGAGCAACCAGCAAAGCACACGAAAAGCGCCGCCACGAAATCCAACCGCCATCGCCTAAAGATAAATCGCATCTTTGTTCCTCCAGCTATCGCTTGTCAAATTAGTCAACAGGCAGACGGCCAATTATAGCATGGTGGCGAGATAAGGATTACACCTGCCCCGCCGCTTCGGGTGCTAAATCACCCAGCTTTACTTTTGAAGGAAGAATCGGATGGAGAAACCGCCGATAGGCGGTCAACCTTCGCTGAAAAATGCTCTGCCGATCCGCAGAAGGTTGGCCCCTTCCTCGATGGCGACCTCGAAATCGTTGGTCATGCCCATCGACAGGATGTTGAAATGCTCGCCGCAGATGCCCTGCGTACGGATGTCATCGTAGATCTCGTAGGTTCGCGCAAACACGTCTCTGGTTTGCTCGGGATTATCGACCAGCGGTCCCATGGCCATCAGGCCTCGCAGCCTGACGTTCAACATGGTGTCCAGTTGCTCGGCCAAGTGCGCCGCCGCGGGGGCCGCCACGCCCTGCTTGCTCGACTCGGTGGACGTGTTCACCTCGAGCAGCACCTCGACGGTCCTTTCCATCCGCGCCGCGACCTGCTGAATCTCCTCAGCCAGGCGAAGGCTGTCGACGCTGTGAATAAGCTTCACCAGCGGAATGACCTGCTTGACCTTGTTCCGCTGCAGATTGCCGACCATGTGCCAAGTACGCCGGCGTGGAACCGACCGGGCCGTTGCCCTCGTCGATCGATTTTCCCCTGGTCGAGCATCCCGAGCCGGACCGCTTCAAGATTGTGGTTTTTGGCGATCCGCAGCCGAACGATCTGGGCGACATCTATCACCTCGCACATGACGTCGTGGACGAACTGGTCGGGACCGACGCGGCTTTCGGGCTCACGCTAGGCGACGTGATGGCGGACCTGCTCAATCTCTATCCGCCCTACAACGAGGTCATGGGCCAGATTGGCATCCCGGTCTACAACAGGATCGGGAACCACGACATCAATTTCGACGTGCCCGGCGACAAGCTCTCCGATGAAACGTGGGAACGCACCTTCGGGCCAACCACCTTCAGTTTTGACTGGGGACCGGTGCACTTTATCGTGACCGACAACGTCTATTACGGCGGCGGAGGCGAGGCAACGGGCGGTGGTTACCACGGCGAATTCACGGCACAGGTCCTTGAGTTTGTGGAGAACGACCTGCGGTTCGTTCCGCCCGACCGGTTGATTGTGGTGTCGATGCACATTCCGCTGACCTCGTCGAATCACGGCGCGCTCTTAAGTCTATTGAAAGAGCGGCCCGCGGTTTCTCTCTCCGGCCACACGCACGACATCGCGCACCAATTTGTTGGCGTCGACCAGGAGGGCCCGCATCCCGATACGCATCATCACGTGATCAACGGGGCAATCTGTGGAATTCACTGGCTCGGAAGTCCGGATGAATATGGCATTCCCCATGCCATGACGCACTGCGGTTCGCCCAACGGCTACACGTTCATCACGTTTGATGGCAACACGTACAAGATGCGTTTCAAAGCCCCTCGCGGGCCAGCCAGTGACCAGATGCACATCTACGCTCACACGGAAATCGAGGTCGGAAAATCGGCCGAGACAGAAGTGCTGGTCAACGTCTATTTCGGCTCGGCCAAGAATAAAACCGAAATGCGCGTGGACACCGGTGATTGGGTCGAACTGAAGCGCGAGGCGCGTGAGGATCCCTATCTAGCCAAGGTCATTCACCCTGGACATCCGTTGTCGCAAGTGACGCACATGTGGGTAGGACACTTGCCGGGCGACTTGCAGCCCGGCGGCCATACCATTCACGTGCGGACGACCGACATGTTTGACCAGACGTTTACGGCCGCCCGAGTGTTCCGCGTGACGGCCGAGGATCGATAGGTTTCAGTGCTGAGGTTTCAGGAAACCAGTTTTCTGGTTTGAATGGATGGACCTGATAAGAATTGTTCAATCTGACGGCGATCGACGAAATTGATCACCAGCGGCTGAGAAAAGTCGGTCTGCGATTGCTGCCAGGTCGCGATGTAGCCATCGTCGGTCTGCAGCACGTCGACATAGCGGCTACAGCCCGTGCCGTGCGGGCTAACATGGGCTGGCAAGTCATGCGATAGTCGGTATACGTTGCGAAGATCGGCATCAAGCACATAGGCGACGCCTCCCAATTCCTCACACGAATAGCCGCGTGGCCGTCGTACGGCGGCGGAATGCTGATCGAGGTTCCGTATCGATTCCCCTCCATCGTAAAAGAGCAAACTCACACGCGAGTCGGCAAGTACGCCGACGCTGGGAAGATCCACCAATGCCGTTGCACGCGTCATGGCCACATCCCAGGCAGGACCGCGTGGAAAGAAGTCATAGCAGGGCGAGCTGAATTGGCACTGACCATCCTTGCGGATTGTAAAACCTGAGTTGGAACTAGACCAGCAGTAGGGATGCGTACAAAACAGGAGTAGAAGATCGCCATGGGGGCTGTCGTAAACGGCCGGGTCCTTTACGTGTAGAAAACCCGGATCGGACGATTCCAGGATGGTGACTGGTTTCGAAGACTTAAGCCCCTCGATGGATTCAGCATGCAAACGTTCAATGGTCCAAACGCCTGTGTCGGGCTTCAAATACGCTCCGAATTCGGGAGGGTAGCCAATGTTCGACTTCTCGCTGGAAACGAACAGCTCAACGCCGTCGTCTGTCCAGTGAAGGGCACTTCCTTCGATGGACAGTACTTCAAGGTTATCGACGCGTAAATCGGCTTTGGAGAAACTTACGCACTTGTCGAACGTCTGGCCGTTGTCGGGAGATTGAAAAATAGCCAATTCCAAACCTCGCTGGCCGGCGGCCAGACCCGTGCGAGAATCGCCAATGTTGCGATATCGGCCAACCAGTACTAATCGACCGCGCGGGTCACGAGTCAGGTTTCCGCCGCCAAACCAATAGCCGGCGGAATTCCCCTGGGCGCCCACGATCACGCGTGCACGTTGCTGATCAACCAGAAGCCGTGCGACATCGAGCAGTCGGGCTTCAATCTCTATGCTAAGACGCGGCATGATTCCTGAGTGAGGGAGATCGAGGATGGAAGTTCTTGTTTATAGGGCTATCATGACAGTAAGCCAACTGGCTGGCACCCCTACGATGGGCATCAGCAAACAGCAACAGGACCCGTTATGGCCGATAAAACAAATCGCCTGGTTTTGACACTGCTGGCGATTGCTCTGCTTTCTCCGGACGTGGTGCGAGGAAAAGTGGTCGTTGGCCCTTATGTCCAGTTTACCGGCCCATTCACCGGCGTTGTCCGCTGGGAGACGGACACGGCCTGCAGTTCCACGGTGCAGTACGGCAAGACTCGTTCCCCGGAACTGAATCTGAGCGATCCGGCTGTCACAACGACCCATGAGGTCACCATTGACAACCTCGAGCTCAGAACCAGGTACAACTACCGCGTCAACGACGGCGAAGCCGGCTCCGCGTCGGATTGCAGCGGGATACAATAGATCAGCAACGTTACACAGATAAGCAAGCGTTTCATGATCGTTCTCCTTTGGAGCTTGGATCGGTTCGTCTGGATTGGGAAAAGGTGGATTGTATGTCGCATGCTGAGGTTCTACGTGAAGGGAACTTGCCTCGCCGCGGAGCATCTCCGAATAACGATTCCGCTGGCGAGAAGGTTAGAAATCGAAATTCGCCTGGTCGGTACCGCCGGAGGGGACTTCGAACTCGACCGAACCGTCCTGGGCTCTTTTGGGTAAGACAATCGCGGGTCTCCCTCGCGGCATGTCGTCATCCGACTCCGGATCGCCGCCCCGCATCTCCTCGGGGATGGCCAGCCGTACGACGTGCTTCCCCACGACGGCTCCCTCCTCGTCGAGGTCTACCATCGTCTTCAGAGAGTATCGGCCGTCCGCGTCGGCTATGCCGTAGGATCCCGGGCCGGGCCGGAGGTCCTCCGGGGTCTTGCCCCGCGGCTGAAAAGTGACCCCCATCCCGGCGGCCAGGGGCTCCCCGTTCACCGTGATGCGGCCGGAGACCGGCGCCAGTTCGTAGTCCCGCCCTCCACACCCGACGATCAGCAACAAAGAGAAAACAACCAGGACGCTCAGGCTCAGCGGCCGGCGACCCGAAACGGCGACTGCAAACCCACGCATCGTAGTCCTCCCCAATCAATCCTGGCCGCCGGCGCGGCGGCATATTTCCCAGCGGCCCCGCCCCGGATACGGGTGCAGCCGACCGCCGATCGCGCCCAGTGCTTCTCATGGAACACTGACAGGCTCACCGTCTGCGATGGACGCCAGCCGGCCGAACACCTCCATGTCGATGTCGGTATGGACGAAATGGATCGAGCCATCGCACATCGCGAAATTGATCCCGCCGGGGTGATAGCTGCCCCAAGCCCGCTTGCACGGGGTGTGCCACCCAAAGGCGACCGTCAACACTTCCCTACATTGGGCGTAGCCATACAGCGTGGCTGTGAAAGGATAGGCGGCCCCCTTATTATAGCTCCCGTACGTGCGGGCCCAGAACGTCCCACGGCCAGGGTAGTTTTGCGCAAACTCCCCGGTGCCGAAGGTTCTTTCGCCCAGGGCGATCGTGTGCGAGAGGCCGTCGGTCACGTTGCGCGCCTTCGCCGGGACCAAGCCAGTGCCTACCGTATGGAACACGCCGCGCCAACCCCGCGGAAAAGGAAAACCGCCGGGGCCGCCCCCCACCAGCAACCAAACTCGCAACTCCCACTACTCAGGTCACCGTCAATGCGGCCCGTCACGGCACGGTAAGAACTGGTGCGGTACAGCAGGTTGTTGCCGGGACCGCTGGCCGGGTGAATCAACTCGCCCGCCTCGGTATCGGCTGGACAATTATGCGTCGGGGGACTGGCTTGTCGGACCTCTTCGTTCACCGGATCCTCGTTCTGCGCCTCCTGGTTGTACCGGTCGTAAAGGTACGTCTG
>Ga0310121_10002290_pt1 | contig 18375 bp, 22 predicted proteins | sample CB27_Tmax_986_MG_FD_203504 | JGI IMG/M metagenome (GOLD analysis project Ga0310121, IMG submission 203504) | Marine microbial communities from Western Arctic Ocean, Canada - CB27_Tmax_986 | ecosystem: Environmental > Aquatic > Marine > Oceanic | place: Canada: Western Arctic Ocean | collected...
CATCCAACAATCCTAGAGGCGATTGGGCCGGATGTGAAGCTTTGAGCGAAAATGACGGTCGGGGGGTCGCGGTTGGGGGGAGCAGCCAGTCGGTGGCAAACAGACGAGGCGAGAGATCGTGAAGTGAGAGTTGCTATAGCTGGTCTTATCGGATACGCAGCGGTTACATACGTCCTCTTATCGAGCACGCCGCTCCGCTGGCCCGACGCGCTATTCCTGGCTGCGCTCATCGAATTACTTCCGGTTTTTGCCTTTATCCAGCTCGATCTGGTTCGTGATCTGGCTGTGGAGCGGGTTCAGGCGTACGTAACGTCGGCGGTGACGATTCTCTTGTTGGGTGCATTGAGCCTCGTACTGGGGTCGGGGCTGGTTGGCATGGAGGGGATGGGTCTTCGGATCGAGCCGGGGCGTGTCAACTATGCGATTTTCTGGGGTGCAGGCACGTTCACCCTTGGCACGGCGACGTTATGGTTCTTCCTGGTACTTCGGAAGAAGGGTGGGTGGAGCGAAAGCCGACTCGTGTGCGAATTGATGCCAGTCACACGGCGAGAGAAGGGGCTGTACGCGGGGTTGTCTTTCTGTGCTGGGTTCGGGGAGGAGTTGGCCTATCGTGGGTACGCGATTCCCGCGGCGATCGTGGCGGGCGCGTCTGTGCCGGTGGCCCTCGTGCTGACGTCGATGGCGTTCGCGGTCCTGCATTCGTACCAGGGTGCATTGGGGGTCGTGCGAACTGGAGTGGTAGGGGTGATTATGGGTATGGTATTCCTCCACACAGGGAGCGTGTGGCCGCCAATAGTCGCGCACGTTTTGATCGATCTTACCGTGGGGTTTGTTCTAGCAGACAGATTTGTGTCGTAGTCGGAGAGGCGCGTTGCAGTCGTAACCCAAGGGAGCTGTATGGAGATCGACTTGGCATTGTTGGCCGATGCGGCCACCATCGATGCGTCGGGAAAGCTGAGTATCCTCGGGATTTTCGATCGCATCGGCGTGGTACAGTTTCCCGCTCAGCACGGGAGGGTTACCCTCGTACTGCGGTTCGCTGCCGGGACAACGGAGATCGGTTCTCATGAGGTGCACATTCGGATGTCGGATCCGGGCGGCGCAGAAGTGTTGTCACTGAACGGAGAAATGCAGTTTATGGGGCCCCCGTCCGCTCGGGATGTTATTCGCGTCCCCCATATTCTCAATCTCGATGGGCTGGTCTTCAAGGGTCCAGGCATGTATAGCTTCGACGTGAAGGTGGATGGGGAGCACCACGTGTTACTACCGCTGTCGGTAGAGGGGCCGCAGGGTTCTGGCGCGGCGGCTTAAGCCGTGCTTGCAGAAACAAACCGCTGAGCGAATAGGTAGGAAGGGAGTAGGGCTTTGCTGGATGAGGAGAAAAAGGTGATCGTGCACTGTAACTTCGAGGAAATTACCGCCCTCAAGGCTGGTGCGCGCCAGGTTCTTGGGGGGTATGCTCCCGACCACGGGGCGATCGCCGCTCCCCCGGAGGAGCGCCAGCGTGTGGCGGCCCTCATGCCACGGCTCAGCGGCGACTTCTCGGTGACCACCCTGGCCGAGCAAAGGTCGTTGCTCCACGGCGTTTCGATCATCGTCGAGATACTTCGAGTGGAGATGGAGTCCACGGTTGCGGCCCATCATCCAGCGCATGAAGTCGCCGTATCGGCGTACTTCGATTTCGCCCATGCCTTCTCCGTCCAGACTCGGCTGTACGAGGTGAGCTCGGAGATGGAGGCCCTCGTAGAACTGGTCACTGGTGGGCCCGTGACCGATGAACTCGCCAGAGACTTCGCCTTTCCAGACTGATTTTGGGCGATCCCTTGGACACGGGTGGGGGTGTACGCGGCGACCGTAACGCACAGGGGACTAGCTTTTCGGGGGAGGCGATCCCGCACATGGACGCGGTGTACAGATTCGCGTTACGCCTGGCGGGGGCCCGAGACGAGGCGGAAGACCTCGTGCAGGACACCTACCTCCGCTCTTTTCGTGCGTGGGAACAGTACGAGCCGAGAACCCGCTGCAAGAGTTGGCTATTACAATCTGCAGGAACGTGTTCTTGAGGGGCCGAGATCGAAGCCAGCGCCATGACGCCATTCTCCTGGAAACGGCTCAGAACGATCCCCGAGCGATCAGCCGAGAGGCCCCGGTGTTCGCGGCATCCCGGGACGAGGACCCGGAAGGGTGAGTTTTTCCGGTCCATCGTGGACGATCAGGTTCAAGAGTCGACTGTTCTGTGGGCGCAGATAGCCACAACGTCAGCTCTACGAATATGCCCCGGAGATGGGGTACATCTCTGAGGCGGGAGGAAAATAGGTGTCATTCTTGGATTCGTTGAAAAGGGTATTCGGAAGTGCTGGCTGGCCTGGCCGGTCCGACGGCACGGACTCGTCCGGTGGCAGTGGCTCGCCGGGCGAAAGGGTCGTCGCGATGATCCCCTGCGAAGAAGCCAGCGCCAGACTCTTTGAGTATCTGGACGGTGAACTCGAAGACTTGTCCGAGGAAGAGGTCCGCCACCACTTGGAGATCTGCACGGCCTGCTATCCGCGGGCCCAGTTCGAGAGGCACTTCCTGGAGGCCTTGCAGCGGTCCCAGAACGGCGGTCGAGCGTCAGGGAGCTTGCGCGAGAGGGTGCTCAAGGCGCTTGCGGAGGACGAGGGCCCGGACTGACACCACTCTGGAGGGCTGTACTCCTTCAACAGCCTTCCAACTGTTTTGCCCTGGCTTGCTTTGCTCCACCCATCCTGAGATCGTAGGCGAAGCATCGTTCCGAGATGCCTCTGTTTTCGGTATATATTCGGTCTACCGGGAGATGGAATGACGGTCCAGACGCGAGAGCGAATCGTACCTAGGCTCATCGAGCAGGAGATGCGAGAATCCTTCCTCGACTATTCGATGAGCGTGATCGTCCAGAGGGCTCTCCCCGATGTCCGGGACGGTCTGAAACCGGTCCACCGGCGCATACTCTTCGCCATGCATGACGCGGGACTGAGGCCGGACAGGCCTTACAAGAAGAGTGCGACCGTGGTGGGCGATGTCCTGGGCAAGTATCACCCCCATGGGGATACGGCGGTGTACGACGCGCTCGTTCGGATGGTCCAAGATTTTTCCCTTCGTTATCCCCTCGTGGATGGGCAAGGGAACTTCGGCTCCATCGACGGCGACTCCGCAGCGGCGTACCGGTACACGGAGGCGAGGCTGGCACCGATTGCCGAGGACATCCTGGCGGACATAGAGAAGGAAACGGTGGATGTTGTCGAAAATTTTGACGGTCAGAGGACCGAGCCCAGCGTTCTTCCGTCCCGGGTTCCGAACCTTTTGGTCAACGGGTCCTCGGGGATCGCTGTGGGGCTGAGCACGAACGTGCCGCCCCACAACCTGCGGGAGGTCGCCGCCGCCCTGAGGGCCCTGATCGAGGAACCCGATCCATCCGTCGACGTCTTGATGAAACATCTTCCCGGACCCGACTTCCCGACAGGAGGATTCATAGTCGGGCGTGACGGGATTCGAAACATGTACGAGACCGGGCGGGGCCGGATCATCATGCGTGCCCGCATCGTGAAGGAAGCGCTGAGAGGCGGAAGGGAGCAGCTTGTCGTGACTGAGCTGCCGTATGCGGTCTCCAAGTCCCGAATCATCCGACAGATCGCCGATCTTGCCAGAAAGGGAGGAGCTGTCGACCTTGCTGACATCCGCGACGAGTCGGACCGAGACGGCCTCCGACTGGTGTTGGAGCTGAAGCGGGGCGCCGAGGCCGGCAAGGTCATCAAGTTGCTGCAGAAGAAGACCAGCCTCCAGAGCACGTTCGGGGCCATCATGATCGCTCTGGATCACGGCGAACCGAAGGAGTTCAAGCTCGTCGAGCTTCTCGAGCATTTCAGGGATCACCGTGTCGAGGTCATCCAGCGCCGCTCCCAGCATGATCTGGAGAAAGCCCAGGCTGAAAGGCACATCGCGGAGGGTTTGGCGGCGGCGCTCGGCGCCATCGACGAGGTGATCAGAGTCATCCGAGGGTCGGCGGATCGTTCGGAGGCTTGCGTGAAGCTCCAGGACCTTCTTGGACTCTCGGAGATCCAGGCGGACGCCATTCTCAACATGCGACTCGCTAAGTTGACGGCGCTCGAGCGGGGCGAGATCGAGAAGAGGATCAAGGAGCTCAAGTCCATCATCAAGGACCTGAAGGCGATACTCAAGAACGAGGCCCGAAAGCTCGAGATCATGCTCGAGGAGCTGGACGAGATCGTTGACAAGTACGGGGATGCACGGCGAACGGTCATTCTGGAGGATGACGGGTCGGAGGAGATGGCGGTGGAAAACACCGTCGCCGATGAAGATGCGGTGATCACCGTCAGCCACGAGGGGTTTGTGAAGCGAATTCCCATGCATCTCTACCGGCGCCGGGTCTCGTCCGGGAAGGCCTTGGCGGGGATGGAGCGCTTCGAGAACGACTATCTGGAGCGTATCTTCGTGGCGCGCACCCAGGGTTGGTTGCTCGCCTTCACGGAGAGCGGGCATCTACATTTTCTTCCGGTGCTGGATGTACCCGAGGGGGCACGGGCGTCCAGGGGGCAGTCGATCTATGGGCTGACCCTTACTGATCGAGGTGATGCGATCATCACCATGTTGCCGGCGGACGATCTCACTTCGGAGCGCTTTGTGGTGTTCCTCACCAAGGATGGCCTCATGAAGCGGACCAAGCTCTCGGAGTTCGCGCATCCGCGGTCGGGGGGCATTATCGCCGCGGGCCTGAGGGAGGGCGACCGCCTCATGGATGTTCGTCTCTCCGACGGGGACGGGGAGGTCATGCTGATCACCAGGGACGGAAGGGCCATCCGTTTTCCAGAATCTGATCTGTCTGTTCTCGGCCGCACTGCGCGGGGGGTGAAGGGCATCGACTTGAAGGGTGACGACGCGGTAGTCGGAATGCTGCTCATCCGAAGGGATGCGTGGGTGCTGGGGGTCACTCAGGACGGGAAGGGGAAGCGAACCGAGGTGGGCGACTTCCCGCTCCAGAAGCGAGGGGGGTTGGGCACCCTGACGGTCCCGTCCGGGGACGGGGCGACGCTCGTGTCTGCCCTCGAGGTGCTAGAGGGAGATGAGGTCATGGTCGTGATGGCGAGCGGGGAGATCGCGCGCCTTACGGTCGACCAGATTCCGTCCCAAGGACGGCGAACGCAAGGAAGGTCACTGGTCCACCTGGCCACGGGTGACCGGGTGGTGGAAGTGACCCGGGCGTACAGCGAACAGCTGGGCCGGAAGAAGGAGGCGGATGAGGCGGAAGCGGAGAATGAGGCCGCAACCTTCTCGGTCGGACAGCTGGATCTGCTGAGCTAGTGCTTACCGCCTGTCCCCCAGCACCGCCGTGAGCGTCAAGCGCTCGCCGTCGCGCAAGACGACAATCTCGACGGCCTCGCCCGGCTCATGATCTTGTAGGGCGTAGGTGTACGCGTAGATGTCCCCGACCTCTCTACCGCCGAACTCCACCACGATGTCGCCCCCCCTGATGCCCGCGTCGGCCGCCGGACTACCCTCGCGGACGCCAGTCAGCCGGAGCCCGGAGTCGTCAGGGACCATGTCCGGAATCGTGCCGAGGTACGGGCCGTATCCGCCGCTTGTTGACGACGAGGGTTGCCCATGGGCCAGCGCTACGTCCGGCTCGATGGGCGTCAGCGCGACGCGCTCGTCCGAGCCGGATACTCCTGCCACGTCGAGGGCCACTTCGCTCACGAGGTCGACGATCTGGCCGATGCCCTCGATGTCGACCTGATCCCAATCGTCGGAAGGCCGGTGGTAGTCCACGTGGGTGTTGGAGAAGAAATGCAGGACAGGCAGTCCCGCCCCGTAAAATGAGGAGTGATCGGAAGGACCGAAACCGTCGGGCGATGTGGCGATAACGAGTGGCCGGGCCGTGGATCGGTTGGCGGCCTGCAGCAACTCGGTCCACTCCTCTGCAGTGCCGACGCCCATGACGGCGAGGGTGCGGCCCTCCAGACGGCCGATCATATCCAGGTTGAGCATGGCGACGGTCTGGGCGATGGGTAGCAGGGGATTACGGACATAGTGGCTCGAACCCCACAGTCCTTTCTCCTCTGCGGTGAACGCCAGGAACAGGACGGAACGGGCCGGCCGGCGATCACTCTCGGATAAGAGCCGGGCGATCTCGATCAAACCCGACGTTCCGCTCGCGTTGTCATCCGCACCGTTATGGACCTCCCCGAACGCGTCGGGATCGAGGGAGCCCTCGCCTCCAAACCCGAGATGATCGTAGTGGGCTCCGATGATCAGGACCTCGTCGGCAAGGGTAGGATCGAACCCCGGGAGCAATGCCACGACGTTTCGGGCCTCCACCGTCCTTGGCTGTACGGAGGCCACGAGAAAAGCGCGGTCGCCGCTTCGCGCAGCTTGCCGAATACGGTCGGCCGCTTCGCCGCGAACTGCGGCCACCGGGATGCGCAGGGCCGCCCTCGACTCTCCCGAAAGGTCGGGAAGCCCTCGGCCCTCGCCGATGAGAATCAGCATACCGCCGGCGGTTCGCCCGGCTGCGACCGATGCCTTGAAGTGGGCATCCGTCTGGAGCGCTCGACTCGTGGAGGACCGTAGGTCGCCGTCCTCAACCACCACGATGCGACCTGTGAGGTCAAGTGTCGGATACTCGTTGTTCGGATCCCCGGGGCGGTTAATCCCGTCTCCACCGTACAATAAGGTGCCGGTGACGGTAGCGGACTCGGAGTACCCGAACGGGATCCAGTCTTCGGTGAGGGTGTAGGTGCTTTGCGGCGTTCGGAGTGTACTCCCGGCGCCGAGGGCGGCGCCTGCGCGCATCGGAAATCGCTGGAAGTAGCTTCCGTCCGGCCCGGCGCCTTCGAGACCGATGGCTTCGAATTGGTCAGCGATGTACTGTGCTGCGCAGCGCGCTCCGTTCGTTCCTGCTTCGCGGCCCTCAAGGGCGTCGTCGGCCAGGTAACGGACGTGTGCGAGGGCCGGAACCATGCCCACTGTAAGCAGTTCGGCATCGGGGCAGTCGATGGCCCGCTGGGCGGACACGGACACCGCCGGGCTCGTAAGAATGAGCCCGGCTGTAAACGCCGCAAGAACAGTCAGTACGTTAGACATCGATCAACCTCTGGAGATTCTGAATGTTTTTACGCATGAAAGCGGCTGCGGCTGCCACCGTCACAGGACTCCTTGTTCTGGCCACCGCTCGAGCCGATACCGTGGATCAGCCCCACGTGGCGCAAGCGGCCCAAGAAATTCATCTCCGGAACATACGTCAACTCACCTTCGAGGGTGAGAACGCAGAAGCGTATTTTTCCTTTGACGGGACCAAGCTGATCTTCCAGTCCACGCCCAGGGCTGGCGGGTGCGATCAAATCTACACCATGTCGCTCGACGGGGGCGACGCCGAGATGTTGAGCACCGGTCAGGGGCGAACCACTTGCTCCTACTATTACCCAGCGGGCGATAAGATCCTCTACTCGTCGACCCATCACTTCGCTGAGGCCTGTCCGACCGTACCCGATTTCTCCCGTGGGTACGTGTGGGCGGTGTACCCCAGCTTCGACATTTTTGTTGCGGATGCGGACGGATCGAACCTACAGCAGTTGACCCATTCGTTCGGCTACGACGCCGAAGCCACGTTTTCTCCGGTGGGCGATCGTATCGTGTTCACCTCGATGCGGGACGGGGAGCTCGATATCTACTCGATGAGGCCGGATGGCTCCGACGTCCTGCGTCTCACGGACACCATGGGCTATGACGGGGGGCCTTTCTACTCTCCGGACGGGTCCAAGATCGTGTACCGAGCCCATCGCCCCACCACGCCGGAAGAGATCGAGGACTACACGTCTCTTCTCGTTGATGGACTGATTCGGCCGAGTGAGCTCGAGATCTTCGTGATGGACGCTGACGGGTCGAATCAGACCGAGCTGACGCACAACGGGACCGCGAACTTCGGACCGTTTTGGCACCCCTCCGGCGAGAAAATAATCTTCGCGTCAAACATGGACGATCCCTCGGGGAGGGACTTCGATCTCTACATGATCAACGAGGACGGGTCGGGGCAGGAGCGTATCACGTACATGGATGGGTTCGACGGCTTTCCAGTGTTCAGTCCGGATGGCCGGTATTTAGTCTGGGGGTCGAACCGGGGGCAGGCTCAGGAGGGAGAGACCAACATCTTCATTGCAGAGTGGGTGGAGTGAGCGGATCACATCGATAGCAGAGTGGGTGAGGTGAGTGAGTCAAAGCCCGCCTGCGAGTTCACCGAACTCTAATAGAATCCGGAAAGTGAGACCCCAGATCGCGTGGCCGTCGACCCAGTAACAGGGAAAATCTCCTGGGCCTTCCGGTAATTGGATGGTCGTCGTCCCTCGAGTTTTCGGATCGAACAGAACGGAGCGCGCGACCCAGAGCACCCGATCGACCTCCGCCGAGTCCGCATTCGCCTCGATCCCTTCCGGCACGCCGAATACGTAGGGCGTGATGGTAATCGGAGGCAGCCCCGGGTGACTCGGCACGACTCGCTCCAGGCGGCCCAATGGCCATCCGCATGAAGAGAGCTCCATCCCCGTCTCCTCCGCGGTTTCACGGATCGCGGTCTGCGTGAGATTCGCGTCTTCGGCATCCCTGCGTCCCCCTGGGAGCGCCACGTGCCCCGACCATGGATCCCGCTCCGACTCGGTGCGTTTGATCAGGAGAACCTCGAGTTCAGCGGAGGCCCGGAGGATCAGTGCGACGGCGGCCTCCGTGCGACCGTCAAGGGGCTCGAGCTCGCTTCTGTGCTCCGGCTGGGCGGAGAGACGGTCCACGAGTCTACGCAGCCGAGCGTCTGGGATCTCCACTCAAACGCCCCGGGTGTCCGGCTCCCAGATATGTTTGTGAAGCTGCGTCTGGAGTCGAACCGGGAGGCGGTCCTCGAGAATCCAGACGGCCAGATCGAGGAGATCGCAGGCGTCCCAGACGGGTGACATGAGGAGCTCGCAAAGCGTGCCCTCCTCTAGGCGGCGGTCGAGGCCGCGCTCCCGAATCGTGTTCCTCGCCCACTCATAGTCCGTCCGGTCGAGTACCACGAACTTCACCTCGTCTCTGCCCGTCAGGTGGTCCAGGTTCTCCCAAAGGTTCTTGTCGCTCTCCCCGCTACCCGGACACTTGAGATCCATGATCCGGTGCGCACGGGGGTCGAGCGGGGCCACGTCGAACGCTCCGGAGGTCTCCACGAGAACCGTGAACCCCTCGTCGAGCAGGCGCTCGGTAAGCAGGTAGGCATTGGGGTGCGCCAAGGGCTCTCCTCCGGTGATCTCCACCAGTGACGTCCCAATCGAACGGACTTCGTCGACGATCTCGTCGAGGGTTCGGCGTTCGCCCCCGTGGAAGGCGTACTCCGTATCGCACCACACACATCGGAGAGGGCAGCCGGTCAGCCGCACGAACGTGCACGGTAGGCCGGACCATGTTGATTCGCCCTGGATGGAGTGAAAGATCTCGGTGATCCGGAGAAAGGGAGATTCGGGCGTACTCATCGATCAGTGGCCTCCGCCCTTGACCGAATGGCCTCGTCCAACAGGCGCTTGATCTCGGTCAGGGGGAGCGCATGGACTCGGTCCTGAACCTCGTCGCGACTCCTCCCCTCGTACAGCACGGGCGTCTCCACGTGACCCACGATGCCGAGCCCGGTCTCGGCCCATCGTGGAAAGATCAGGTAAGCCACGTAGGGAGCGGCGAGGTTCTCCACGGACTCGATCTCGACAGAAGCGGTGTACGGCTGTCCGTCCAAGCCCGCAAAGGCCGGGGGCCGCTCATGGACCTCCAGGTAACCGCCGAGCGTCAGGTCGGTGGCGTCGAGTGAATTAGTCTCCCCAGAGCCGTCGTCCGATGGAGCGTTATCCAGCGGGTCGTCGTCCAGCGGCGTGGGGGCTTTGGGTGTGGTCTCTCGATCCTCCATAGTACTCGGACGGTCTCCTAAGAGGGTGATCGGAAAGGGGGTCGTGCCACCCACGCCGCCAGGCGTGGGTGCCCCGACCTGCCCCCCTTTCCGATCACCCTCCTAGCTCTTGCCGGGGGGTCGAAGGCGGTGGTCAACGATAAGACAGACGTGGGGTGTCGCACAGACTCGTCGCACGGCCTCGATCTCGTGACGAGCTGCTCGGCCTCGATGCTTGCTGGGGTGGCCGCCGCGAGGGTACTCTTCGCGCCGTCCCCGTCGTCTCTTCGTCATGGAGCCCGTATGCGAGCGGCTGTTTTTTCCGAACACGGCAGACCCGAAGTGATCCGAATCGCGGAGGTCGAGGCCCCGGAGCCCGGTCCTGGCGATGTACGGATCGCTGTGCGAGCCGCGTCTCTCAATCACCTCGACCTCTGGGCACGCCGAGGCCTTCCATTTGAGATCCCCATGCCGCACATCGGCGGGTCGGACGTTGCCGGGATAGTGGACGCGCTGGGTACGGAGGTGGAAGAGGGAGCAGGTGGCGTGGCGATCGGTACGCGGGTGGTCGCCGATCCGTCTTTGAACTACGAGTGGTCCAGACTCCCACGTCGGGGTCCTTCGCTCACGGACCCACCCTTCACGGTTCTGGGCGAACACACGCAGGGCGGTTTCGCGGATTACTTTGTGGCCCCCGCGGACAACCTGTTCGAGATTCCGGAAGCCGTCTCGTTCGAGATCGCGGCCGCGGCGCCCCTCACGTTCGTGACGGCCTGGAGTGCTCTTTTGGGGCGTGGTGGTCTCAAACCTGGAGAGACCATCCTGGTCACGGGCGCGTCCGGGGGTGTATCCACCGCCGCGATCCAGATCGCCAAGCTGTCCGGGGCCCGCGTGTACGCGCTAACGAGTGGTCCGGCCAACGTGGAACGGGTGACGGCGCTCGGCGCCGACGTGGTGTATGATCGGCTCGAGGTGAATTTCTCGAAGGAGCTGTGGCGCGACACGAAGAGGCGGGGAGTCGATCTGATTCTGGACTCGGTCGGTGAGCCGTTGTGGGAGGGGTGCCTGCGGGCCCTCGCCGTCGGGGGACGAATCGTGTCGTACGGCGGAACTGGGGGGCCGGCGGTCACGAGTGACATCCGTCAGATTTTTTGGAAGCAACTTTCCATCCTGGGGAGCACGATGGGACCCCCGGAGGATTTCCGGCGCGTCATGAACCTGGTGTTCGAGGGGCGGCTCACACCGTGTGTCCATGAAGTGATTCCACTCGAGGAGGCTCGCCGCGCGCACGAGCTTCTCGAGGCAGGTGAGGTGTTCGGCAAGCTTGTGCTGGTCCCTTGATCATCGGAGAGGATGCCATGGACGCCGAGTGTCCGATCGACAATGTCGGGCGCCTGATGGAGGCCCAGCGCCGGGTCGACGAGTGGATCTCGCAATTCGAGGAGGGCTACTGGCCGCCGCTGGCCAACCTCGCCCGGCTCATAGAGGAGGTGGGGGAGCTGGCACGCCTGGTGAACCACCGTTTCGGCACGAAGCCCAAGAAGGCCGACGAGAGCGAGCAGGACATGGCCGAGGAGTTGGCCGACGTGTTGTTCGTGATCCTGTGTATGGCCAACGAACAGGAGATCGACCTCGACCAGGCGTTCGACAAGGTGATGGAGAAGTACCGCACCAGGAACGGTGGGCGTTGGGCGAGGAAGGTGGAGTAGTGCCCGCCTGGTCCCGGTCGACGAGATCCTATCGCACCCCCACGGACACGGCGTCCCCGAATACCTCCTCCGCGATCACCTTGAGGACCGGGTCCACAGCCTGGAGCCAGGTGTTCGCGTTGAGATCCATCAGGAGAAAAACGCTGTCGCCGTCTCCTATGTCCAGGTTTAACAGCCGGGTGACCACGAGGGCCGTGTCCTTGAGTTCAACCCTGACCTCTCCGACCACGGGCACGCCATTGATGATCAGGCCGTCCGCCACGTCGACCCGGATGTCCGTGAAGACGATCCGCATCTGACTGTACTGCGCTGCCGGTACGATCGTGTGATCCACAGCGTCGACCTCTTGCATTCCCTGGACGTCGAGGCGGATCTGGATCTGATCCTCCGACAAGGAGGTTGAGCCTCCGGTCGCCGTTTCCAAGAACAGAAGAGATGCTGATCACGGAAGTGGTGGAAGCGGTTCGACGTTCACAAGGCCGCCGGAAACCCCTTGAAATGACGGTAAAGCTCGCGTGTTGACGAGCTCCGCACCCGGTATACGCCTCTCCGGCGCGGCCCTTGGCTGACTGTGACCCAGAAGAACACCTCAGATCCACTGCTGTAGGAGTTACCGATGAGAACCAAACTATAGACTACATTCGCTGCGCTATTGGTCTTGGCCGCCTGCGGCGACGGCACCGGACCCACGACAGGTGCGCAGGTATCCCTCACGTTTGCTTCTAGTGTGGCGGCGGGTGCGGCGGCGGCCCCGAGCTTCGGCGGCCCCATGGCCGTCCCATTCACGGACGGTGTAAATACGCTGGAAATCACGAGCGTGAAGGTCGTGCTCCGCGAGATCGAGTTGGAGCGCGTGGAGATCGCGGACTGCGATGTCGAGCCAGCCGAATGCGAGGATTTCGAGATCGGTCCCGTGCTGATCGATCTCTCGTTGGACGGGACGACGAACACGAACATCTCTGTCGCGGTCTCCGCAGGAACGTATGACGAAATCGAGTTCGACGTTCACAAGGCCTCGAACGATGATCCCGAAGATGCCGCTTTCTTGCTCGCCAATCCCACGATGGAGAGCAAGAGCATCATTGTGGAGGGAACGTACAACACTGTGGCGTTCACCTACGAAACCGACCTGAATGAGGAGCAGGAACTTGACCTTGTACCGAATCTCGCAATCGGCGAGGACGCCCCACCTACGAACGTCACGATCCGGTTCGACGTCTCGACCTGGTTCCTCGACGGAAACGGAAATCTGTTCGATCCGGCAACGGCCAATAAGGGCGAGCCTAACGAGAACGTCGCCAAGGACAACATCAAGAACTCCATCGAGGCCTTCGAGGAGGAGGACAAGGACGGAGACGACACGGATGAGTCCGAAATGTCCATGAATCGGTAGTTAGTTAGATCAAGAGGCGGGTCGGGCAACAGCTCGGCCCGCCGTTTGTTCTTGCGAAAAATCCCTGGGACCGCCTCTCGATTGCCCCCCGGCGAATGTCCCCGCCCCTTTTGACGTGCTCGCGGCCTTCCAACTATTATCATCACCGGGGTGGAGTTTTTCTCGGCGCCCAAAGCAGTCTCCCGTCATCGGAGTGAAAACGATGCGTAGGGGAATGAATTTCGGGTCGAAGAACACGATCGGTCGGATCCTGATTCTCCCGGCTGTGGTCCTTCTGATGGCGCCATTCGCCCTCGGGGCACAGAGCTACGCTTCCACCACCGATTTCGCATTCAATCCAGAAGACGTGACGTTCAGCAGGGACATTGCGCCGATCCTGCAGCGCAGCTGCCAGAATTGCCACAACCCGGTGGGCGTCGCCTCCATGTCGCTGGTCACTTACCAGGATTCGCGGCGGTATTCCCGGAGGATCAAGGACCGCACCCAGATTCGTGATCGCGCGGGTGCCATGCCGCCCTGGTACGTCGAGAAGAATATCGGCATTCAGCATTACAAGCAGGACAACTCCCTCAACGATGAAGAGCTCGCCATGCTCGCCGCTTGGGCGGATAACGGCACGTCCGGCCGCTGACACCCGAGGCCAGAAGCTAGATCGACGCTCATGCCACCTCCTGCCGCGTTCGCCCCTTGGATTGCCCTCACGCTCTATCTCCTGATCAGGGTCAGGTTTCCACGCCCACTTCCGGCGGTGGGGGCACGTCTGGCCGTGGAGGCGAGAGATCGAGCGGTGCCATTCGTGAGCGTCATCGTGCCGGCCCGGAACGAGGAGAGAAGTATCCGCTCCTGTGTCGAGTCGATCTGCGCGTCGGACTATCCGGACTTCGCGGTGATCGTCGTGGATGACCGGAGTGATGACGCCACCCTGGAGACGGCCCGCTCGATCCGACCGAACCATGCCAGAAGAATCGTAGTGGTCGAGGGACACCCACTCCCCGAGGGGTGGATGGGCAAGCCGTGGGCGTGCGCGCAGGGCGCCCGGGTGGCGGAGGGGGATCTGCTGCTCTTCACCGACGCCGATACCGTGCATGCTCCGGAGTTGCTCGGACGGGCTGTAGCGGGAATGGTCGAGGACGAAGGTGACGCCCTTACGCTGTTGGGGTGTCAGATCATGGAGACGTTCTGGGAGCGGTTGGTCCAGACCCACATGATGGCGGCGATCGTATTTCGCTTTCCCAACCCTGGGAAGCCCCTCCCCCCGGATCGATGGCGTGATGCCATCGCGAACGGGCAGTTCATCCTCTTCGACCGAGGCGCCTACGAGGAAATCGGGGGCCACGAGGCCGTGAGGGGAGAGATCGTCGAGGACCAGCGCTTGGCTCAAATCCTTTGCAGATCTGGGAAACGGCTAACCGTCCGCGAGGGCGAGACCGTTTTCGCCACGAGGATGTACAGGTCGTTTCATGAGCTGATCGAGGGCTGGTCGAAGAACCTATTGCTGGCTGCCCGCCAAACCGTTCCGCCTTGGGCCGCGCCCTTCGTCATGCCGGCCGGAATCGTGATCAGCGTGGTAATCTGGATCGTTCCGCCCGTGGTTCTGTTGCTATCCCTCTTGGTGCCCGCCGGGGAAGGGGGATGGGGGACGTGGGCGATATGGTCGGCTTGGATCACAGGATCCAGCGTGCTTGTATGGAGCCTCGCCGGTTGGCGCCTTCACGCGCCGCTCTGGACCGGGCTGTTCTATCCGCTGGCGGCCGGAGTGGTGAACTACATCTCCCTCAGGAGTTGGATCCGGGGAGGCCACATCGAGTGGAAAGGGAGGGAGTACCGGGTGTGACGCTCACTGCCCGCCTCAAGGAGCAGGCCCGAGGGCTGGGCTTCCATCTGGTGGGGGTCGCCTCCGTCGAGCCGAGTGATCATCTGGAATTCTATCGCAGATGGGTGGAGGACGAGAGGCACGGCGAGATGGCCTATCTCGCCCGTGAGGACGCCATCGATCGCCGCGCCGATCTCCGGGGAACGCTGCCGACAGTCCGGTCGGCGGTCGTGGTCGGTCAGGAATACTTTCAGGAGGACCCGCCCGGTGTACCCGCGGATCCGGCGAGGGGCGTGATCGCCCGTTACGCACGCGGCCAGGATTACCACGGCGTAGTCAAAGACCGGATTCTCGGGCTCCACCGCTGGATCGAGGCATCCGTGGAGCGCCCGGTCGAGAGCCGGGTCTACGTGGATACCGGCCCGATTCTGGAGCGAGAGTTGGCCCTTCGAGCGGGCGTTGGCTGGTTCGGGAAGAACACCATGTTGATCCATCCGAAGCAGGGTTCCTACTTCTTCATCGGGCTGCTTCTCCTGGACCTGGAACTCGACGCCGACGATCCGTTCAAGGAGGACCACTGCGGGACGTGCCGCAGCTGCTTGGATGCTTGCCCCACCGGAGCACTGCTAGGGCGTGACGCTTCGGGGGCGCCGGTCATGGACGCGCCGCGGTGCATCTCCTACCTAACCATCGAGCATCGCGGACCCATACCCGTCGGGCTCCGTCCTCTCATGGGGAACCGCGTCTACGGATGTGACATCTGTCAGGAGGTCTGCCCGTGGAACGAACGGTTTGCTCGTCCCGCGGAAGATGAGGCCTACCGGGCGAGAGAGGGGCTGGACGGGCCGTCCCTCGTGGAGTTGGCCGATAAGCTGCTTGGCCTAGACGACAGGGAATTTCGTGCCGTGTTCCGAGATTCCCCCATCAAACGTGCGAAGCGGGCAGGGCTGCTCCGCAACGTATGTGTGGCCTTAGGGAATTGGGGGGTCGCGGAGGCGGTGCCGGCTCTCGTCAAGGCCCTCGACGATGACGACACGCTGGTACGCGGGCATGCGGTGTGGGCGTTGGGTCGGGTCGGCACCAGGGAGGCCCGCGAGTCGCTTCGGAGATTGCCGAAAGAAGAGTCGAACGACTGGCTGCGGCAGGAGATCGCCGAGGCTATCTCGCATGCCTCATAATGGTTTGCCGCTAGATCCACCGATCCCGAGTATCAGGCAGAAACCGGCCTGGGCTCTACCTTCGTAAACGAGTCTCGGATCACCTCACCAGGCTCCGTAACGAACGATAAGGGAGGAAGCCATGAAGACCGCAATCGCTCTCTTGGTCGGCGTCGTGCTGGTGTCAAACACGGGGCTTCCATTCACGCAGGAGTATCCGCACGCGTTCCCGAGACCGGGGGCCGAAGAGCTCGTTGAGAACGAGTGCGTGTTCGTATGGGAGGTCGTATGGCCGAACGGTACGCCGGAACGACACGCCATCATGATCGACCTCAAGGAGCACGCTCCTACCAAGCTGAAGGCGAGGACGGACATACCGCTGGCCTTCCCTCTCCTGGGGGGCGAACAGCTGATCGACAATCCCAGGGTGCGGGCCTGGGATGTCGCCATGCGGACGGGACAAACGATCCCGATGCACTTTCACGATAGGGATCTCGTCTGGGTGTTCCTCGAAGGGGGCACGGTGCTGTCGACGGGCGAAGACGGGCAGGAAGAGAGGACCACGTGGGCCTATAAGGATGTTCGCTTCCTGCCGCGCGGACAGGCTCACACGGTCGAAGTGCTGGATGGCTCTCCGCGGGTAATCCTCTACGAGCTGGAGTGAGTCGCGCCGGTGACCAGAGCATCTTACCTCTAGACGTGGTGGCAGCGTTTATCCCGGCGCGACGGGCCAGCTTCTCCTCCATCCCATTGGTCTTCAGGGCCTCTAGAAGCACGGATCGGGCGTCGGTGTGCCGGTTGAGCTTGGGATAGTTGAGCGACTTCTGGTGCCCGTCCTGTTCCAAAATTCCGCCTGCTTCAGCTCCTCGAACCAAGAAGCCTGCGCTCAGGTCCGGACCCGGTCCCTGAAGAAAGTCTTACCGTGCCAGGTCTCGGTTGCCGGCCGCTCGAGCGCGCCCGCCCGAGCTTGCTCCACACGCGTCAGGCTCGTGTCGAACACGGGTACGTCGGGCCCGATTCCTCCGTCTGCCACGAGAGCCCGGAAGTCGGCGCGCGAAAGGGTCCGGATCTCGCTCGCGTCCCGGAACGAGACGGGCGCATGATCGATCAGCGTGACGCCGAGCTCTCCACCAAAATCCTTCAGGCGATTCACGAGCGCGTCAATCGAGCAACCCGAGGGCGCCCCCGCATCGACGTCCACACCCACGAGCAAGAAGCGGCCTTCGCGCAGTTCCCGACCCGATTTCAGAGGCACCCCGTGCGCGGCCCAGGAGGCCAAAAACTCGTCGACCACCTCCAGGCACGCCCGGGCCTCGACGTCCGTCAGAGTCCGGTTCGCCGGAAAGACCCAGAGGCGGCCATGGCCCGGCAGCGCGTCGAACGGTACTCGCGGCACATCAGCCCCCTAGCGCACGGTGAAGGTGACTGTGTCGATGACCCAGGGCTGGAGCGGCATGTGGACTCCGTTGGCTACGACGGCGATGAGTCGATGCTCCCCGGGGCCGACGTCCTCGAACGTGAACTCGCTCGACGCATCCCCCATGTGGACGATGCTGCCCGGAACGCTCGGTACCGGCTCGCCGGCGGCAGTCAGGTCCGCATCCAGATAGAGGTGATGGTGTCCGCTCAGAGGCGTCAGGTCGCCAGCAGGAACGATCGATACGCCCGTGACCCTCAGCCGCACCGTTACGGCCGACCCCATGACGTCGGAGCCGGCCATGGGCTGCGCGATGGTGACAGTCGCGTCTGCGATCATGGCCGCCTCAGGTTGAGCCTCACCACTCTGAGGTGCGTCACCGCACGCAGCGACGAGGCAGCAAGAAACCAAGAGGGTGGGCGCGTTCTTCATGGCAGTGAGCGAGCGTGTTCCTCCTCTAAACAGTCCGGCACCGCGGAGTGGGCGAGCGCCAGGTCCGGTATCAAGTGACCGCCATGATCGTACAGCCGGGTTGCGGCGCTCTGCGAATCTCTCAAACAAAATAGCTCCTGTTCTTCTCGAGGTAACTGCTCTGGTCGGCTGGAATGTCGGTGTCCGGAAAGATCGCCGTGACCGGACACTCCGGCTCGCACGCCGCGCAATCGATGCACTCGTCTGGGTGGATATAGAATTGATCCTCACCCTCGTAGATGCAGTCGACAGGACACACTTCCACGCAGCTGGCGTCTTTCGTGCCGATGCACGGGTCAGCGATGATATAGGTCAGCGGCTCTTCTCCGCTCTGCGTCTTGCACAGCACAGCCCCGAATGCTCTCCTACCCGACCGATCCCTCCATCTCGAGCTCGATGAGCCGGTTGAGCTCGACGGCATACTCGAGCGGAAGCTCTTTGGCGATCGGCTCGATGAATCCGCGCACGATGAGCGCCATGGCCTCCTCTTGTGTCA
>Ga0310121_10002291_pt1 | contig 18370 bp, 15 predicted proteins | sample CB27_Tmax_986_MG_FD_203504 | JGI IMG/M metagenome (GOLD analysis project Ga0310121, IMG submission 203504) | Marine microbial communities from Western Arctic Ocean, Canada - CB27_Tmax_986 | ecosystem: Environmental > Aquatic > Marine > Oceanic | place: Canada: Western Arctic Ocean | collected...
CCGCATCGGCCGGATCCAGCCCCGTGAGAAAGACCGCAGAACATAGAATATTGGCGAAGCCCGCAGTGTGGTGATGGAGAGCCTCGCCAGGCGGAACCTCGTACTCAGTATTGAGTTCCAGAGCCAATCCTCTCACAACGATCGGGGAAACCTCTGCTTCTCTGGTCGCGATCTCGGAGGCGTCCGTACCGGGAGGGCCACCCGACTCCCCGCAAGACATAGGAACCAGCAAGAGCCCTAGAGAAAGGATCCGTGAAACGATTTGGTTCTTCATCTCATACCTCCGAAACCGGGACGGGAAGTTCTCAGAACCCTCGTTCGACTGGAACCTCACCATGGAACCATACTCAGTCCATCTGTTGTCTGCTGGTGCATCCACACCTGGTTGACGAAGACCCACCTTCTTTCCTCCCCTCCTGTTACCGGTCCACCGTGTCGTAACAAGTCACTGTTCTGGAGACCGTATCGATGTTCCCATCCCTATCCCACGAGGAAGTGATGACGCGCGCGCGCCCCGTGTTCAGCATATTCCTCTCGCTACTCCTCTTGAAGAAAGCGGCGCTTCCAGCCTCCGGCCAGGACACCCAACAGCTGACCTAGCAGGCGCTACTGCCCCTGAAGCGAGGCCGCGGTCGTCAATTAAGAGAAACTGGGCCAGCTCAGCATTAGCAACAGCGGGACCGAGAACCCACTCACAAGCCGGAACCCCAAGAGTGCAGAGCTCATTGTCGCGATCACCATTCCTGGAGCCGCGACAGGTTTACCGACAGAGGAGAATGACCATTAGCCTTAGCTGATGCGGGAGGAAACCGAGGTGGTTAACGTCATGATCTCGCAGGATTAACCCCGAGTCAGAAACGCGAGATCACAACGCGAAACCCGATGAAACCGCGGCGAACACCGGGATCCGCCCCGCCCCGAACAGCACTACGGATGTTCTGCTCCGTATCGCCAAACCCGCCACCACGCATCACCCAGAGCGCATCGGTCTCCAGGCTCTCTCTGTCATCTGTCTCATCGTACGGGTAGGGCTGATATGGGCTCCGCGTCCACTCCCAGACATTTCCACTCATATCCGACAGCCCGAACGAACACTCCGAACAGTCAAACCTTCCAACGGGGATCGTTCCACTCCCGGCGTAGTTCGCCCGCTCAGGCGTGAATTCATCCCCCCATGGGAAAATACGCCCGTCCGTCCCACGCGCCGCTTTCTCCCACTCCGCCTCGCTCGGCAAACTGACCCGCCATCCATCGACTAGAAGTTGGCGCAGTTGTGGCGATGTCTCAGGCCCCTCTCTGAGCATCGCTTCTAGCCACCGGGAGTAGGCAAGCGCATCCGGCCAAGAGACGAATGCGACCGGGTGGTTAGGGGGTAGGTCGAGCATCTGGTCATCGACCCTGAATCCGGTCGCCTCGACGAACGCCCGAAACTGCGACACGGTGACCTCATACCGCCCGATGTAGAAGGTGGGCAGGTACACAGCCCCCTGTACCTGCCCAGATGCCCAACGCTCACTGTCGAATGCCAGCGTATCTACAGACGGGTCACTCCCCATCAGGAACGGGCCCGCCAGGATCTCCACGAAGCCGTGGAGATCCTCGTCAGGAAGAAACCACGCTTCGGGTCGAAACTGTGGAGGCTCCGAGACAATGGCCCCGCTAGCAGCCGGCGGTGAAACTGCCTGGGCGGCTTCGGCCGCCAGTCCTGATCGTGACATCTGTGTGTAGGTCCAAACTGCAATAAGGGGCAAGAGCACGGTCAGGAGTGCTACGCCTAGATTTCCCTTCGATAGTGCCTGACTACCCATGGTCAAGTTGAACCCACTGCTCTACCGCAGGCGAAGGCCCAATTATGCTCGCAGGCGCGAGCATAAAGGTACGTCTCCGGCATCTCCATCAGATTACCTCCTCCTTCACGCAAGAGTAGCCTCAGATCCAGAACCTTCGGCTCCGACCGGCTGACAATCGCCGGATCCAACAGATTCACGCAGCCCGCCTGGAACCGGAGTTCACACGCCCTTGAGAAATAGACCAGCGCGAGTTCAGAATCGGGCGGAATGACCTCCCCTTCGATGTAGTGTCTACCTAGTTCGTTGCAGGCCCAGGCGGAGTTATCACCACAGTAGGTCAACTCCAGTCTGACCAGCTGCCGGCATCCGTTTCGTAGGTCTTCTTTACAGGCCTGCTCCCAAAAAGGCAAGCTGTCTCCAGTGTGCTTACCATCGGTCCTCCCCATGGCAGTCATGGCGCTGAAGAGCAGGATCCAAACACCCATATACGCAAGGTTTATACGCCTTTGATCCCAAGACAGACGCCAACGATCAACGATGGAGCTCACTCGGATTGAGCGAAACAGGTGATCGATCCACTGAACGCTCAGGTTCAAGAGCGGAACGGCGAGGAGTTTGTCGTAGTATGTTGGAGCCCCGAGGACTCCGAGTAGGGCGTATAGGACAAAGACTCCCACTCCATATCCCGCTCCAAATATGGCCTTTCCCAGGAGACTTCTAGGTGAGGTGGAAGGATCGGTCACCAGCAGATGAAGTCCGAGAAACACCGCAGCGGGGATGTCGGAATCGACGAAGTAGGGAACCCCCTCCCAGGCGAAGTAGAGCCCACTCAGACCGAAGAGCACAGCCGCCGCGGTTCCTGCAACTAGCGTGATCGAAAAGAAATACATGACAACCAGGCCAAGCAAGAACAAGAACAGATAAATCCGGGGTGCCAGGGTCAGTGTCGATGCAATGTCCTGTCCCCAGGTCAGGTCACTCATGCCCGTTACGATTAAAACAAGCGAGAAAAGGCCCAACGAGAATGCGGAAGGGTTGAAGATGTGCTTACGCCTTCCCTCACGATTCCAGCATACGAACTCTTTCCCTAGAAACCCCACCGCAACCATCAGAAACTGCAGGTAGAACCAGTCGTCCCTGAACCACAGGAACAGGTTGGTGCTGAAGATGATCGGAAAAGGACCAAAGCCCAGGACGTAGCTCGCCCGTCGGGACCAAGCGAGAAGCATGTCGAAGGCGTAGGCGAAGGCCAGTTGAGCGACAAGTAGCAAAGCAAAGTCATATACGGGGCGCCAGTACCAACCCCAGTAGGCGAACACTGCAATCTGGACGAGAGCCTGCAAGTAATGCTGTGGGCGCAACTCGATGCGGAGTGACGGAACGACCGACCCACCTTTGAATCGTAGAAAAAGAGCGATCTGCCAAACTAGGAGCACAATGGCTGCGCCCCAGAACGACCCGGAGAGAATGGGGTTGTCCTGCATACGAGGCAGAAATGACAGCACCACCAGAACCACCATCATCGCCACTGGCAGAAAGAACCCTCGATGAGTCGAAGGTGTCACCGTGGATGTGCGCAGCGAATCTTGCTGCTTTTGCTCTCGTCGCTCTTTCTGCGCGCGCCCTCGGTGTGAAGATGACATGGATCCTCGTCCAGAGATGTCGCCTATTCGTGCGCCGGGATCACGTCTCGGATAACCCCGTTCGCCTCGGGTGTCGCTTGATCGGCCGATTCGGTGCTCTGGCTACCGCTTAGCCTTGAAGAATGTGGAAGCGATCCGAAAGGGTCAAATCCATACTTGGTAAGACCGTCACGCCCCCGGCCCACACCGTTTGGTGGTCACCAGACCGCAGAGCGGGATGGAGCGGGAACACGTATCGGAAGGATATCACTTCGTCACCTCACTACGACCCAACCCATCAACCTGGTACATCGGGGGCCACCCTCAGCGATTTCGACCTCGGGTCTTATGGGGAGATACAGAACCCCCACCTGCATAGTGATCTCCACGGCCACGATATTGACCACGTGATCTACCATACGACGCTTGATGCCCCCGCCTTTGGTGCCCGCCGAGGGTATGGAGCGGGCCACACGAGCCTTCCCAAACGTGACCAACCGGGCCAATCAGATGACCCTCGCAGAACTAGCGGATAGAGTCCAGGGGAGGGATTTACCCGACCAGAAGCCCGGTCACGTACATGACCGCCAAACCTGCGAGCACACCGCCGGCAATAGCGGGTCGCCATACCCCTTCCCCACCTCTATTGAACATCCGGAAGAGAACTGCCACCACCTGTGCGATCGCACCAACACCAATAGAAATGAAGAGCGTCGCTAGAGTCGGTGTGAAGGCAAGCCCACCGATCCAGGCACCGATAATCGTCGGGATGCCGGCCAGCCCACCCATTCCAGCCAGAGTCGTGAGCCGTGGCTGATCCTTCGCAACCGGTGCGACAATGGCAAGCCCTTCGGTGGTGTTATGAATCATGAACCCGGTCACGAGAAAGGCGGTCAACGCAGCCTCGCCGATCGCATAAGCCGCACCAACCGCGAGCCCCTCGCCAAGATTGTGGAGTCCGATACTGAGCGCGATGAACCAGGCTATGGATCGACGTCCATCAGCCCCCGATCGGCCAGTGCCAGCACCGCTGAAAAGCTGAAGCACCAGGAACGCTCCGAGTGAGCCCAGCAAGACCAGCGCAGTACCTTGGAAGGCCGCCGGCACCTCCTCCGCCGTCTCAAGCGCCTCAAAGAGGGCATCTACACCGAGAAAAATCAGTAGTCCCGCGGTCAGGGCAAGCATGACCTCGAACCGCTCCGGCGGAAGCCTCCGGATCAATGGCAGGAATAGCAGCCCGATGGCTACTGGAAGAACACCCACGTAAATCCCAATCATCGTGAGCAAGCCCAGGCTTTCAGCGTCGGTTGTCGGTGTCTCGACTGCGAGTTCGATCTCCTGCTCGAAGGTCAGCCCAGTTGAGGTCAGTAATGTGACCAGGTGCGCCTCATCCTGGACCCAGGGATAGGGGATCGTGATCGTCGCGCGACCGTAGCGATTCAGAGTTGTCGAGGGAGTCATCGTGAACTGCCGGAACGCCTCGTCCACAGTCACTTGTGCGACAGTCAACGGTTCCGGCCCGCCGTTGACGACGGCGAGGCTGATCGAGCCCCGTGCAAGTGACACGCGCTCGACGGTGAGCTCTTCCACCGGAGGAAACGTCCCTCGCAGCCGGTCGAGCAACCCCATCTGGGTTACCACGACCACGAGACCAGCAAGAAGCACTAGCGGAAGAGCTCCCCAGATCCAGCGACGTCCGGTCATTCTGCTACCGCTGGCTCCGTCACGTTGAAGACGCCCATCCAGCCTAATTCGGCGAACTCCGCCTGGTGAGCGTGGAACATGAATTTTCCTGTGTCCTCGTACGTGAACTCTAGAATGTGTCGCTCTCCCTGACAGAACATCAGCGTGTCGGTGAATTCAGTCGAAGCTTGCGCTCCGGTCCGAAACACATTGAAGAAGTTGCCGTGAAGATGCATCGAGTTGATGAGGTCAAACTCAAGAACGTTGACTATGTAGAGCCTCTGCAGCTCACCCCTATGAACCGGGATAGGGTTGGAATGATATGCGAATGGTACCGTGTTGACGGCGTAGGTCTCATTCGAGCCGTCGAAGTTCGTGTCGAAGCCGTTCATGACCATCACCATTTCACGTGCGGGAGGCCGTGGCGTCTTGGGATCGACGATGAACGTCCCGTAGAGGCCCTTCGCAAGATGCCGCTTGAGAGGGAAAGCGTGACAGTGGTATAGATGGAGGCCAACAGGGCCCGCGGTGAACTCGTAGGTGTAGCTTTGTCCGGGCTCGACCACCTCATACACCCCATCCATGTTGGCCGGATGAATTCCGTGGAAGTGGGCGGTGTGTGGATGGCTGCCGGCATTCGAGAACCGAATCCGCATCACATCGCCCTCAGTCGCGCGAAGTGTTGGCCCAGGCACCTGGCTATTGAAGGTCCAAGCCGCGTATCTCACGCCTGGCGCTACCTCGATATCACGGTCGACCACTGTGAGTCGGTACTCACGAAGGGTCCGGCCATCTGGCAGCTTTGACGCCTTGCCGTGATCGAAGTGCTCAAGGAAAGCCATCGGATCGATCGACGAGTCAGTCACCATCCCCTTGGTCCCTGTCAGCGAAGGATCGCCGGGGTTTAGCACCGGAAGATGTTCCTGGGTGGCATTCAGCGCTTGCTTTCCCACGACGAGGCCGGCGGCACCTAGCGCGCTCCGCGTAAGGAGCTGGCGCCGGGACATCGAACGGTCATTCATACTGCTACCTCCTGCCCCAAGGGAAAAGACAAAAGCGACTGCGCCAACTCGAACCCGATCACCTGCGGTCGAGCGCCAGTATCCATGAGCCGTACGGTGACCGGGCCGCGGAAGGGCATCGTTTCCAGCACCTCGAACCGAGCGCCAACTCGAAACCCAAGAGACCCGACGTAGCGGAGTCGTTTGGGGTCATCGTCGCTGACCATTCGGACCTCCCCAAGTGTCCCCACCGCGACCTCGCTCATGGGCACCAACTCCTGTTGCTCCACTTCCCCTTCCTTAGTTGGGATCGGCGCACCATGAGGATCGTATCTCGGATCATCGAGCACCTCAGCCATCCGCTCGATCAGCTGATCGGAGGCGGCATGCTCGAGGCGCTCGGCCTCCTCGTGCACCACGTCCCAATCCCACCCAAGAGCTTGAGCAAGGTAGGTTTCAAGGATCCGGTGCCGGCGAATGACCCGGAGCGCTGCTCGGCGTCCCTTCTCAGTCAAACTGACACCACGATAGGCTGCGCGTTCTACTAGCCCAATATCGGCAAGTCGCCGGACCATCCCGCTGACCGAAGCTGGTGATACCTCCAACACTGCTGCGAGCGCACCAGTTTGCACGAACTCCCCCTCGTGCGCCAAGCCATAAATGGCTTTGAGATAGTCTTCGACAGACTGTGACATACTGGTCATTGAGCCTCGCCTAATGATTATATTAGGTTAGCCTAAACTAGTTGGGATGAAGTGGGGGAGTCAAGGCGATGGGGACCAGACAATGACGCTATACACCCACCTGGTGGCCGACGATTTCCCAGCGCCTGTCAAGAATCAGACGGCTAAAAGACTGAGTAAGTTAATGCAACTCCAGAAGACATATGCCCTAAATTACTACTGTACCATCTCTTACAAATCTTGACAGTGGATGTCACGTCGCCCCGTAGAACTTTGGGGAGGATACGTACAAGGAGGGCACGGCTCCAGCGCGTCAATCTCCCGGCCAGGACCCCGTTGGGGAAACTGCGGGAGCGGGACTACGAGGGGGGGGATCACAGGGTCAGACCTTTTGGAGACACGTTTTTCCCCTTGTTCATGTCCACTTCATGCCCTACGGAAGAGCGAAAACCCACATGACGCCCGTTCCCTGTGGGATGTCAATACCGACCAACCCCGCATAAGAAGTCGTCTGCGCGATCCGACCCCCCGAACCCACCGCCACATACTGCCTCCCATCTACCTCGAAGGTGACCGGAGCTCCCGATATGTCCCCGTTTAGACGGGTTTCCCAGAGGACTTCCCCCGTATCGCCATCCAAGGCGAAAAACTCACGATTCGCAGTTCCGCCAAAGACGACGCCACCTGCCGTCACAAGTGCCGAGGCCGTCATCGCGGCCCCGCTGGGGGAACGATACTCCCATACTCTCTCTCCAGCTGCTGGATCGAACGCTACGAACTCCCCAACGTAATCATACCCTGGCGCGAGTTTCGCAGTGCCTCGCATCCCCACGTATCTCTCGCCTGGCTCATACTCCTCCGATCCGAAGACAACGTCCATGCAAGAGTTGTTTATGCCTAGGTAATACCAGTCAGTGATCGGACTGTAGCTCGGCGACTGCACGTTCCTAGCCCCGTGGTAGTGTGGGCATACCTCGAAAACCCTGTCCGAGTCGACATCCTCTGGTGCTGGGATCAGCTCAGGGTTGAAGATGGGGCGTCCTTCATCCGTCCATTCGGTGATGAGATTATCGTAAGCTGTGCGAAACGCTTGAATGAACTCACCCGTCACCCGGTCAAGAACGACGCCCCATCCGATCTTGCTAGTGTGGATGAGTACCCTGCGAGATTCTCCCCCAATGACCAGATCTACCAGCATGCTTTCATAGGGTGTATCCATATCCCAGTTGTCTTCCGGAACAACCTGGAAGTGCCACTTCATTTCGCCAGTATCAATATCGAGCGCCAAAATAGAGTTTGTGTACAGTGCATCACCACGACCACGGAGGGTGGAGGCCCACGGCACTGGCTGGCCCGTGCCGACATAGATCAATCCCAGCTCTGGGTCATAGGTGACCGTATGCCAAGTACCCCCACCCAGGGGTGGCAAGGCGCTGTCGGCCCAGCTCTCCGAGCCGGGCTCGCCCGGAGCAGGAACCGTGTAGGTTTTCCAAATCAACCCGCCTGTTTCGGCATCGTGGGCGGAGATCGCACCCCGAGCTCTACGGTCCCCTCCGTTGAATCCCAGGATTACCTTCCCGTCGGCGATCAAGGGTGGGTGGCTATGGCCCTGGCCCGTTTGGTAGTCACCCGTACTGACTTCCCACATCTGGATTCCTGTCCGGGCATCCAAAGCGACCAGGTGAGAGTCTGCGGTCCCCCAGTAAATATTATTGCCGTAAATGGATACGCCGCGGTGGCGGGCATAGGCCTGAGAAATCTGGATGTCCTCCGGGTAGCTCCGCTCGTGAATCCAGACGACATCCCCACTGGCAACGTCAAAGGCCAACACACGGCCGCTCCCTTCGGAGACGTACATGAGCCCGTTCGCCACGATCGGAGTCGGAACCCACCGACTATTATCCCTCATTGAGTAGGCCCAGACGAATCCTAGCTGGCCGACATTCGTCCGGTTGATCTCGTCCAGTGGACTGAAGCCCATCGCGTCAACTGTCCGACGGTAGTTCAGCCAGTCACCGTCTTCGGGAGTGAGTAGCCTTTGCTCTGTGATAGGCTCCCACTCCCGTGGTGTCGACTGTCCGAGCACGGTGGTCACTGTTAGTACGTTGATCAGTATCGCCCATGAAACCAAGAGGAGCGCACGCCCCTGTCTGACCGCTCGCATCGTCAAGTCCTCCTGTTGATTCTGATTTCTTGGTGTTCGAAGCCACGGGATTGAGTCTCGGCACCCCGCACTGCATAGGGCCTGGGCGGACAGGCTGGTTCGTGAGCAACAGTCGCTTCCGAGCATATGGCTCGACTCAGCTCCCGGTTTCCGAACAAACTTGTCCCCCCAAGCTACTGCTGTTGGAAGCGATTGGGAGGTTGCCCTCTTCATCCCCATCAGGTCAACCCGTCGAACAGATCTGCCATATGCGTCCGAGTCCGCTCGTCAGGCAACTGCCCCCCTCCGGTCCCCCTGTCCCGTCATCGCAACTCTGCCACGAATCCAGGTTCAGGCAGGCGATGGAGTCGGTCATGGTATAGCCAGCTATCTCGGGGGAAGGTGTAGGTAGTCCAGTTTGAAAGGACCGGACTCTAGAGCCCCGGATCCCTCACATCGCCTGGGGCCACCCGGGCGATAGGCTCCTGAGTCATACCGGGGCGGAACGCCTCCCTTGTCAGAAGATCGTACGTGTCTCCGGGCCTCAGGAAGTAGAACGGGCCGCCGACGGTACGCCATGTCTCAGGTGGGTCGGGGGGGATCGTTCGCTGATCGTCGTGGATGATCACGTAGCTCGTTCCTATCACCTCGAACTCGTCACCTCGAACTACGATGGCAGTATTCTCATCTATGGCTATGCCGAGCATGTCCGGATGCGCATTCATGACCCCGATCATGTCGAACTGCCTGTTCCGGACCAACACGTGTACGTCAATGATCACGCCACGCAAAAAGCCGAAACCTCGCCGCCAGTCCTCTTGCGGAAGCCTGCGCTCCGAGAACTCTCGATCGGGTGACCGACTCACATTCATAATCTCGCCTTGCACGTGGGCGCCCGCCGAGCCTCCCCCGATCACCCCACCTCGATCAAGCAACGCAATAAGCTCTTCGTGGACCTTGGTATCAAGGTACGCATCGGTATGGAGCCAGTGGCTGCCACCGTTGAACCAGAGGCCACGTGCCTGGCGCAGTGATTCTACGAAGACATCGGTGTTCGCCACATCCCGATCTCGGGTGTGCATTACACTTAGGTTGGTTGCTCCGGCCTCACGGAATCGGCGTAGGCAAGGACAGAACTCGTGATAGTCCTCATCATTGCGCCCGGACGTGGGAACGACCACGATCGGCGCGTTCGGGCCGCCGGCCAACTCGATGAAGCGGTCGATAATATGGCTCGTGGTCTCGCCTCCACCGCTGATGACGAGCGTACCGCGCTCTGGTCCCACCACCTGTGCGGATGCGACGGCAGGAAACGTCCACAGGAGCAACAGAGAAAGGATGGACGAGGCGCTCTTTGGAGTGCTGGGAATAGATCCGTGAAAAGCCATCAATCCTCCTCCGGTCAATAGTCACAACGTCGCAGTGTGCAGACCCTCAGCCAGATAGACCGTAGCCATCCCGCCCTCGTCGATCTCTTGGTCGATGCGGCAGCGGCTTTCTAAGGCCGCGTTTAGATGGGTGACAGGGTTGGTCATCGAGCAGACCTCGGCTCAGGGGTCCTATCCCCTGCCCCGTAACATCCTGTAGGCGTCTACAGATGCGCAAGCAGATTGGCGGTTGCCGTAGCAGTTGGAGCCTTCCCGCTAAAGCAGTTTCTAGAGGTAACTCATGGGCGTCTCATCGGGTTCGCTTCTGCGCTAGAGGGGGTAAGCGCCATCTATATAAGACAAGTCGCGTCAGTCCTTTGGCAGCTGTTGTGTTTACTATCCAGGTATACGCGAAGGTGGAGGTGGACACGGGACTGCAATTCGAATCGGTGGACGGCGGCAGCGATGTGGCCAACCTTTTGAACTGCCAATCTGTGCCGTCAGACTTGGCAACGGGGTCTCTCCGCGACTACATCTATTAGGTTTTTGGTCTGGCGGAGCGAGCTTCTGTCGATAATGCTTTGAAAACTCCGATCACATTTAGACCTGGAGTTGTCGGCTCTTTCGGCTCCGATTGTCGCTATCGTCTACGCTGACTGTCCGAACGGTGCCACTGCATTGGGTTAGCACCTGTCGGGTGACACAGAATCTTTTCAAGGGAGGATCTACGATGCGCTCAGATGATCGAGTGAATGGTACTCTTAGGATCGCGACTGTTTTTGTTCTTACGGCATGCGTGTGGATCACGGCGAGCGATGCCTATGCGCAATCGGATCCTGTAGTCCATCCGTATCAAGGCGTGGACGACTGGGCACAGCTTCCTGATGGACGGACCTGGGGTGCGCCGGCTGGAGTTGAGATGGACCCCGACCAAAACAGCCTATGGGTATTCGAGCGCTGCGGTGTCAATAGCTGTTCCGGCTCAGACCTTCCCGCCATTCTCAAGTTCGACTCTTCCGGCAGACTGGTCCAAAGCTTTGGCGGCGGAATGTTCATCTTCCCCCACGGTCTCCACGTTGATCATGATGGAAACGTGTACGTGACCGACGGGCGTGGCGAAGGCGCAATCGGCCATCAAATCTTCAAGTTCAGCCCGAGGGGAGAGCTCTTGTTGACCCTGGGCCAGCCAGGGGTGGCAGGCGAAGGACCGTACACGTTCAATAGACCATCCGACGTCGCGGTCGCGCCGAACGGTGACATCTTCGTGGCCGACGGACACAATCCGCTGGAGACGAACATGCGGATTGTGAAGTACTCAAAGGACGGCACCTACATAAAAGAGTGGGGGGGAAAGGGAACGGCTAACGGTAAGCTAAGCGATCCCCACGCTATTGCCTTCGATTCACAAGGACGACTGTTTGTGGCCGACCGAGCAAATCAGCGAATCCAGATTTTCGACCAGGATGGAGGATTCATCGACGCGTGGACACAGTTCGGGTCGCCAAGTGGATTGTACATCACTCCGGACGACATGTTATATGTCGCTGACCTGGGAGAGGGCATTCGGATTGGAAGCGCTAGGGATGGGTCCGTGTCAGCCTTCCTCAAAGCTCCAGAGGGGGAAGATGGGTCCGTGAGGGTGGCCGAAAGCGTGGCTGTGGATTCGCAGGGTAATATCTACGCTGGAGAGAATGCTAACAGGAAACTTATGAAATTGGCCGCTCCACGCTGACAAAGAAAACGGTTCAGGAGATTTGGGGGTGTTCATAGCTTCTCCTGCAACGGCCCTGTGGGCACATTTGATTCAGAGAGGACAGATGGCCCCGGGGACGTACCGGGATCTACAGCAAGGTCACGATCATGGGGAATCCAAGGATGCATAATAATAAGGCAGGAGTAGCCCTGGCTGTATTAATCTCAGCAGTGGCACTACCCCAAGCATTGGCTGCGGCCCAACAGGCTGCCTACACGGCGGAGCAGGCGGAAGCAGGTGCCCTAGTCTACGGCACCGCCTGTGCAGGTTGTCATCTCCAAGACATGCAGGGCTCCGCCGAGGCACCAGAACTGGCCGGACCCAGCTTCCGCAGTGGGTGGGGAAGCCAGCCGATCGGCGTGTTTTTAGACTATACTCGGCGTTCCATGCCAGTGAGCGATCCGGGCTCTCTGAGTGATGAAGAATACGCTGCCGTAGCGGCCTACATCATACAGGAGAACGGGGTAGAGTCGGGCGCCGCGGGACTCACCTTTTCCACTGAGGGGAGGGTGGTACTGGGGAGCGGGACTGACCCGCTCGGTGCCGGGGTTTTGGCGGAGCGTGTACCTATTCCCGGTCGACCCGGAAATGTCCCTACTCCAGGAGGCAGAAACAGCCCACCGGCCGAGGTTGGTGAAGTTGTTAGGACTCCAACTTCCATCACTGAAACCTTTCATTCTGTGGAAGGATTTGCGCCGGTTTCGGATGAAGAACTCAACAACCCTCCGGCTGAAGATTGGCTCCATTGGCGTGGAAACCCGGCCTCTTGGGGCTACAGTTCGCTTAGCCAAATTAATACTCAGAACATACATCGCCTCCGACTCGCGTGGGTGTGGGGAATGGAGGACGGAGACCGAAGTCAACCGGCGCCTTTAGTCCGAGATGGCACGCTCTACCTACCCAACTCGGGGAACGTCATTCAAGCGCTGGACGCGACGAACGGCACTCTTCTTTGGGAGTACCGTCGTCAATTCTCGAGTGGATGTTCTACTTGCGATGCCGGGGCACGGCTTCGTTCTCTAGCAATCTGGGAAGACCTAATCTTAGTGGCCACCGCAGATGCTTACATGGTGGCCCTGGATGCCCGGACAGGCGTGGTTCGGTGGGAAACTCAGATCGCCGAAGGTGAGCGATTTCGGAACAGTACAGGGCCCATCATTGCCGATGGAAAGGTGATTAACGGGATCAACGGCTGCAGCCAGACCATTGAAAGCTGCTTTATCACCGCCCACGATACCAGAACGGGCCGTGAGCTTTGGCGTACCTTTACGATTGCTCGCCCGGGCGAGCCCCATGGGGATACGTGGGGCGACCTCCCCCTCGAGGAGAGAGGTGGAGGAGATGCTTGGAATGGATTAAGCTGGGATCCGGAGCTGGGGCTGGTCTACGTTGGGACGGCTCAAGCGAAACCACACGCTCCGATAAGTCGGGGACTGACTACGGCGGACTCGACCCTCTACACAAACTCGACCCTGGCCCTTGACGTGAATGACGGGCACATCGTCTGGTACCGCCAACATGCTCCGGCAGAGGCGCTCGACCTAGATACGGGGTACGAGCAGGTCCTAGTAGATCTGGAGGGCGGGTTGCCTGTGCTCCTCACCGCCGGTAAGGACGGCGTGCTCTGGAAGCTAGACCGGCGTGACGGGCGGTTCCTAGGTCTGGCAGAGACGGTCTATCAGAACGTCTTCGACGTGCTGGACCGGGAGACGGGGGCAGTCGACTACCGGGAAGATATTCACGATATGCAAGTCGGCGAGTGGCTATCAATCTGCCCGTCGACGGCCGGTGGACACAACTGGCATTCGAGTAGCTATCACCCAGGAACCAGATCTCTGCTCCTTCCGTTGAGCCAGAGTTGTATGGACTACTCCACCAGAGAGCGCTCCATGCAAAGGTACTGGATGGAGATGCCAGGGACGAGTGGAAATTTCGGAAAGCTTGCATCCTACGATGTGTCGAGTATGGAAGAGCTTTGGAGTTTTGAGCAGCGGGCTCCGTACCTAACGGCAATCCTAACAACCGCGGGCGGGCTCGCATTCGCTGGGGACTTCGACCGCTGGATCAGAGCCCACGATGTCGAGACTGGGCAGGTGCTGTGGGAGAGTCGCCTGGGTACAACCGTGGAAGGCTTCCCGATCACCTATGAGGTCGACGGAGTCCAATACCTCGCCGTGCCCACGGGCCGCATAGGTGGGAGTCCCTGGCGTGTTGCCAGCTTTCTTGCCGCCGAGTTTCAAAGCCCTCCAGGGAATCGGCACAACGCCCTCTACGTCTTTCGACTGAGCGATCCCTGAGCAACGCATTCAGGTGGAGACCTCCAGCAACCCCCCTCCTCTGAGGCTAACTGGAGCGGGTCCGCTCTTGAGTTGCGGGCATTAGTTGGGGAGATCATTTGAAGAAGTTATGTCCGTGCTGTCTAGAACACGGCCTCGACCCCAATGGCTTCGGGGAGGGTGTTACTGTTCCCCTGCTACTTCTTCCTCATCCAATGCCTGAAGCGCGATGAGTGAAGCCCCGTGATTACTCCCGATCCAGAACGTCACCGGTGTCGTTGAATCATCTACGAACACGCGTCGGATGTTGACACCCATTTCAGGCATGAGATACTCGATAAACTCCCCTGTCTCGGGAATGAGCCGCACCACTCGATCAGTGAACATCGACCCGGTCCAAAGGTCACCATTCCTGTCCAGGAACGTATCGTACGGCTTGGTATACGGCGTTGGTGGAACCCACTCCTGAAATTCTTCAGATCGGGGGTCAAACATCCCAATTACGCTTGCTCCAAATCCTGCGTACCAAACGCGATCTTGAGAGTCGACTTCGCCTCGGCGGGGACGCGAGTCCAGGGTAGGCGTCTCATAGAGAACGGTTTTTCCAGTCTTGGCATCGATCCGACCAATATGCTCGTTTGAGAAGTCCATGAACCACAAATTGTTTTGTGAATCTGGATGAATGCCGTATAAATTATGCGAGCTACGCGTTGAGTTGAGAAATGGCTCAAAGGTCTCGAATTCACCCGTCGCCAAGTCCAGCCGATGAACCCCAGCGATTGAACGGTTTTGGAGCCAGACCTTTCCATCCACGTGAGAGCTTTCCGGAGCCGCGTGGTTTATTTGAAAGATGCGGGTTCCGTGCGATCCCCGTGGCTGCTCCAGCTCATCAGGAACTTTCCACACCTGGATTTGCTCGGTCTGTCGGTCAAATCTGAAGATGGAGCCCTGGAACATATTACCTCCCCAGGGATTTCCATCTCGGTCCAGCTTTAAGGCCAGGATACCGGTCGGGTTGCCCGGCCTCGCCTCGGGTACCTCGTATTCGGTGACCTCGCCCGTCCGTGGATCCAGCTTACCGAAGTACTGTTGTCCGAAGTCGACGTACCACACCATGCCATCCGGATCGACTTCCGCATCATGCGGAGCAGTCGATGCGTTCGGAAGATCATATTCCGTAATGATGACCCGAGTAGACCGACCCGTAGGGCGAGGGAAGGTTTTGAGTTCGTAGTTCCGTTCACCGGAACTCAAATTGATGCTGGCCAAATATTCGGCCTGTTGCCGCCGGGACTCCTGCTGTTGCTCGCTCCGCTCGGCAAACGGGGTCACCTGATCAGCGGGACGCCTCTGAGGGTTGCCTGGAAAAGCCGAGGTTACATAGCCATCCATTCGCTCCAGGACACGCAACCAATCATCCGCATCGTAGTATGATCGCATAGCTCTATCGATGGTGTGGCAGCGTACGCAGCCCTCAAACATCCTCTTTTGTCCATCCGTCCCGGGAATGCTCTGAAGCCATTCCGCATTCGTGAGCTGAGCCTCGAGATTCTGGGTCGGGCGAAGGGCAAGATCAGCCGTGGTAACGTCAGGTACTCTCACTTGCGCGTGCCGCGGACCCTCCAGATCATAGCCGACCGCACGGATGCTGAGCGTGTGACGCCCCGACTCCAGTCTATCTATAGGAAAGTGATATCTGCCTTGAGCATCGCTGATCACGCTGACCGCGATCGTAGAACCTTCCCGCTTAGCGGTGACGACCACGCCTTCCATCGGACCTTCTTCCACGGAGGAAACCTCTCCGGTCAGTGCACTCTCCAATTGCCCATTTGGAGCGTCTGTCTGAGAGAAGAGGGCGAACAGACTAACGGAAAGGACCGCCAGACCCGCAGTGACCCCCAACAAGATCCGTCTTGTCAACATTGAGACCCCCTTTGTGCCCACTGTGTGTGGTCCCTATTCCTGCTGCCCCGGCAAATCGGAACCGCTCGACGTACTCATTGTCCCGGTAAACGGAAGACATAGAGCGCATTGTGCCCTTGTCCGGCAGGGTTGACCATTTCGGTCCCCAGAAAAGTCGGGATCCGCCAGGGGCTTCCGCCCCCTTGCCCGGATGGTACGGCCACGTACTGAATACCGTCCACCTCATAGCTGATAGGAAACCCTTCTACGGATCGACCGAGTCGAGTCTCCCAAAGAGTCTCACCCGTCTCCACGTTGAACGCTCGGAAGCGCCGGTCGTAGTCCCCGACAAAGGCAAGATCCCCGCCCGTCGTCAATACGCTAGTGAGAAAGGGAGCTCGCTGTTCCACACTCCAGACCTCTTCCATCGTGTCCACGTCATAGGCGGCAAGCTTTCCGAACTGGTCGGTAACAGGGCTCTCTCTCCACATGCGCCTACCACCCGACCCTCCTGCTCCAGACTCAAGGTCAACCTCCAACGGAAGCATATCCATACAGCTCTGGCTCAAGGGAATCACGAGCCGCCCCGTCCCCGGATGATAGGAGGTGGCATGCCAGTTGTGTCCACCCGCTGTACTGGGACAGACAGAGAGCCAATCTCCGACCCTCATGCCCTGGATGTCTTCTCGATACTGTACCCGGCCAGTTTCCGGATCGACATCATCGAAAATATCCTGATACACCGTCTCCTTGAGACCTAAGAATTCACCGTCTCTCCGGTCCAACTTCCAGAGGATTCCGTTCTTACCGATACTAAGAACCAATGGCCGGCCCCCCACGTCTACGAGCACTCGCTCAAAGGCCTCATCTAGATCCAGGGACTCACCGGGTACGTGGGTGAAGTACCAGACGATCTCCCCGGTTTCAGTATCAAGGGCTAACGTCGAGTTCGCATACAGAGTAGAATCGGCTGTCGTGAGTCCCTTGTTGATGGCCATCCATGGCTTGGATTGGGCCGTGCCGAAGTAGACCATTCCCAGCTCTGGATCCCAGCTTCCCGGAATCCAAACCTCGACTCCACCTCGAAGCTCTGGGGGAAGATCGCCCCACGTATCCCCTCCTGGCTCCCCAGGGTAGGCGATCGTGAATGTGCGCCAGAGCTCCGTGCCCGAGCGAGCATCGTGAGCCGTGATCAAGCATCGCCCCCCCCCTCTACATCCCCTCGAACCCGTGACAATTTTGTCGCCCGCCACGATCGGTCCGGACGTGTAGTTGAACCCTGCCTCCCAGTCAGCTACCTGCGTCTCCCAGCGGGGGATTCCGGTTCGGGCGTCCAGCGCCACCAAGGCAGCATCCCGGGTAGCGACGATGATCAAGTCCTCGAACATCGCGAGGTTACGGAGGCTCCTTGAGTCAGATCCCCCCCCCATTCCTTCGGGAAACTTTCGACGATATTCCCAAAGAAGGGTCCCTTCCGCAGCGTCTAACGCCTGGATCACGTTATCGTGATTGGGAAGGTAGAGAATCCCATCCCTGACCAGGGGAGTGGACTGACTCACACCATCCTCCATACCCCAAACCCAGGCTAGCTGAAGGCGGTTGACATTCGAAGTGTTGATCTGCGAGAGGGGGCTATAACCATGCCCATTCGGTGTCCTTCGCCAATGCAGCCAGTCCTCGTCCGGTGGCGAGGTCAGATCAGCTACCGATGCCGGAGTAAACCCCTCGACCGGACCAAAACTCTCGACACGGGCCGTCACCGTTTCGGTCAACTCGCCGCGCACAGGTGGTGGACGGTCGAATGCGTTGGCCGACGGCACGTTTCCCGGGATGCCAGGGACCGGTGGCCGATCACTCTCCACTAACTGTGCAGATTCCATCAGTGCGAGAACTTGTCCAGAAGATGAGAAAGCAAGCGGTGTCCCTGCAGCTTCCACTCCATTCTGACTTAGCAGGTACGCCACCACCGCCGTGTACTCCTCATCCGAAAGGGATCGGGGAGCCGTCGGCGGCATAGACGCCGAGACGAGTTCCAGTAATTCGGTTACAGGTTGAGGACCCCAGGTATTTAGGAAGTTGGGCCCAGCCAATGCAGGAGCCTCAGCGGATCCCTGGAAATTTGTTAGGTGGCAGCTCGCGCACGTAGTCAG
>Ga0310121_10002292_pt1 | contig 18369 bp, 17 predicted proteins | sample CB27_Tmax_986_MG_FD_203504 | JGI IMG/M metagenome (GOLD analysis project Ga0310121, IMG submission 203504) | Marine microbial communities from Western Arctic Ocean, Canada - CB27_Tmax_986 | ecosystem: Environmental > Aquatic > Marine > Oceanic | place: Canada: Western Arctic Ocean | collected...
AGCCCGCGAGTAAATCTAGCGCGGCAGCTGCCGCTGTCGCACCGAGATAGTTGTAGTTGCCTAAATCAAAGCGGAGCGCACCTGGCTGATACTTTAGCTCATCCTCAGCGAAAGCAGTCTCATGAGCCTGGCCCAAATCAATCCCGTAGCGGGCGACATGGATTGGCACTAGGGACTCGGCGACTTCGCGACGTACGTAGAGAAAGCCAAACCCGTAAAGTGAGAGCAGGCACTTCTGCGTAGCGACTGCTAAGGCATCAATTCCAAGATCGCGAACATTGGTATCTATCGCTCCAATCGATTGAGCCGCGTCAACTAGCGTTAAAGCACCTACCTGTTTCGCAGCCAGGGCCAGGCTCTTTACATCGGTGATAAAACCAGGAGCAAAGGAAATACTGGGCATCGTGACAACCCGTGTACGCTCATCGAGCGCGTTACCCATCGCTGCGACGGGCATTCGACCCTCATCAGCAGGAATTGTCCTGACCTCGATTCCCTTTGATCGGGCAAGATTGAACCAGAGATAGATGTTGTTGGGATGCTCAAGCTCTGGACAGACCAAGACATTATCTCCAGCCTCCCAAGGCAGGCTCGCGGCGAAAAGATTGAGGCCCTCCGAAACGTTCTTAGTGATCGCTATCTCGTTCACACTCGAGTTGATGAGGCCTGCAAATGCGTGACGGGCTCGCTCAACTTCGGCACGCAATTCGTCCTTATCGCCTCCATAGTGCATGCGTGTGTGGATATGCCGATCAACTGCTGCAGACACAGGCTCGGACATGAGACCGCGAGCCGACACATCAAGATAGACCTGTCCGCTTGCTCCGGGGAAAAGGCCCCTGACCTGAGAGTTCATGTTCGACCAGCCTCCGATTCTGCCACGATTGAGGTTCCGATCATGTCACCCATGATGTTCACGGTTGTATTACCCATGTCGACTAGCCGATAAATCCCACCAACAATCGCAGCAACCTCGATTGGAAGATTGAAGGCTTGCACATAAATCAAAGCGATCACAAAGCCACCCCCTGGGATTCCTCCTGAGCCTTCTGAAAGCAGCAGTCCAACTAACAGAACCGTCAAAAAGGCAGCTGGAGCAAATTCCACACCAGCAGCCTGAGCCGTAAATAGCAGCACAGCCCCAAGCATAACCGACGTGCCGTCTTTGTTGAGTTGGGCGCCGAGCGGGAGAGTAAAAGAGTACACAGCACGAGGCAAAGAGATTTTCTCAGCGACTTCGAGTCCAACTGAAAGCGAGGCTAAACTCGATGTCGTCGCTGCTGTTGTTGCCCACAACGGACCCGTGTCCCGCAGAAAACGGCTAGGGCTCCGAGTAGTAAAGAATCGCAGGAGCATCATATACCCGAGGAAGACCACGAATTGAGCCGTCCAAACCCCCAGTAGAAATCTGGTCATGGGACCGATGAGCTGGGTACCGTAGCGTCCGACAGTTACGGCCATGAGCGCCCCGATGCCCACAGGAGCAATCAGCAAAATCAAGTCAACAAGCTTCCGAAAGAGCCTAGCGAGGTCTTGGTACGCTTTGGCCAGGCGCTGTCCTGCGGTACCACCGATAAGGATTGTGGCAACCCCTAGTAGAACTGAAATCACTACCAATTGAACGACATTCCCCTCCGCAAATGCTTGGAATACGTTTGTCGGCACCATCCCTAAGAGCACCTCCGCAACCGAGGGAACAGTTCCTACAGGTCCCTCAACCTGCTCCGACAATTGCATGCCCACACCTGGGCGGAGGATGGCCATCGCACCGATCCCCAAGGAGATCGCGACAAGGTCAGTGATCACGTAGTAGCTCATGATCTTTCCCGCGAGGCGGCCAAACATACGCACATCAGAGAGTGCAGTCAGACCAGCAAGTAGGTTAAAGAAAACAAGCGGTACCGCAGCAAGTACAAGCATCCGAATGAACAAGTCACCGATGGGCTGAATAACCTCGACCTGCTCACCGAGAAAAACCCCCAGGGCCGACCCAGCACCCATACCGATTAGGATTTGGGTGCCAAGACCTATCCCGCGACCATGCTTATTCGGAACCGGAGGCAACTCCGGGTCGTTGCTCACCTCACCCTTAAGGTTCACCGCGTATGGGGAGACTCGAGGAGGGCGAGTACACGCTCAAGCATTTGGGAGTAATACGTCTGCACGTTTACACTTGTAAGCGGAATCCACTCGTCTACGGCTGCCGGATTACCTTCAGCAATTTCCCCATTCGGCCGAATTGTGTGTCCGATATTCCACATGAACGCGACCACCGGTTGATCGGTACCAGGAAAACTCAGAACCTCTTCCCATTCCCAAGTGTTCGAATGGCCCCCAGGAGGCATCCCGACCACCGGCCCCAAGCCGTTGTCTACAATGATTGACACGAACTGATCAAGGTGAGAACCACCACTCGGCCCAGAAATGATACCTATGGGACCACGAAAGTGCTTTGCAGCCGGCTCAAGTATCCCGTCAGACTCCTTTGGCGCATGGGCTAGCTTGAACGGCACGTTTGAGCTGTACGGCTCCCCTCGGCTAAGCGCGCTAAGAACGTCGTTCTCCAGCCATGACATCAACCAATTTCCATCATCAATTGTCTCGGATACCCCGCCATCATTGATGTTGCGGGCCGCGAAATCGAGTCGCTTGTCCTCGATAAAAGGTTCGGTCACATCACTGATCTTCAGGTTTCCGAACGTCGTCTTGAAAGGAAGCGGCTGAAGCCTTTGCATCGCATAAGCTCCGAGAGATCCACCTCGGCTACGTGTGACATCCATAACCAATGCGTGATCCAACAATCCCCTAGATTCAGCGAATGCGACTAAAGCATCGACGTCAGGGACCATCGTTTCGCGAAATCCCCTCCATACGAGAACGACAAAGCGGCGACCATCTTCCGGGACAAGCAAATCGTACGTAGGAGTGCCCAATTCGAGCACTAAACCCGGATAGTTTGGATCTCCGGAGCCAGTCCATGAGAGATCACTCGGATCTGTGAAAGGCAACGAGTATGTGGACTCTGTGCCAGAAGAGGACCGAGTAACCAAAGTCAGTTCCTCAGCTCGTAAATAGCCTGGGAAGGCCGCTGTCGATAATGCCATCGCTTCTGCAAGCTTCCAGCGCAAAGCAATCGAAGTGGAATACCTCATGAATGCTGTGGCAGAGTCATGCCACGCATCGACCGACATCCCGTTTACGGTCATGATTTGGTCTCCGATCGCAGGCAATTCCGGCCAGCGTGGATCAATAGCTCGATCTCCAACGAAATAACCAGCATCCTCATCTGAATAGTCCGGAAAAATCCTTACTGGTGCCTGCGCAGGTTCCTTCGATTCTCCATCTAAGACGTCTAGTCCAGCGCTATCCGGAAGCTCAAGACCTCCAGCTACAAGGTAGAGATCTAAATGACGGTCTCGGCGTGCATGACTGAGTCGAGCAAGTGCGTAATACAACTCTTGCTCAGTATTTGCGGAGACCACTACATCGTGTAACCGCTCCATTTCCTGAATGGGATCGAAGCCCAGGCGCTCATTCTTGACTGGTGAGAACGCTCCTCGCCGCTCGGTGCGCGTGATAATAGTGTCAAAGAGTTCCGCCCGTAGCTCTGGAGTACCGGCCTTGGGAAAGGCGGCTTCAGAGCACCCCATAAGGGCTAGCGGGAGACCGAACAAACTGAACCCAATTAACCTTTGTAGCTTATTCATCTGCGTAAGTTGCCCTAGGCCTAGCACTCGGCAAGGGTGGGCGGGAGTGCACCTTGGATAAACAGCACAAACCTGCGGATGAGATAAAGCATCCTTCTTCACCTGCACCTAGGCTCATCTGCGGGCAAGGTCTGGCCACGGACCTTGTGCTAACCCAATGTGTACCTGGAAAATCAAGACAAAACATTGGAGATTGGGCTATGATTAAGCACGCGACCTTCACTACTGCATTCCTGCTGATCTCTGTAGCAGCATGCGCGGAAGCGGAGGCGGGAGCCCTGGCTGAAAGTACTGTCCTGGAAGCCCCTGTAAGTGCAGCACAGAGTATGCCCAATGTTCTGGTCTATAAGACACCATCCTGTGGCTGCTGCAATGGCTGGATTGAACATCTGCGAGCAGCCGGCTTCACTGTTGAAGATAGGAATCTCCGAGATTTGATGTCTATCAAGCAAGATGCGGGTGTGCCCGTCGGGCTATCCTCATGCCACACAGCGCTGGTCGGAGGCTACGTGGTAGAGGGGCATGTCCCAGTGGAGCAAATCAAGCGAATGCTAGCCGAACAACCGGATATCTCAGGAATCGCCGTCCCTGGAATGCCCATTGGATCTCCTGGAATGGAAGGACCTAACGCGAAACCGTACCAAGTCATTTCATTCGATGATTCAGGCAACGAGAGAGTATACGCGGACATCAACCCCAGGTAGATCCCACCAGCTCAGGGTCGGGCTATTGGGACACCACCGTATTTCGATCAGACTGGACCCAGGGGGTCGGATGATTTCAGCATCAAAGCACCACACCGAATGACTTCACCGATTCAAGTCGAAACGGATATCCGTAAGGCAGGGACAATTCCGTCTCGCGTGTATTACGATCCTGAACTCTACAACCTTGCACGTGAACGCATTTTTGAGCGCAGTTGGCAGTTAGTTGGAGACACCGCTCGACTTAGAGCTCCAGGCCATGTCGTCCCATTCACGCTACTGGAAGGATGTGTTGATGAGGCACTTGTCCTTACCAGGAGCAATGATGGCATCGCTTATTGCCTAAGCAACGTCTGCACCCATCGGGGTACGATTGTCGTTGAGGGCGAAGGTCATCTTCAGACGCTCCGTTGTCGGTATCATGGTCGCCGCTTTGATCTCGATGGGTGTTTCAAGTTCATGCCTGAGTTCGATGAGGCCGAGGACTTCCCTTCGGATTCAGACAATCTTCCAAGCTTACCCCTCCACGAATGGGGGCCATTCTTCTTTTCATCGCTGGATCCCATGTGCGATTTTAGGGAGTGGATCCGGCCGGTAGTTGAGCGAATGGATTGGCTTCAGCCTGAAAAATTCCAAGCATATCCGGATCTGTCACAAGACTACCTGATACAAGCCAATTGGGCGCTTTACTGTGACAACTACCTCGAAGGGTTTCACGTCCCTTATGTGCATGGTGGAAGCCTGGGCGATAAACTCGACTACGAGCAATACCACACAGAGACGCATGAATGGGGTAGCGTGCAGATAGGCGTAGCCAGGGATGGAGAACCGGCTTTTGATCTACCAAAAGGCCATCCTGACTACGGCGAACAGGTAGCGGGCTATTACTTCTGGCTTTTTCCAAACCTCATGTTGAACTTCTATCTGTGGGGTATCTCCGTAAATATCGTACAGCCCATCGGACCAACGACGACTCGTATCATTTACCAATCGTATGTCTCCGACGCCAGTAAACTCGGGGAGGGCGCCGGATCGAACCTCTACAGGATTGAAATGGAGGATGAAGAGATCGTGGAATCAGCACAAAAAGGCGTGCGCTCTAGACTTTATGACCGCGGTAGATACAGTCCTAGTCGCGAGAAAGGCCCGCACCATTTCCATAGACTTCTTGCGTCATTCCTCGGATAAGGATCCAGACACAGCATGACCCGGACTTGGTTTTCAATGCTCACGGTCACTGGAATCATGGTGTTGGTGACACTCATCACCCCATGTGGTGTCAACGGCCAGCGGCGCGGGCAAGAGGAAGCTCCTTCCCAGAGGTGGAGCCCAATTTCGATCGGCCTATATGTGGGATACGATAATCAACCGTCGGGTGAGGTCGCAGGAGCACAGATGCGTATCCCGGTGCTCCCAAGTGGTACCGTCGAACTTATCTCGGGTGCCAACATCACATTCCTGAATCAACTCAAGGAGTACCAGTTCAACCTTGAGGCTGTGTATACCACCGGAACAACGACAGGTGGACTCTATGTAGGTGGTGGGCTGGCTTGGAGGAACACGATGTTTGGCTCCGAACTAACTGCTGGGCGCAGGACTGTTCGAGGCTACAGCATAGTTACTGGGCTTAAGACTGGAGGGATCGCTGGTACTCCTTTCAGCCCACAACTCGAGATCCGGTGGACCTTCCTAAAGGAGACAGCGCTCAACCCCAGAGTTATCAGCTTGGGTGTCAATGTCCCGCTATGGTGAACTGGCCCTAGAAGAAGTGACCTGTCAGACAGATAAACCTGGACTTAGGCTCTCTTCAAGATCATGCTCAGTTACGGTCCACTTGCGACTGTGTTCCCTTACGCCACCAGACGCTAGGGCTCACCCGGTTAGAGGGAGTGAAGAAGTCAGCCATCCAGAGTGCAAGTCGACGTAGCGGTGTACCGGCAAGCCACGACCACACCCGCGGCCAGAGACTCCTAAAGTCTCTGTTGTAGGGACACACACGCACACATATCGAACAGTCCGAGTTCTGGTTCGTCCAGAACTTGAAGCATGGCTCCGCATCAACCGTCCACTTTCGAACGCCACGAATATTCGACTTGTTGTAAACGACATCTGAAGGCTGGCCGTCGGGAATTGCGTTGACGGGAGATGCATCAGAACAACGACGGCAGATCTTACAGAATTCCGTGACACCAAAACTCTTCGGATAATCATGGGCAAGTGGCAAATCAGTGAAAATCTTACCAATTCGCACCCGAGGACCAAATTCCTTTGTGATAAGGAGGCCATGCCGACCATATTCGCCAAGCCCCCCCTTGAGTGCGTAGGGAATCGCGAGGGCTGTGTCATTCATCGTGGCGACTGCTCTGTATCCGAGGTTGATCACATACTGAGCTAAACCGAGCAAGACAAGGGTGTCTTGTGAGTAGCCAGTCGCTGTGCCGCTGAGCGCCGAGGGCACCGTCTCGATCAAATCCCTGTCCATTTCCTGAACAATCACGATGACGTTTGGTAGGTCGGTCGGGAGCTCTTGTTCCTTCTCTGTTTCACCCTTTCGGCTGTAGGCGTGAGTGTAGACCCACCGCTCATCATAAGCCGTGATCCCAACGAGATCGGCACCAAACACCTTGGCTACGTGCTTGATCTCACGGCTCATTTCAGTAGGGGATTCAACCTCAACGCACTCTTCCGGGCCTTGCCGGTGGACGGAAAAGGGATCCAGAAAACCCTCTCGACGGTTCTGATCTTCTTTTAGTTCAGCGAAGATATCAGGTAAGTGCCAGGAAGCGTTGCGGAGTGCATAATCACGCTGCCTGAAACCATCTGCGGACTTCCATTCCTTCAGTGGAGTTCGATAAGTCTCGAAGAAGCGATCAGTCTTCTCTGATCTTACTTCCGGGTCCCAAAATGCCCGAGAGTAGATGTCATTCTTCTGACTGAAGCGCTCAAATGAGTTTAGGACTTCGAAACCCGCATCCAAATCCTTCTTGGCAGGATCAAGGTCCTTACTCATCACTTCTCTCCCAAAAGATGATTAACCGATAGGCGAGGGGCCGTCATTCGTGAGATCAACGTAGGATCGATATCTGGTTGGGCAACGCATTGGCTACATCTCTAAGACCGCCAAAGGGACCTAAAGACCCGTTACCACCAGAGCCAGCAGTAGTCGGCTGAAATCTCACTCTAGGTCTGAAGGCATTGTCACCGAACGATCGTGTGTCGTACGAAGCGGCAGCTCGGGTATGCGAATCGCTAGGATTCCACCGAGAGCTGTAATGATGGTAGCTAGCCAATAAATCCGCGTGGTGGCCAGCGCGAATGCAGCCTTAACCGCTTCAGCTACTTCCTCTGCAACGCGCTCTCCTTCTGCCATGGTTGATGCGGCCTCAGCTACTGGCTCGGTGGCCGCTATACTTTGGTACGTTGCCCGTATAAGGTTCGGCAACTCAGCTCCGCCACTCGAAACGAACTCTTCCGCAACGATGCCGCGATCAATCACCTCTATCGGCATATCGATCGAAGAGAAGGCTACCCAAAGTGTGGTGCCAAGCAGGGTGCCCATAAGGGCCGCACCCAGAGTGGCACCAATTTGGCGAAAGAAAAGTGATGCGCTTGTTACCTGGCCGATGAAACGAACATCAGCTGCATTTTGGATTGCGAGGGTAAAGAGCGGCATCGCGGGTCCCACTCCCAGGCCACACATCACCGTAAAAATCGCAACCCGACTATAAGGGACTTCTGGACCCATCGTAGCAAGCAAACTTGTAGCCAAGACAAAAATCAGAGATCCCAGAAGGATTTGAGGTCTATATCCCACACGATTCACGATCTGACCTGCGAGCGTAGCAGAAAAGACTATTCCTAAAGAGAACGGAATCAGGGCGGCTCCTGCTTGTGTTGCAGATACTCCTAAAACATTCACCAGGAATAGGGGCAAGAAGAGTGAGACAGACATTAATGATGCCCCAAAAAAGAAGGTCGACGCATTCGCCCGTCGGAATACGGGGTCGGCAAAAAGTCGCATCTCAAGAATTGGCCCAGGAGCGATACGGGAACGTCGAACAAAAGCCGCGAGCAGCAAGCACCCGGTAATAATCAAACAGATAGTCAGCCAGGACTCCCAGGAACCCAGAGTCGTATTTGTCTCCAGCCCAGGTAACCAGGGATAGCTTCTCTTATCGAGTTGTAGTGCGAGCGTGGCTGGTATCAGCCCGCCCAGTAACAAAGCAGCCCCAATTAAGTCAGGCTTAACCGCACCCTTCGGTGGATCGAGCCTGGGCATGCGACGGATAATGACCCAGAGGACTAGCCCGCCAACGGGTACGTTCACATAGAAGACCCAGCGCCAACCTTCTACTCCTGGAATCAGTCCACCTGCATGGTCGGTCAATAACCCACCGATTAGCGGCCCTAACACCGAAGCCATTCCAAACACCGCCCCTACAAACCCCTGATATTTCCCTCTCTCCGCAGGGGTGAACAAATCAGCTATCACAATAAAAGTCATCGCGAAGAGCCCGCCCCCACCTGCGCCCTGAATGCCCCTGAACAGCACAAGCTGAGACATCCCATCACCAATCACGGGAAGATTCCCAAATTCCCCGGAAAGGCCACAGAGCACCGAACCACCGAGAAAGAGGACGATAGCGCAAAGCGTCACGATCTTCCTGGAGTATGTGTCGGCCAGCTTACCGTATACTAGAGCCAAGGATGTGGAAGCCAGAAGATATGAAGTGGCAACCCATGCATAGCGCTCAACTCCAGCCAAGTCCTCAATCATACTAGGGAGCGCGGTTGCTACGATCGTCTGGTCTAACGCCGCAAGGAAGAGTGCAAGCAGAATTGAAATATAGATAATCATCCGATCTCGTCCTGAGACCGGCGCGCCCGCGGCATTCGTGCTAGATATGGACATAAGAGGCGAAACATAACTATGTATGGCACAGAAGAACCAAGCCCGCTTGTGCTCAGAGTCGTCTACGGTCAGTGTAGAATCGTGTCCTGCCAAACACGATTAACCATGAAGATCGAACCTGGATCTTGAGGGGAGCAGTCCAACACCTCTGGGGACTATGAATCCAGAAGGCCTCCCTCCATCGCCTTGATCGGTCACTAGATAAGGGAACAAGACTGATGATCGCTGAACACAACACGATCCTGTGTGAAACCAATGGAGATAGCCACATTATCGACCTGACCGCTGATGTACAGGCGAGTGTGGCTGAATCTGGGATCAATACTGGGCAGGCTGCACTCTTGGTGCACGGCTCGACCGCGGCACTATCTACGCTCGAATACGAGCCCGGACTAGTCAATCATGACATTCGCACCGCGATGGAGCGCCTCGCACCTCATGACGCTTACTATAAGCATGAAGAGACCTGGCAAGACGACAACGGCCATAGTCACGTGCGTGCCTCTACCGTGGGGCCTTCTCTAGCGCTTCCAATTGTAGACGGATTTATCCCATTGGGAACCTGGCAACAGGTAGTGCTCATCGACTTCGACACGCGTCCCCGTAAGCGTACGGTTCATCTGAGTGTGATAGGAATAGGAAGATCGTGATGCGGGTCCAGATGGGGTCGGAACCGGGGTACGACTCAAGTTGAGGATATGAATTCACCGACGGCTTTCACCCAACGTCGAGGCCGTTCCAAATGCACGGTGTGTCCCGCACCAGGAACGATGCACAACTGAGCTTGTGGGAGCGCAGCAGCCATTTGTTCTCCGATCTCAATAAACTTGGTGTCAAGCTCTCCTGCGATAATAAGCGTCCGATTTTGGATGCTGGGCAGGACATCCCAAAGGGACGACAGCGCTCCTGTCCCCAATCCCCGAAGTACAGAAGCCAATCCAGCTTCAGTATTTCGGAGTCGCTGAGTGTGGCGCTCTGCACGTAGGGCACTAGGGAGCTGAAGTTGACTCTCAAAGAGCGGGAGACTTTCCCATCGTCTAATGAACTCCCTTACACCGTGGGATTCTATCTCACACGCTAACGCTTCATCATGCGCCTGCCGCTCTAACCTCTCGGCTTCCGTAGCAAGACCCGGAGAAGCCGATTCTAGGATTAAACAGCGCACCTTTGTTGGGTAAGCAGCCGCAAATTGGAGAGCAACCCGTCCCCCCATCGAATAACCGATTAAGTCTGTAGGCCAAACTCCAGCCTGCTCAACCCGAGTAAGTGTTGCTTCAAGAGAGAACTGTCTAGGGTCGAGATCAGCGGACTGACTCCCGTGACCTGGAAGATCACATAGGACGGGTGAACAACCTACCGAGGACAGTCCATCTGAGATCAACTGTCCCCATGAATCAGATGACCCTGTGAAGCCGTGAAGTAGAACTGGATGGTGGTGAATCAGCTCAGGCCCTCCCTACTTGCAGAGGCCTCGGTCCAAGAGAAGCTTGCTGGAATGAAGATCTTAGTTGTTGGTTCCTCCGGCATTATCGGCTCGGCCGTAGCGAACGCTCTCTCTGAGCGCGGCCAAGACATCGTTGAGGTGACGCACTCGGGCGAAGGGCTGACCGTAGACTTGTCTGACACGGCTTCGCTCAAAGCATTATACGATAAAGTCGGAGAAGTGGATGCGGTTGTGTGTGCCGCAGGTGTGGCACAGTTCGGCCCTCTGGAAAAGCTTTCTGATGCGGATTTTACCCAGAGCATTGAGAATAAGTTAATGGGCCAGGTGAACCTGGTGCGATACGGGATCGGACGGGTAACTGAGGGAGGCTCATTCACGCTCACAAGCGGTGGATTGTCACAGAATCCCTCTGCGGCAACGACCGCTGTGAGTATGGTTGGTGCCGCAGTCGAAGCCTTTGTAAAGGGAGCTGCGATCGATCTGGAAGGCCGTTACCGGGTTAATGTCGTGAGCCCGGGTTGGGTTGCGGAAAGTCGCATACAGATCGGTCTTGGTCCGATGCCCGGCATCTGGGCCCGGGACTTGGCCGAGTACTACATCGGCCTTGTAGAGGGCCTGCAAACAGGCCAAATCCTTCAAGCGGAAACAGCTAGGCCAGATGGTATTCCCTAGATACGCTGATGGTCTGCTCGCCAATGCTTGATAGCTTGCTTAAGAGTCTTACGGTCAGAAATTCCTCCTGACAGTGCCTTGGACACCAAACCCGGGAGCTCCTCGTCAGGGGCAAAGCGTAGCGCAATCATTTGCACTGTCGTCACTTCAGGAATCCTGTGCTTAAGCTCTTCAGGGAGAAGCTTCTCCATACGCAACCTCTCTTCGAGCCGAATAACTCTATCTTGGACACCTAGGGCAAACCAACGGGCGAAGAAAGCTGCGAGAACAACGCCTACTGAAAAAATAAAGGACACCAGGCCAGCAAAGGAAAACCCGACCACGACTCCATATCCCAAATAGAGAGTAGGGAATAGAAGCATGGGCGTCATCCAATAATGGTAGGCAGGGACCATCTTACCGTGGTTCTCAAAATTCTGGTCTGATTGGCTCATGGATTCCTCTATGATTGGGCAACTAGAAGGTACGTATCGGACCCTGTAAGCGGGGTGACCAACCTAGCGAAGACATGTATGCTGTGCAGCCCAAAACATTTTCGGAGCCTTATGAAGAGCTACCAGTTCCGTGGGTACGGAAAACGTCTTGAAGCCATCGAACATCCCAAGCCTTCGCCGGAAGGCACGGAAATCCTCGTCCGTGTCCTAGCATGTGGAGCATGTCACAGTGACTTGCATCTTTGGGAGGGCGAGTACGACCTCGGGAATGAACGGAAACTAGATGCTAGAAGTGGACGTGACTTACCCTTCACCTTAGGTCACGAGATTTCTGCAGAAGTAGTCGGAGTTGGGCCCGATGCGCAGGATACGCTGATTGGGAAACGGTTTGTGGTATTTCCGTGGATTGGTTGTGGAACCTGCAATATCTGCGATCGTGAAGCTGAACACCTATGCCTTCGGCCTCGTGCTCTCGGGACCTTTGTGGATGGGGGGTATAGCGATCATGTGCTAGTCCCCCACCCGAAATATCTCTTCGATTTTGGTAATCTCAAACCAGAACTCGCCTGCACGTATGCATGCTCAGGCCTCACTGCCTATAGCGCAATCAAGAAAGCCACCGGGCATCATGGATCTCACATCGTCATAATCGGAGCGGGAGGCGTTGGTCTTTCAGCGCTAATGATCGCAAAAGCAATGACGGATTATGAAGTCATCGTAGCAGACATCCGGCAAGAAGCTCGGGACGCTGCAGAACAAGCAGGAGCAAACCACACACTCGACGCAAACGATAAGAATGCTCACAGGCTTATCAAGAAAATCAGTGGTGGAGGAGCTTGTGCAGTTGTTGACTGCGTAGGATCCGAAATATCCGCAAATCTAGGTATGAGAAGTCTCGCAAAGAGTGGCATCCTCATCATTGTGGGTCTCTTCGGTGGAGCCCTCCAAGTATCACTCCCACTCCTGCCACTTAAGGACGTGACGATACGCGGATCTGATTTAGGCAGCCTCAGTGAGATGGATGAGTTGATGGAACTGGCTAGAGCGGGACGTATAGACCCTATCCCGATTGAGACTCGCGCGCTCGACCAGGCACAGCAAACTCTTTACGATCTCGCTGAAGGCAACTTAGTCGGTCGCGTCGTACTGGAACCGTAACCACTTCAGGACCCGATCGATGATTCGAAAACCCGAAACCGTTCTCGGTCTTGTCCTATTCCAGGGGTTCCCTTTATCTGCTCAACCTCTACCCACCGAGAACCTTATTGGAATCTTTATGGTACAAATTACAACCCCTGGAGGATAGAGAAAGTCCCGCGAAAACGAGACATGTTAAGTAGGTATAAGACAAGACAAAACCAATTCCCTAGAGCAAAAATATATCAATCTCCTTGATACCCTAGAGCTATTTTCAGAGATTGGGTTAGAAGTTGAGTGGAGCTGATGTACAAGGTCTTACCTCCTATAGAAGGCAACCTGCAAACAAAATATGACCAAGACGAAGAACGGAGTCTCCGAGGGTAGAACTGGCGTAAGATCTGAGACGGAAACAAATGGGATTCCAGTCGACCCAGATAGTCTGCCAACTATCCCGGCTGCAATGGAATACGACTACACGAACTTCTATTTCGGGGCCGGAACTGATGCGTTCGCTCTGCTAGAACCATTCGATGACTGGTGGGGGCAAGTGCATCCTGCAGGTTACTACCTCTACGAGCTGCCACTCCGCTCAGCCCCATCAACTCGAGTCGACGTTGAGGACACAAAAACAGGCGAGATACGACGGGGACTCGTCAATTTTGCCTCGTACAACTATCTGGGACTCTCATATAGGCCGGAGGTCAAGGAAGCAATCAAGGAAGCTGCTGAAATCTACGGAGGCGGGTCCTCGGGATCACCAATTTTGAGTGGCACGACACACCTGCATGAGCAGTTCTCCGCGGAAGTAGCGGCGTTTAAGGGTAAAGAAGCTGCGCTTATCTTCCCTACGGGCTACAGCGCCAATATCGGGACGATCGCAGGATTGATGCGTTCGGGCGACTTGATCGTAGCCGATCAATACGCCCACGCCAGCATTGTCGACGGCATGATTCTATCGAAAGCCACGTCCCGGTTCTTCAGACACAATCAGGTAGACGACCTCGACCGTAAATTGAAAGGCTTCGACGGAAAGAAGCTGGTCATCGTTGAGGGCGTGTACTCCATGGACGGTGACGTCACAGCGCTGGCTGATATAGTCGAAGTGTGCCGTGCCCGCGGGGCTCGGATCATGATCGACGAAGCACACTCAGCCTTCGTATACGGTGCTACCGGAAAGGGTATAGTCGAAGACGTAGGGTTAGATGATGAGGTGGACATCCACCTCGGCACCTTCTCTAAGAGTCTTGGCGGACAGGGCGGCTACACCGCGGGCTCTCTCAAACTCATTAACTATCTCCGCGGTTTCTCGCGATCACGTTTCTTCTCTTGCGCTCTCTCCCCAGTCGTGGTGGCTGGACTAAGAAAGGCTCTAGAAATCGCGAGCAACGAACCAGAACTCCGAACGAAACTCTGGGAAAACGTTGCTCATATGCAGAAATTGCTGGGTGATGCCGAAGTCCCAATCGGTGACTCCACCTCACAGGTAATTCCCATTATGGTCCGCGACGATGCGCGCGTACTGGCAATGGGCGAGGAGCTATTCCGGGAGGGAGTGTACATCAACCCGGTCATCTATCCCGCAGTCGGCAAGCATAAATCACGGTTCCGAATGTCGATCTCAGCAGCACACACGCCGGAGGAACTTGAAGAGGGCGCAGCCGTGATCGTGCGCGTCTTGCAGAGGTTCGGCATATGTCCTTAGGGAGCTATCACTTCCATACAGGGGTCAGCGCCTTCTTTGAGATGGAGACAGCAGACGCCCGCGCACTCTTGCCCCAACATCTTGAGCCTATCGAGGTGCGCCATCAACGGAGTGTGCTTTCTGTCACAGCCTTCCTCTTCGATGATAGTGTCGTGGGCCCTTACACTGAGATCATGTTCTCGGTAATCGTTCCACCGACTGTGGCTCAATTGGGTCCGCACGCAAAGGCAGGGTTCTTCCCCTTCCTTGCTGCCACAAGTTCAGAGGAGGCCCGACGCATCAAGTCTGAGCGCTTTCATTTCCCCTATCATGAAGAAGACATCAAGGCGCAGTTCATCGAGAGAGAAGGCCGCATGCGTGTGCGGGTCTTCGGAGGAGAAGGTCCAGTTGTTGACATGAGTGTAACCCGAGGCACTTGGGAAACCACCACGCTTTTACTTCAGGGTTACATGATGAACGGATCCGAGCGTCTTCGAACAACACTTCAAATCAGCAGTGAATATACGGTTCATGAAAATGAACAGGGTGAGATGACGCTCTTTCCGCACGCCATGATCGCCAAGCACTTTCCGGGCGAAGTCTCTGCTTATCCGTTCCGCGAAACTTGGCTCAAGAATGGAACTGAAATCTTCCATAAACTGGAAGTCTTTTAGTTAAAACTCCGCGGTCAGGATCAGACTAAGGCAAGGAAGTCATATGGTGCGACCAGATAGAATTCTATTGGGCTTCATTCTGCTCCTCGCCTGTTCAGGACCCGGGTTAGTCGCACAGGAAGACGAGCGATTAGTCGGCAGTTGGCGTGGAGAACTTGAGGTCGGAGGTGGAGTTACCCTGACCCTTGTTTTCAATATCACCCAAGACGACGCCGGCGCACTTGCCGGTACAATGGACAGCCCCGACCAGGGTGCAGTTGGTATCCCGCTGACCAGTGTCTCCACCGAAAGGGATAGCGTGACCTTCAGTATCCAAGCCATCCAAGGGACCTATACAGGCAGCCTCTCAGAAGAGGGAGACCAGATTTCTGGGACTTGGAATCAAGGTCCAGCCTCACTACCGCTCTCACTCGTAAAGGGTGAGACCCTCCCACCACCAGAGCGGCCACAAGAGCCCAAACCTCCTTATCCTTACAGCTCCGAGGAAGTGACGTTCAGGAATACTGACGCAGGAATCGATTTAGCTGGAACCCTTACTATTCCAGATGGTCTTGGGCCATTTCCTGGGGTTGTGCTGGTCAGCGGATCAGGACCCCAAGACCGCGATGAATCCCTGATGGGGCACAAACCGTTCTGGGTTCTCGCGGACCACTTGAGCCGCGAAGGAATCGCGGTTCTCCGCTTCGATGACCGCGGGGTGGGCTCCTCCGGTGGGGAGTTCGGGACCGCCACATCAGAGGACTTCACCACGGATGCTCTAGCGGGAGTCGAATACCTTGAGGGCCGGGACCGTATCGCGACAAATCGAGTGGGTATCGTCGGTCACTCAGAGGGCGGCCTCATAGCACCGCTCGCCGCAAGTCGGTCCGAAAGAATCGCTTACATAGTCATGTTGGCCGGACCTGGCATACCAGGTATCGATATCCTTGTTGCTCAAGGACAACTCATTAACCGAGCTAATGGCGCGCCTGAAGTAGTCATAGAAATGAATGTTCGTATTCAGCGCTCTCTAGGAGACATCGCGAAAGAAGAACCTGACCCAGAAAAAGCTGGCCCACTAATGCGCTCAGCAATGCGCGAAGAGATAGCGCTCCTGCCACCAGCTATTATGGAAGCAATTCCAGAGTCCCAGATTGGTGATGCGGCAATTAACACAACGGTTAATCAGTTCAACTCTCCGTGGTTCCGGTTCTTTTTACACTATGATCCACGACCCGTCCTCGAACAGGTTTCTGTTCCCGTGCTCGCGATCTTCGGTGAGAAGGACCTTCAAGTACCTCCCGAACTGAATGTCTCGGAAATCGAAGCAGCCTTCGAGCGTGGGAATAACGAAGCTGTGACAGTTCGAGTTCTACCAGGTCTGAACCACCTATTTCAGAAAGCTGAATCAGGTGCCCCGTCTGAGTATCAGCAGATCGAGGAAACCTTTAATCAGAGCGCCTTAGAACTCGTTAGCTCGTGGATCCTCAAACAGTTCGCAAGTCCGAAGCTAGACACACTGAGTTAGCCTCCTAACAGACCGGTCAGTTATCTGACTTTCTGCTAAACCGGTTTCCAAATCTCTAGCTCACCCCCTCTGTCACCATTAGCGTAACTGATGCCCGCACGCCCACAGGATTTGATCTTTACGCTCTACGGTGAATACCTGCTGCACCGGAAGGAACCGATATGGGTCGGGAGCCTTATCGCACTCCTGCAACCTTTCGGCCTCTCGGAAGGAGCCGTGCGTACTGTTCTTTCTCGGATGGCTCGAAAAGGGTGGCTCGAGTCCCACCGCACAGGGAAGCATTCCTTTTACGATCTCGCCCCAAAGGGTCGGCAACTTCTGGAGGATGGCGAGGATCGCATCTTCCATCCCTCATGGGACAATCCGTGGGATGGCTCCTGGTTCCTGATCGCCTATTCGATTCCGGAGGACGTTCGCCACTTACGAGACCGGCTCCGGGATCGTCTTGCGTGGCTTGGCTTTGGTTCGCTGGGAAACGGGCTGTGGATCTCGCCTCACGATGTAGAAGAACAGGTCCAAAGGGTTGCGAAACAACTGAAGATTGAGCGCCATCTCGAGTGCTTTCAAGCTCGCCGTGTTAACAAGCAAGATGCCCAGGAACTCGTAGCAAAGTGTTGGGATCTTGCAACGGTAAATCAGCAATACTTAGCCTTTTCCGGTCGCTGGCAATCGGAACTGGAGAGGTGCAGCGCCGGTGTCCCGACAGGTGATGTGACACACGAGGAATGCTTCGCGGTACGCTTTGACCTCATTCATGAGTATCGGGCATTCCCGCTTATAGACCCTTATTTGCCTCGATCTCTCTTACCTGAAAAATGGAATGGAGAGGATGCGACTGAGTTATTCCATATGTTACACGAAATCCTCAAAGGGCCCGCCGATTCTTATGTTGACCAGATCTTGAATACGGAACGATCATGACCCTGACTGGACATACCTCTTTGAAGGCAACGACCTCAGTACTCATCCTGTGTATGGCTTGTTCAGCACCCGATACTGGGCGAAAAGACCGTGCCGCAGAGGGATACCTGAAGATCATAGCAGCTGAAATCAATCGACCAACTAATGGGCCTGACCTCGAGTTCTTAATAAAGGCCACCAGCTACAGAGATGTGTTTCTGCGACGATCAGCTGTACGGGCCCTGGGGCGCCTGGAAAACCCGGCACTAATCAATGACCTCGCGCATCATCTAGAGGACTCGCAAGCCGCCGTCCGGGTGGAAGCCGTAAATGCTCTAGCACAAGCCGTACACCGTAGTGACGGAGCACCAGTCCTGGAAATATTCTTGGCCAGGATAGGATCAGAACATGACGAGAGAGTTTTGGGTGCGTTCGCTCGCGCGCTGGGCCGGCTACGCCTGGGTGATGAAGATCAAGGCTCGGCCCTGGAACTATTGCTTAGTCTTGGCAATCTCGATCCCGTGCAAATTCCACCAAAGCTAGCTGAAGGGCTAGCTCTTGGACTTGAAGCATTAGCGAGAAGATCTGGAGGCG
>Ga0310121_10002293_pt1 | contig 18366 bp, 14 predicted proteins | sample CB27_Tmax_986_MG_FD_203504 | JGI IMG/M metagenome (GOLD analysis project Ga0310121, IMG submission 203504) | Marine microbial communities from Western Arctic Ocean, Canada - CB27_Tmax_986 | ecosystem: Environmental > Aquatic > Marine > Oceanic | place: Canada: Western Arctic Ocean | collected...
TTGAATCAGCCTAGAATAGTCGGATCGAAAAATCGAAAATTACCCAGTCTCGATCAGCGGAATGTGGGCTCAACCCCCCACGTATTTACCGCCTCACAGAGATCACACCCAAGCAGAACGTCCTCTGGAAAGTCCCGATTCATGGAAAAGGCTGGTCGTCGCCGGTGGTCTGGGGCGAACAGATCTGGCTGACCACGGCGACTGACGAGGGCACCGAATTGTATGCCCTTTGCGTGAACCTCGCGAGCGGGAAGATCGAGCATGATCTTCTCGTCTTTGAAGTTCGCGATCCCGAATTCTGCCACCCATCCAACAGCTACGCGTCGTGCACTCCGTTTGTCGAAGCGGGAAGAGTTTACGTTCATTTCGGCACCTACGGTACTGCCTGCCTCGACACGCAATCGGGCGAAACGTTGTGGGAGCGACGAGACCTGCACTGCGATCATTTCCAAGGTCCGGCCGCTTCACCCATTGTTCACGGCAACGTTCTCTTCCTAAGCTTTGACGGCGTGGACGTGCAATTTGTGGTGGCGCTCGATAAGCGTACAGGTAAAACTATCTGGCGGCGCGACCGTAACATTGATTTCGGAACCGAGGCCGAAGACTATAAGAAGGCTTACAGTACGCCGACCGTGATTCGGGTGGGCGATCAATGGCAACTGATTAGTCCCGCGGCGATGGAGGCGATTGCCTACGATCCTCAAACGGGGAACGAATTGTGGCGCGTCCGCCATGGCGGGATGAATGCGGCGGCCCGACCGCTTTTCGAAGGCGGGCTCGTCTACCTAAGTGCTGGCAAAGGGCCAACCCATCTGATTGCTGTCCGGCCGCAGGGGACCGGCGACATTACGGCTTCGGCGATCGAGTGGGGAATGGGCAAGAGCGCCCCATACCGATCGTCGCAACTGATTGTTGAGGGTCGTCTTATGATCAGTGACGCGGGTGTCGCTTCGTGCCTGGACGCTACCAGCGGCGAATCGATTTGGACCAAGCGTGTTGGCGGAGCGCATTGGGCGTCGCCCGTTTACGCGGATGGCCTCATTTATCTGTCGAGCAAGGCAGGAATGGTTACGGTGATTGAGGCTGGCCCCAAGTTCGTGCTTCGCACCAAGAATGAATTTCCCAGTGGCTTCAATGCTTCGCCAGCAATCGCCGGCGATTCGCTCATTCTGCGCTCGTTCACCGATCTCTACCGGGTCGCAGCAGAGTAGCTGTCCCGTGCGACCGGCTCAATCGTGATCGTGATGGTGATGGTGGTGTTGGAGGTGGTCGGGGAGTTGGTAACCGCCCGCTTCGCCCAATAGCGATACCGATACTCGGGCCGCTTGTGAAGCTTCAGCAGCTCGTCAATGGAGGCGCCCGCGATACGCGGCGCCTGCTGCAGCGGTTTGTCTTTGGCGGTGATCCGCCAGATGCGCCCTGAGTGCCGATCGCGACGCTGATCGCGGAGCGAATACTGTGCGTGGCCTTTGATCGGATTGTACCAGTCGCAGATGTACATCGCCCCGCGCGGACCGTAGCGAAGATCGACAGGAATAAAGCTCAGATTCGATGAAAAGATCAAATCGCCAACGTATTGTTCGTCGTAGCCATACTCCGACTCGATCCAGCGGTGGATCTCGATGCGATTGGTCGGTTTGTAGCGCGCCTTGATGAAGCTGCCGCGGAGTTCGTCGGGGAAGGTATCGAAGTCGACAAATTCCTGGCCACAGGTTCCCGAATAGGCCTGCAACCCGGCCGGACGAGGGTGTTGCTGGGGATAGGGCGGGTCGAGTGCATGAAATGCCGCAGCGAAGATCGGATGGCTGGCCTGATGCTGCCCCCAATCGTCGAAGGTGACTCCCCAGGGATTGGTGCTAGGGTAAGTGCCGAAACTCTGCAGGTGACGCGACTGCGGCCGATAGCGGAACCAACCGCTATACTCAAACGACAGTGGAATGTGTAGGTCGTCGGCAAAGACGCTCGATTTGTCCGCCTTGCCGTCTCCGTCGGTGTCTTCCAGGATCACCAGCTTGTCATTCGGCTCGTTGCCTGGATAGACGTGTGGATAGGTCGTCGAGCAACTGACCCAAAGCCGTCCCAGCGCGTCCCAGCGCATCTGGATTGCGGCGGCCATGTTGGGAAATTCCTCTTCACTGGCGAATAGGTTGACTTCGAAGCGCGGATCAATAGTGAACGACTTCAGACCTTGTTGGCCAGCGAACGATTCATTGAAGCCAAAAACAACCAGCACGACGTCGGCTTGTTCGTGCGTCAGATGTTGATCCCAATCGGCAAAGTTTTCGGGACGCGGCTGCAAGTCGGGTGTATCGCCCGACCAGGCTAGATTGCGGACCACCAGCTCATGTTCTGGATAGTGCCCGTGCAAACACGCTTCCAGGTGGCCGAAGTACCGGAGCCGGTCGAGAAGGTTGTTGCCAACCAGGCTGATTATTGAAAAAGAAATGATTGCGGATAGAACGGGGACGGATCGGCATTTGTGCGTACCACACTTCTGACTTGTCAACAGTTGTCAGCACTTGCAGCTCGGTTACTCTGCCCGTCCAGAATCGTCTTGTCCAGAATCGTCCTGGTCAAGACTTAGCGCGGCGTCTAAGCCCTGAACAAGGTTTCTCATCGCTTTTTCGACCGCATGGAGCGACAGGTAGGTGGGGGCAAAACAGCTCTCCATGGGGCGACGCTCGCTGCCTGTTACTTTCTCCTTACTTTGTCGAAATTCTTGTTCTCGCTTTTGAACCAACGCGCGGGCACTGTTTACCGCCGCGCTGACTTGGCTCTTAATGATTTCCGCCTGCTGGCGGGCCTTGACTTTATCGCCTTTCCGAAATGAACCACGATCAGCATCAGTGATCGTTTTTGAATCAACGTTGAAACCGACTCTGACGTTATGCAGGTCGCTGAAGACTTGTAGCTTCTGCTTTGCACGGCCAATATCGCTGACCAGCATCTGAAAAGAGGCTCTGGTTACCACCGCATCTTCAGGTCCCGGCGACGGTTGATCCGTTGGATCACCGTAAGGCTCTGCTCGGCCCTCCTCTGCGACACTCGGTTGCTCCTGCTTTGACACCAAGAGGTGAGTTTTTCCTTTGGCGCCAGTGGTCATAAAATAGGCGACCGGCACGACATCCTTGTACCGATCGCCGCTTTGCGGCTTCTCGAGTTGTACGGCCCCTTTTTCTACAGACGTAATACGTACGAGATTGCCTCGGGTACCGCCATGGAGGTGAAATAAAGCTCTCGGTCGAAGAATCGCCTCGTCATCGACCTCTTTTAGACAGAAAAATCGTGCTAACTTGTGCCGCGCTTCGTCAGCGTCCTTCGCTTTCTTAAAGGCCTTGATTGCGTCCGCGGGAACGGTGCAATCCTCCTGCATTGGTTCCGCTGGTATTGTTTCAGCTGGCACTGTTGCAATTGACATTGAACCGACTGGCATTGGATCGCCTTGTATTGGATCCGTAGCCGCCTGATCTTCGGCAACGACATCGACTTCAGCAGGGCTAGCGGCAGGCGTATTTGACGTCGACGGAAGTTTTTTCAGGACCCATTCAAAAGCGCCGACGATTTTTCGCGCTTTTTCGACCTGTTGTTCCGCCTTCAGTATTGTCCGCGCTACGAGTTCCCGCGTGGCGACTCGCTTGTAGGACTTTCCTTGATCGGCAGCACTCTTGGCGATGATACGCTCGGCGCGCTGTTCCGGAGTATCGTTGGCCGTCTCCTGAAGCGAGCCGCCAACTCGACCAAAGACCAGTTGAATACGCTCCCTGCACTCCCTGTAGTCGCCACTTCGAAAATCTTCCAGAGCGGTCCAGACTTCCGCCTGTGCTTGGCGGTCCCCCTTAGTCAGATCGTAGAGTCCTGCTAAATCTTGCTCGGTCAGGTTGGACGATGTCCGTGTCGCCTCAATCTGCGATTTGTTACTGCCAGGCCCAGACATTCCAGTTTACCTTTCTGCCATCTCGACCTCACTATCATGGCAGTTCACCCACCCTTTTTCAACATGGGCCCTTTTTTAATGTGGGCAGCGAGTCAAGTTGAAACTTTTGGCCGAGGCGGCCGATAACAGCCCCGATCGTCGGGCAGCCGTCGACATCGACCGGCAGTGAGTCTAGTGGCCAGTTTGTCGTTTCCTCGATATAGCGCCAAGTCGGTCTGCCCTGTTTTTTGCCCTTGGAAGCTTCACGGTCGACAGTTAAGCCATACCAGATTGGCAATGTCGCACTGCAACTCGATATTCCTATTGACGGCGGGCGCGACCAATGGACCTGTGCCACCGCCGTAACTCGCTTCACCCCGCAATAAAACAATTACGCCGAGGCTCATTAACCGCGCCGCGGTCAATAAAGCTGCGTCATCCCTCGCTCTCGAACTGGTGGCAGCGACCAGCGTCGACGTTAGTCTCTGCCGCCTGAACCGACCCCATGGTACACTTCTGATGAGCAATCATTTCGCTTTCGTCTTGGAGCATAACGATTTTACATGGAGTTGTTTGATGGTAAAACGCTGCGCGCTTAGCGTCATGTGTCTGTTCTTGACGACCGCCGCGCGGAGTGCCTCGGCCGTTGGTCCGGCGGTAGAAGTGTCGAACGTTCGCCGCGTATTCCACAATGGCGAACACAACGCGTTCACAGATCTCGTTCGGTTTAAGGATAAATTCTATCTCACGTTTCGCCGTTGCCCCGACGGACATCCGGTGCACCCGACCGCGTCGGTGATCGTCTTAGTCAGTGACGACGCCGCAGAGTGGCAGCAGGTGCATCGATTTCGCGTCAAGCATCGCGACACGCGCGATCCTCACTTCTTGATATTTCAGCACAAGCTTTTTGTGCTGACAGGAACCTGGTATAGCGGAGAGACCTCGATCCCACGTGAAGCGTACGATCTGAACAAACATTTGGGCTTTGCCGCCTGGTCGGAAGATGGCGTGAAATGGCACAGCCCCGTCATGCTCGAGGGCACCTTTGGTCACTACATTTGGCGCGCCGCAACTTTTGGCGAACAGGCCTATCTCTGCGGTCGCCGCAAGGCGGGATTCGACGCGCTGCCGCGCGGCGAAGGGCGACAAGTGGAATCGTTGCTGCTGGAGAGTGACGACGGACTGATCTGGCGAAAGAGAGCGGTGTTTCAAGAGTTAGAGGGGGATGAAACTGCCTTCCTGTTTGAACCAAGCGGAGCAATCGTCGGCGTCGGTCGTCGCGGTAGCCAAACGGCACAGCTGTTACGCTCGAAACCACCTTATACGAATTGGGAGCGAAAGGATTTGGAACGATACGTTGGTGGCCCCTTGATTGCGCGCTGGGGTGAACGCCTCGTTGTCGGCGGTCGCAAGTCGACCGGAGGTCGAGGCGCCAAGACCGCCCTCTACTGGTTGATCAATGACGAGCTGCACGAATTCGCAGAACTCCCCAGCGGGGGCGATAACTCGTATCCAGGAATTATTGCCTTGAGCGGTACCAAGGCGCTGGTTTCATGGTACTCCTCCCATGGCAAAAACATTCAAGGCGATCCCATCACAGCAATCTACCTAGCCGACCTGCATTTAAAGGGCATTTAAAAGGGGCCGGTACCATTTCGGTAGATCAGGCAATTCACCTGTAGTGGGTCCGAACATCATGGGAGTGTCATCGCAGGCAGCTACGCCAGAATTTGATCGGTAGCGGTCATTTCACGGTCGTCGGGCCCCAGCCTCTGCTGCACGCCCATCGCACCGAGCATCGTGTTGTAGACATCGATGCCCTCATGACCGACGTCCATGATCTGGCCGGTTTTGAAGCGACCGTTTGCTCCCGTGATGGCGTGGAAGACGCCGCTTAACTCTCGCTTCGAGTCGTTATGACGGCCGTCGCCCGATTCGGTCGAGACTGTCAGCATCGAGTTCTCCAGCACCGTGCGACCGTTCGGTTCTGGTAAGGCATCGAGCTTCTGCAAAAAGTAAGCTACCTCGCGCATCTTCATGTGTGCGTGAGCCCGCAATTGCGCGTTCTCCTTATCGGGATCGAATTTGTGCCACCATTCGTGGCTACAGCCAGCGTCGCCCGATGCGTTGAGATCCTTGGCGTCGTCGAAAGAATAGATGCTGCGGCCGTCGTACTTGTAGTCGCCTTGGATTCGGAGTCGTTCACCTGCCGCGAGGAACGTGATCGAACCGAAACGGACGCGATCGAGCTCAATCGCCAACGCGTAAAGGTCGGCCATCAATCGCCATTCGGAAACGAGATCGTCCAACGGCATATCGATGCCTTGTCCGCCAGGGTCGGCTGCCCCGCCATGCTTCAGTTGTGATCTCCTCGGGGGGGTTGAGGTCTCGGGGCGCGCCGAGGTCTCCAGTGGTGCCAAGTCAGCGAAACCTTGCTTGGGACTATCGGGTAACGTATAGGCCCGCTGTTCGAATTCGCGAATACGCTCGAGGTGATCGGTCACGCGGGCCCTCGATGCGGCACCAAGTGGCGAGTTCGCCCCCGTAAAATAGCGATACTCGCTGACGACCGAATCGAGCACACTTCTTTTGAGACGTAGCTGCCGTGGGTCTTTCACGTCGCCCCGTGCGATCGCACCAAAGACGCGATCAAACACGTCGCGAGGTCGTTCCTGCATGGCGGCGGCAACGGTTCCGTTCGCGTTGTAGCTGTGAACAAATCGACCAACGCGACTCCGTCGAAAGAACGTGCCGGCGACGAGTGTCGGTACCATACTGGCAGGCAAACCGTTGGGATGATATGCCTGGCGGACGACTTGGTCGATCGAGGGACCGCCCGATTTCGCTTCACCGCTGGGCGCCTCCGCCGTGAACGCGGCGGTGGCGCCATCAAAATGTGCGTTGATGCCGTTGGCATCGGCTCGAATCTGGTCGACGTTTCGCATCACCAGCAGTTTATCGCCGAGAGGCCTGAGCGGCTCCAGGACTCCGTCGAAGCCTTCGGTCTGGAGCGGCGCCGGGATGCCGAGCCCGAAGAACACGTTGAAGGCACGCACAGGAACTTCCGCTCCTGCTTTGGCAGCCGCTGCGCTGCTGAGCATCATTTCCTCTAGCAGGGGCAGACCGATCGCCACTCCGCCGAGACCTTTGAGCACCGTACGTCGATTGAGATCGCGATAGTTCATATTGTTGAACTCACTACTTATCAAGGTCAGTCTGCATCATTGTAACCAATTCGCTGCTGACAATCTCTACCATGGTTGCCTGGTAGGTTCCGCCGCTTTTCTGTGCTTCTTGGTCGATCGCCTGCACCGCACCTGCATCCGCCCCCGTCAATGGACGCCCCAGAGCGAACTGCGTCAGTTTCCACGTGATCGATTCCTTGACTCGCTGGCTGGCAGCCATCAAATCCATCAGTTCGCCAGCAGAGCTGTAACTGACCTTTTCTGTCGCACCTGGAAACACGATTTGCCCATCGTCGCGCAACGCGTTGCCATGTTCATCGACCTCATGAAAGCCACCCAAACCATCGAATTTTTCCAGACCAAATGCGAGCGGCTCGAACCGACTGTGGCAACCGCCACAAGTCGTGTTTGCGATTCGGTCTTCGGAAATCGCTCGTTGCGACTGACCCGGCTTCGTCGGCACAGGCGTCGTATCGACACAGGGGGGAGGATCCTTGACCACGCCACGCAACAACTCGTGCATGATCATCAACCCCCGCGTCACCATCGATGCTTCGTCGCCGCCGACCGTCAACAGACTCCCCTGCGTCAGCACGCCTCCTCGGGCCGCCACTTTTGTCAGATCGTAGCGAATCAATTCGCCATCACTCTTTGCGAGCACGGCTGCCTCCGGCGGCAATCCGTAGTGTCGGGCGAGTCTTGGTGTGGCGAAGGTGACTTGCGCATTGAGCAGATCAGAGAGAGGACGATTCTGCCTCCAGGCAACGTCGTTGAAGAAGGCGACGGCTTCTTTTTGCATGTCGATGGCAAGCGCCGGATTCCAGTCTGGGAATCTCTCGCGATTGGGCTGCAAGTTGTTCAGGCGAGCCAGATTAAGCCATTCGGAAAAGAATCTTTCGGACTGGGCTATTGCTCGAGGGTCGTCCAGCATCCGCACAGCCTGCCCGCGAATCGATGGCCCGTGGAACAGATCTCCATCCGATGCGGCACGATACAACGCCTCATCGGGGGGGCTCCCCCAGATCATATAGCTCATTCGCGAGGCCAATTCGAACGCATCGATAGGTTGTGCCGAACCATCGCCACGTTGGCGTTCGACACGGTAGATAAACCGGGGTGATTGCAACATCGCCTCAATAATTAGGCCAACCGCCTCCCGCAGATTCCCTGCCTCCGTCGCGGCGATCGTCGTGGTGATTCCCCGATAGTGGATCACTTCTCGAGTCTCCAATGGACCGCGTAGAATCAATCGGCCCATTTTCTTGATCAAGTCACCCATGTCATCGTCGGTGAAGGTGACACGATTCTTGAAACGCCTGCTGAAGGCATCGATATCGATCTGCGCGACGATGATCTCCGCAAGCTGTTGATACGCTTCGATGTGCTTGAGTTCGACGTGAAGATTGTAAGCCGTATTGCTGAATCCGTCGGCGCGGACGTCGAGTGGCAGCAGTTCGGTTGCTTCCTTGCTGACGTCGATGCCGAATAGCGATCGTGCGGTTGCGATGTATTCGGAGACTGTCAAACGTCGCACCCAGTTGGTATCTGGCCGACCGCCATGGACATAGACAGCCGGGTCAATCGTGCCAAGCGTCCAAACTGCGCCGTCGTCAATCCATTTCCTGATTGTCTGTTTGTCTCGCTGGGAGAGGGGAGGGCGATCGTGCGGCATTTCGTCCGCTTCGACCGATTGCCAGAGTAGGCTTTCCGCCGAGTTCTTTGCTACCACCGCCTTGCCTGAATCTCCACCTATCATTGCAGCCGATTGCTTCGAAAGATCGAGTCCACCCTCTTTCGCCAGCGAGTCGTGACACTCGAGACATTGATTTGCGAAAATCGGAGCGACCTCGAGTTCGAAGTGGATTTCGCGTGGGTCACGTGAGGGCTTCGCCAGCAGCAGTGGCGCCGCAGCGCCGGCGCCCGCCCTATAATTTTGTTGCACTTCCTTGGCGGAGAGGACTCGGCTGTAGATACCGACAAGATAGAAAGTCCCCAGCCATCCACGAGAGCCATTGATTTCGTTGCCCAATGCGAAACGCATCGAGTTATCCCAATTCGACAGACTCCCCTCGATCTTGCTCGTTGAATTGCGCTGCCCATTGAGCCAGATCGTGGCGGTACCTTCGTTGTTTCGGGTGTAGACGATGTGCAGCACTTCCTGCTTGAGACGCCACGACTTCGATGCCAGCGATGGCAGTCCATTGTCGCCGGTTGCTTCCGAACGGAGCCGAACGTCGAACTGGTTGCCATCTTGACCGAGCGTGAAGTTTCGATGGCTTGCATCCTTGGAGAGGGTAACGATCCGTGCGGGCCCAGACTGATCCTCCTGCCGCGGCCGGACCCATGCTTCGACCGTCAAGGCGCCTGATCTTTTGATGGTCGAGACGAGACGTTGCGGCGGTTTGTCGCTACGAATCAGCGTCTGCTCTTGCACCTCCAACGAACCTTTGCTGCGGCGAACCTGGTCCAGATTCTCGATGGTGAGATCGATCGGGTCCCTGCTGCCAGCGCGGTCCCGCACGACCGTCCCCGTGGAATCCGCAAAGTCGTAGAGCACGACCAGTCCGCGGGTCGCCCGTTGTGCCGCTGACTCCGCCGCAGCAACCACGGCCTGATCGCAGCAGCAGGCGATGGCAACAAATTTCATCAATCTCAATGTCTTAGCTGGCATGCTCCCTCCGAGACCGCATCTGTCGCTAATCGCCAGTTCTTTTGCTTGCATTTCCTTGGCATCAAGCTTTGGCTACGGCCCGGCGGAAGAAGGGTGCCCGTCCGCTAGCCGGCGTCGTCCCTGGACACTCCAATTCTAACCTCCCACGACCTACAAGAATACGCGCGATAGGAATGCGTATTTCCCCGGGGCGTTAGCTCCTATCCCTGGCAATCCGTAAGCGGACTGCAAGCTCGATTCCGGCAGCGATTAGCAATAGGCCAATCCCAAACGGGCCGATGAGCAGGCCATCACCTTCGCTAGAGCACTTCACTCTTGCGTAATCCGGATTCGTGCGAGCAATTCCTCTAGCTGGGCAGCCAGAAAGCCACGGATTGAACACGGACGAAACACGGATTAAACGTGGCCGTTTTTCAATTCAGTGTTCAATCGGTGGCTAGTTATAAGATTTCGTTTTCCTGCGAAGATTTCTAGACTTTGTGAACCCAGTTCCCCTGGGTAAAGGGTTCTGTCTGGGCAAGTCATAAAGCATTAAACGCAGAGGGCGCGGAGGACGCAGAGAAAGCGCAGAGGAAAATAGTATTGGAGAAAGCGCCGGGATAAACCGGCTTGGAGTGACACGACAAAAGGACAGGCAAAGAGAGATTTTAGCGGTTGATTGCGCTACGGAAATTGGCCGAAAACTTTACGTAAACCAAGTCGTGTCAACGCTTTGGCCGCTCTTGATCCTGATACCGAATGGCGCTGATTGCCTGTCCTTTGTTCGTCGTTCGTCCCGAAAAAGTACTGGCCCCTTTTTAAAATAAGGCGCGCACCGGCTGGCCTTTGTCGGCCACTCGAAAGGGTTGGCTGGCCGGCGAGCTGAGTTCATGGTCGAGTGGCAGGCCTAAGGCGTAAGCGAGGGTCGCATTGAAGTCGGTCACGGTGACCAGGTTGTCCGTAACTTTTCCACCCTGCTCGTCGGTTTGGCCGTAGATCTGGCCGCCGCGAATGCCGCCTCCTGCCAAAAGGCAAGTGTACGCTTGCGGCCAGTGACCGCGCCCTTTGGTGTGTCCGTCAATCTTTGGAGTCCGTCCAAACTCAGTCGCTAGAACCACCAGGGTCGTCTCCAACATTCCACGTGACTCGAGGTCTTGCAATAATGCTGCCAGCGCGCGATCGAGAATCCGCGAGAGTTTCGGCGTCGTCTCGAAGTTGAAGAGGTGGGTGTCCCAGCCGTCGAGGGTCACCTCAACGAACCGAACGCCCCGTTCCACGAGGCGCCGCGCGAGCAAACATCCTTTGCCGAACTTCGCCTCTCCATAACGGTCTTGATGCGCGGCTGGCTCCTTGCTGATGTCGAAGGCTTCCAGATCGCTGCTTTTCATCAGCTCGACTGCTTCGGCGTAAGTATCCATGAACGCCCGCACCTGACGGTGCGGAAACTGCTGCCGAAAAGCGCGGTCGGCAAGGTTCGCCAAGGCGACCCGGCGCTGGTGAGCCTCCCCGGTCACGCCCGGCAGCGGCTTGCTGTTGGGTAGGCCTGCGTCAGGATCGCTAATCTTTAGCGGACCATATCGAGGTTCCATAAAACCATGGTTGATTTGCCGGCTGCCGCCCAGCACTTGAATGTTCCCCGGCAGCCGCGAATTCTTTTTGCCAAGTAAACGCATCATCCAGGCCCCGAAATGCGGATGGCGCAACGTACCCTGCAGGTGGTAGCTAGTGTGCATATAGTAATAGGCGGAATAGTGGACGCCTTGATCCGAATTGAGCGAGCGAACCAGGCACGTTTTATCGAGTAGCCGAGCCATTTGCGGCAAATGTTCGCTAACGACGACGCCGGTCAAACTCGAGGGGATCGAATCGATGGGACCCTGAATGTCTGATCGGCTCGGTTTCATGTCGAAAGTATCGATATGACTCATCCCACCAGCCATGTTGAGATAGATGATGCTTTCCGCGGTATGCGGGCGCGTCGGTAGCAGGGGTTTGGCGGCGGCGGTCGAGACATAAGGTCCCACGCCGACCCCCAACAGCGCGCCGGCAGCGCGCGTCATGAAACGGCGGCGTTCAAATTCGTCGAGGATGGCAATATTGGCTGTCATGGATTAGCGCCTTGGCGGCTACCGAATAAAGAGGAACTCCTGCGTATTGATTAGTGCCCAGGTTATATCTTCAATGGCTCGCTGCGGCTCGTCGGCGTTACGTTGAGCAGTTGCCATCAACTTGGCTTCGTCCTTGCTAGGCAATCGACTCAGCAGCGTCAAATAGAGCACATCGACCAAGTCGGACGTCGTTGGGGCAGCGTGTACATTCCGCATCAAGACCGACTCCGAATGGATCAACTTCTGGAAGACCTCGCCGTTCATTAACGTCAAGACCAACGGAATCGTCGGCCCCGACGATCCATTGTCAATTTGCTCACGGTCCGACTGACCAAAGGTCCGCAGTGGATGGTGCGGATCTGCCGGCGACGACAACTCGGCTGCCCGAACGCACCAATTTCGTTGTGGGTCGCTCCAGTAGCTGTCGGCCGGCGGCTGATCGGCTGCCGGCTTGAAACCGGTTGCTTGGTGAAACTCTTGTTGCGTCCGATAGCGAAAGGTCCCCCCGTCGATGCGTACCGGAATCTCATGGTCGCGGAACTGCTCAAGCCTGACGACTTTGGCACGAAGCTGACGTAATAGCTCTGCATCCCCCGATTTGTCGGCCGCGGCGATGCGTTTCTCCAACTCAAACAACTTCTCGTGAGTTTCGTTGTGCAGCCGGCGCACCTCCTCGGCCTGGTACGACGCATCTACGAGTTCTGCGGGCGTCGCCTGTTCGTAGGCGGAGAAGTTTTCCCGCAGAAACGGCAGCTTACGGAAACGTTCGCTCTGCCGCAGGTCGATGTCGGGCGCCATCAGCGTCATGAGTGAATCCCACAACTGTTCGGCGGTCATTTGTTTCAGTAGCGGCCCTGGAAAACCGTATCGAACTGCTCCGGTCAAGTCCATGCTGCAGACGGCACGTTGATAGGTGCGAGTGTTGTAGAGTACTCGCTGGAATCGCTTAAGATTGTATTGGCTGTCGACCATCAGACGCTCCAGAAAGTGCAATAATTCTGGATGGGACGCCGTGGTAGAACGGTTCATATCGTCGACCGGCTCAATCAGTCCACGTCCCATGACCCGCTTCCACATCCGGTTGGCAATCACTTTGGTAAAGTACGGATTGCTTGGCGATGCGAGCCACTCGGCAAATGACTGTTGGCGATCACACGTCGATTCGCTGCAAGCTGCCTGTCCGTAAATCGTCGCCGGTTCAACGACCTGACCTGGCATCGCGTCATCATCGGCATAATCATCGGGCAGCCGCAGCTGACGCCCCGCGTCGTAGACCCGCCGTTTTAGGAAGGCAAACGTTCGACTGGCCCAAATACGCACCTCTTTCGAGGCGCCCCGCTCGTCAAGGATTTGCTGCATTGCCGGCCACTGTCCCTGATGATAAAAGACGGTCGAAAGGTGATTTCGGTAGGCGGCCGTGCGATAAAAATCGTGCTGTGTCCACGCTTCGGAAGGATGGTTGTGGCATTGCGCGCATTCGAGTCGCGTGCCGAGAAAGACCTGGACCGTATTCGCCATATTATCGAGCGGCATTCCCTGGTCGCGCTGAAAATAGCCCGTGGCAGGAGTCGACCAGATGTAGCCCCGGGCCGCGAGCATCTCGCGCACCCATCGGTCATAGGGGGTGTTCTCCCGGATGTTCTGCTTGATCCACGCGGTGTAGAAGTCGGACGGACCGCCCGGCATCTTACTTTTCGCCCTCAGCAGATTCGCCCAATATGAAAACTGGTGGAGTGGGTAACCAGGTGATGCTAGCAAGTGGTCGACAAGCGCTTGACGCTTGTCTGTTGCTGACGAGTCGAGAAATTGTTGCGCCTCGCCGAACGTCGGAATCCGGCCCACGATGTCGAGATACACCCGACGCAGAAACGTCGCGTCATCGACGATCGGGTTAGGCTGCCGCCCCGCAGCGGCATGCGCCGCTTCGATGAATTGGTCGATCGTGGCCGAGCGGATCGAATCAGCGGCCTGATCGCGCCCAGTTGCGTCCGCAGCGGCTTGATCGGATGGGGCTGCGGGCAATTGGGCCTGTGCAACTGGGCCAAACCAATAGAGCAACAAAAGCAGCGATTCGGACGCAATGCCGGCAGCCACTGTGACTAACCTACGTGACACACTGTCGACCCTCGGAACATGAATTGGCACCTGAACGGGCGTTCTGGTGAGTGCTAGCCCGATCATAACCAGCACCGCGGTTCCGACACCAGTTGAAAATCGGCATAAATAATAGAATTCTGCGTCACCGACAACACATTCTGATCGACAAGAAAGGGGCAAAAGCAGGGCTCAAGAGCACAAGAGAGGACAAGCAAGAACAAGCAAGACAAGCAAGAAAGCAAGAAAGCAAGCAAGAAAGGACAGGCAAAGAGAGCTTTTAGCGGTTGATTGCGCTACGGAAATTGGCCGAAAAATTTACGTAAACCAAGTCGTGTCAACGCTTTGGCTGCTCCTGATCCTGAAACTGAATGGCGCTGATTGCCTGTCCTTTGTTCGCTTTTTGTTCGCTTCGCCTGTCCTTTGTTCGCTTCCCTGTCCTTTGCTTTGCTTTTACTTTGCTTCTTTGCATTGCTTCGGCCGAGCGACTGGTCAAACCTGATCGACCGACGTCTAATCGCAGTCGCGGTTGGTCTCCCGACGGGGCAACGCTGAAAATCTTGTCAAAGTGGCATGGTAGCTGCCCGCAGCCGTCTGACGGGATGCCGCCTAATCAAGGAATGTGTGGAGAGCCATGCGAAAGCGATCTATGCAACCCCGTGACATCACGCGTCGCTGCTTAAGCGTATTGTCGGCACTTTATCTTGTGAGCGCCGCTCCTCAAAGTGCCGTTGCCGCCGACGCTGGCAAGCGTCTGGTCAACGAACGTTTTCAGGTCACGCTACTCGAAACGGGCGCTCTAGAAATCGCGACCACCGACGGCGCACGACGCCAATTCCGACCGCAGTTCACCATTTTGATGACGCCAGATGATCCTGGGCTAGCGCTGCGGTCGTGCCAAATACCAAGGCGCCGCCTGGGCGTAAACGCCTACGGTCACGCAGCGTACGGTCATCTTCCCTATAACGTTGTGACTTGGGGACGCAAATCTCAGCCGGCCGCTCTGGAGCCGGAGCAGCATGTCGAAGATGGCTTCGACCCGGCGGTCGACCAGGCTTACGGCGCCGGCCGCACCGCCAATGTTTACCACGCAGCGCCGCGGGCAACCGTGACGGCAGCTGCCGCAACAATCGATCAAGGCACGATTCAGTGGAGCTTCGACCATCACCCAGATTTTCAGCTCAGCGCTTCGGTGGAAATCCCTAACGGCACAGCTCCCCCCTTGTTGCGTTGGGAGATCGTCATGCAACGCGACGGCTATTTCTCGGTCGGCTACACCGGGGCGCCCCAATATGATCTGGCAGAAACCGAGGCAATCTGGCAACCGATGATCTGGAACGCGCGTCGTTTTCCCGAACAACCTTACCTGACGCAAGCGTTTCGCTGCCCGTTGCCAACCACTTTGGCAACTTCGGGCGGGATCACCGTCGGCGTGGTCGCCGACCCGGTAGAATTGCCCTTCATGCCGATGCCTACCGACCAAAATTCTGGCTTTGGCGTCGCAGTCCGCAACGAAGAGGGAAAAGCCCAACCAGCCATATTTGCACCCGTGGCACCTGCAAAGGCCATCGGGCGATTCTCAACGCGCACTATGCTCCCTCGATGTTACGGATTGCCGAGCTCACCGGCGATCGTTTTCTACGCGACGTCGCACGCGCGGCCATCGTCGGCCGTTATGCCAACTTTCCTGGCTACCACCTGAATACAGCCCGTACGACGGTCTACGAAAAGCCACACTTTCCGCTGCGGCCGGTCTCGCAACTCAATGGCGTAACATCGTTGCATTTCAACCACATTTGGCCGCACATCGGGCTGTTGGTCGAATACTTGGTGGCCGACGTCTTCGAACGGTCGGATACCGAGATCGATTTTCCCTCCACCTATTGCGAGGGCTATGCCTACGTCCAAGGAAAAGTCTTCGGCCATGCTCCGGGGCAGTTCTATGGCGAGCAAGGCGTTTGGCTATGGATGCCCAAAGGGCTTGTCGACCTGCAGCATGTTGAGGTGAACTACCTGGCCGCAAGAAGCGATGAGAAGCTCTACCTAGCGTTCACCAACCAGTCGGCAGAGCGCGTGACCACGGCGGTTCGCTTGAACCAGGCCCTACTTCCCCTGAGTCCACGACACACGGTTAAGATCTGGCGCGACAACCGGGCCGCGGATGATTTCGAGATGCTGGACGGTCAGTTTGATATCGAAATATCGCCCGCAGGGATTACCGCGATTTGCATTGAACACGTGCCAATCCAGCCGCGTTTTCAGCACCGAATGCATGCCGCCTCGGGATCGAATGAGCCGACCTGGAAGGACGCCTGGCATCAACAGTCGGTGGCCGGACTGACCGGGATGGTGATTTCGATGGGACCTGAGCTGAGCAGCGCCTATGTTTATTCTCGAGCAGAACTCGGCAAGCTCGCGAGTATCGAATTGAAGTACCGGATCGACGATGGTCCCTGGCAGGTCGCTGCGGACGAATCTTACCCGTTCGAATGGACCGTGCCGCTGTCAAAGGTGGCCAAACGTTTCGAATACTCGGCCAGCGTGATCGCAGCAGATGGCGCGCAGGAGCGGGCTAACAGCGTGGTCTTCGATCGGTAACAGCTATTCGCGCTCCCACCTGTCGGTCGTACCCCGCATTGCATCGTGCGGAGCATCATCGCTACGTAACTCGAACTTCGCAAATACGGGCATGGTCGAGACCATTGGTTTGCTCAACCTGAACGCGAATTGCGGAGAGCAGTTGGGGCGACGACTCGGCCAGAGAGTGGCGACGCATCCGCTGGTAATTGCCGGTCACCTCCGCCACGGTGTGCCAATGGTCGCCGTCGAACCGTTCTACCTTATAGTCGCGCACTGTCTCTGGCTGTGGCTCTCCCCAGACCATCCGGCTACTGTAGCCATCGTGATGACTCAGCGTGAGATGGCGATGCAGTCCGGTATCGAAAATCAATTGAATCTCTGCGACCGCCACGGGTTCTTTCCAATCAAGACGAATCGAGGCGGGCAGCCCTTGGGCCGGATCAGACATCCAGCGATGGCTCCCCGCGCAGGCTCGCGCCGGGGGAGCCCCCTTGTCGCCATGTACGCTACGCGTCTGCCCCGAGATCACCTGTACCGCTTCGCCCCCCGGCGATTCGCTCGACGCCGTGACCTCGGCCTGCCGCGCCAAGTCGCGGTCATCCTGATTGTCATGGCCGATCAGGTACGCATCGTTACGGAGCAGCTGTTGCTGAATCGCGAGAATCGCGTCGCGGCGAGTCGCCAGTTCGGCCGGCAAAATATGCTCGAGCGCAGCATGGGCGGCTGCGACTCCGACGCCTTGGCCAATCACTGCGCAGGTTGCCATCACCCGCGTCGCTGCGAATGCGATGTGCGTCGCCGAGATGTTCCGTCCGGCAAACATCAGGTTGGAGACGTCGCGCGACACACACGCCCGCAGCGGGATATCGTACAAAAAGGGAACCGGGTGCTGGACACAGGGTTCCAGATCGACCGCGTCGATGCCCAGAATCGGATGCAAGTCGATCATCCAGCCGCCATAGGCGATTCGGTCGGCGAACTCACGAGACGACAATACATTCTTGTTGAGTCAACTTGCGGGCCCAAGGGGGCGCCTGAAACGGCATCGGTCGATCGTGTTTGGTCGCCTGCAAGAGCAGCGTCGACCCGAGCCGATTGTGGTCCGACTTGGTTGCAGCGAAAGACTCGCCGAATTCGGTGCCGCCTTCGCGCCCCGCCCGAAAGGGGGCGTTCGCCTCGGCTCCCATCCGGCCATCGCCGGTGCAATCGACAAAGACTTTTGCTGAGATGTGAAAGCGGTCTTCGGTCGTCTGACGTTCGGCAACGGCCGCCACGATTTTTCCGTCTGCTGTCTCTGCGCCGACGACCGTCGTATTGAGCATCAACGTCAGATTCGGCTCGTTGCGACACTTCTCGTAGAGAATGAGATCGAGCATCGACGCTGAACGTTGCGGATTTCGCACAGCCGTTTCGAGGCGAATCTCTTCGATTATTCCTCCCTCTCGGGGCTCGGTGACTAACGGCTCGCCGCGATCGAATCGCCCCAGACCGTTCGCCCCTTGGATGTGCATGCGGATTTCGCTCGACGCGTTTCCCCCCAGCACTGGACGATCTTGGCAAAGAATGACTCGCGCGCCGCCACGGGCGGCGGCGATCGCACGCGGCACACCGGCTGGGCCGCCGCCCGCGACCAGCACGTCGCACTGCAGCTGGTGTTCTCCAAGTTGTGCCATCTGGTCACCGATTCACCGATTTAAAGGGGGGTCAGGTCACGGCTGACGCTAACTCTAGTCAAGACGGGCAATTGCCCGTCTTGCCCTTTTGAAATTGACCCATAACAAGAATGTGATTATGTGAATCCGCTCAACTACGCTTGGATCAAACGATGTCATTCTT